>Ga0268262_10002737_pt1 | contig 19955 bp, 18 predicted proteins | sample TergutNc150P3_FD_190354 | JGI IMG/M metagenome (GOLD analysis project Ga0268262, IMG submission 190354) | Nasutitermes corniger P3 segment gut microbial community from laboratory colony in Florida, USA - Nc150 P3 (SPAdes) (version 2) | ecosystem: Host-associated > Arthropoda: Insects >... | reverse complement strand
CGCAGTCTGGCCCATTTCGATAGAGATTTCGTCCTGCCGCATGGTGATGAATCAGGACGGCAGCGTGCAGGTACAGCTTGGCGAAACCGAAATAGGGCAGGGAGCGGACACGGCCTTTTCCCAGATGACCGCCAAGACCCTGGGGATACCCTGGCAGATGGTACATGTCATCAGTACGCAGGACACGGACATTACGCCTTTTGGATTGGGTGCTTACGGCTCCCGGCAAACCTACGTTGGCGGCGCGGGTGTTTATAAAGCCGCCCTTCTGCTAAAGGAAAAAATTTTAAAGGCTGCCTCCCTGTATACAAAATTACCCGCGAGCGAAATTGACATTGTTAACAGCAATATTGTTAATACTTCGCTTAATGGTAAAAAAATTTGCAGCCTTGAAGAACTTGTTATTGATACCCTGTACCACACGGAACACTCCGAGCATTTGACCTCTGAGACTACCGCCCAGGTTAAAAGCAACGCCTTTAGCCTGGGCTGCGCCTTTGCCGAAGTGGAAGTAGACATCCCATTATGTAAAATAAAGCTGCTGGAAATGGTTAATTGCCATGACTGCGGCACTCTGATTAACCCGAAAACCGCCGAAGCGCAGGTTCACGGCGGCATGAGCATGGCGATTGGTTATGGATTGTACGAGAAGATGTTATACGACCCCAAAACGGGAAAGCTTCTCAACGGTAATCTGCTTGACTACAAACTGCCGACGATTATGGATCACCCGCGGCTTGAAGTTGAATTTATCGAAAACCACGAGCCGACCAGCCCGTATGGAACAAAGGCCCTCGGTGAGCCGCCGACTGTGCCGGGCGCTTCGGCTATTCGTAATGCCGTGCTTCATGCCACCGGTGTCGGGATTAATTCCATCCCGCTTACGCCCCATGTGCTTTTTACGGAATTCAGTAAAGCCGGATTAATATAAAATGGAAAACTATGTACGATATTGAAGATATTTTAGAAGCTGAAAGCCCCTCTCACGCGGTTGAGTTGCTGCAACAACATCCCGACGCGAAAATTATCGCGGGGGGCAGCGACGTGTTAATCGAAATCCGCGAGGGCAGACTTGCGGGCCGCATATTGGTAAGCATTCAAAAACTTGACTATTTACGGGAGGTAAAGATTGACCCGGATGGCGCTATCCGCATTGGCGCATTGACGAGTTTTTCCCATGTCGCGCAAGATTCGATCATACAGAAAAAAATCCCAGTGCTTGGGGAAGCGGTGCTGACCATCGGCGGGCCGCAACTGCGAAACATCGGCACTATAGGCGGAAATGTCTGTAACGGGGTTACGTCCGCAGACAGCGCATCAACACTGCTGGCCTATGACGTAGTGATGGAATATCTTGGCCCCAATGGCCTACGGCTTGTTCCCATTTCAAAACATTATGTAAGTGCCGGAAAAACATCCCTGACCCATGACGAAATTTTACAGGCTATTCTTGTTCCAAAGGAAAGTTATGAAAACTGTTTTGGCAATTATATCAAATATTCAATAAGGGAAGCCCTGGACATAGCAACTCTGGGATGTTCGGCAAATGTCCGGCTTTCAAAGGATCGTAAAACCATTGACAGGCTTCGACTGGCATACGGCGTTGCCGGACCTGTCCCCATGCGCGTTCCCACAGCGGAAAAGGCCGCAGTCGGAAAGCCGGCAAACGCCGAATCCGCCGCCGCCGTTGCCAAACTGGTGTTAAACGACATCAACCCGCGCTCAAGCTGGCGGGCCAGCAAGGAATTCCGCCTGCATCTGGCGGATGAGCTTGCAAAACGGGCGATTACCGAATCGCTTAAACGCGCGGGGGTATCGTTATGAGAAAACAGCTTGTACGTTGTACCATTAACGGCAAGGCCACGGAAACCATGGTAGACATACGCGCTTCGCTGACAGACATGCTGCGTAATGAATACCGCCTGACCAGCGTTAAAAAAGGCTGCGAAGTAGGCGAATGTGGAGCCTGCAACGTGATCATCAACGGGGAGTGTTTTAATTCCTGCATTTACCTCGCAATCTGGGCTGAAGGCAAGGAGATTACCACTACCGAGGGACTTTTAAGCGCGGACGGGGAACTCTCCGCGATCCAACAAGCGTTCATTGACGAAGGCGCGGTGCAGTGCGGCTTTTGCACGCCGGGCTTTCTGATGAGCGCCACGGAAATTATACGCTCGGGGAAAAACTACAGCGACGCTGAATTACGTAAACTGCTGTCCGGGCATCTTTGCCGCTGCACAGGCTATGAGAACATATTCCGCGCTGTAAGAAAACTTGCTGGTCAGAAACAGGGTCTCTAATCATATGGAAAAAAAATTTTCATCGCTTCACACCCATACCGTGTTCTGCGACGGCAAAGACGATGTGGAAACGATGTGCCGCACGGCTTATGAAAAAGGGCTCGCGTCCGTCGGGTTCAGCAGTCATGTCCCTGTCGGTAAAACCGGGCTAAAAACAACTTGGCATATGAAAGACGAGAAGCTGGGGGAATATATTGACGAGATTAATGCCACCCGCCTTCGCTGGGAAGGGAAGCTCTCCGTTTACCTTGGACTTGAGATAGATTACATCAAGAGATTGCGCTCGCCTTTGGACAGAGACATTAAGGACTTAAATCTGGATTACACCATAGGCGCCGTACATTACGTGACGCCGCCCCACGGAGAGTTGTTTACAGTGGACGGCCCGCTTGAAGAACTGGAAAACGGGATATTGAACGGTTTTGACGGAGACGGTGAAGCAATGTTAAGCGCCTACCGGAACAATGTTATGGAAATGATCACTCAGGGCGGATTCGATATTGTAGCCCATCTTGATCTGGTAAAGAAACATTACAAATCGAAAGGAAGCCTCGCCTTTCGGGAAAAGCAGGGACGCTGGTTTGAAATGGAAAAAAAGGATTACATACCGGCGGAGGAAATTGCTCGCGCCATTTCCTCCGCCGGCCTTGTGGTTGAAGCCAACACCGGAGGGATTAACCGGGGCTACATTACAGACACTTACCCTTCGCTTGCACTATTACGCCTGCTTCACAGATACAATGTTCCGGTTATGATCAGCGCCGATGCCCATCGCGCCATTGATCTTGACGGTCATTACCGGGAAGCCCGGCAAATTTTGCTCGATGCGGGCTATACCAGCCATGTTCTCTTTGAAGGCAGAAAAAATGGAAAGCCAATCTGGACTGAACGACCACTTTGACACAGATTTTGTCATGAAGGGCTTCGCCCTTCGATGTCCTCACTCGCTCAGCCATGTCCGTGCAAGCACAGCCGCGGCTTCGCTTCGTTCGTCAATAATTGTGTCAAAATGACCCATATTTCAGCATATATTATCTATTGAGTCCTTTTGCCCCATATTTCATTAGATATTTCGTTTGAAATTTCGTTAATTTCATACGAAAACCCATGTTTTTTAGCAAATTTCCCTTATTTTCCCATTTCTGACTAATTTGGTATGGTTTTTGCTGGTATATAAGCAGAGATACAAGGGGGCAAATTATGAAAGCGAAACAAGAAAAGAACTTAAAAGCAGAAAGAGTGGTTACAACCAGGGTAAGAAACGGCAAGAAGTCCGATGAAAACGTACTGTCTCTTTATTTGAAGGAAATCAACCGCATCCCTCTCTTAACCAGAGAGGAGGAAGATTGTATCGCGCGCGCTGCCGCAAGAGGCAGTATTACAGCCCGCAACAAATTGATTAATAGCAACCTCCGCTTTGTCGTCAATGTGGCAAAGAGATACCAGGGGCACGGGATGCCTTTGTTGGATCTGGTCAGTGAAGGCAATATCGGGCTGATAAAAGCCGTAGAGAAATACGATGCTGACAGGGGTTTCCATTTTATTTCCTATGCGGTGTGGTGGATACGTCAAACCATACTCAAGGCGCTTGCCGATCAGTCCAGGCTTATCCGGCTGCCCGTCAGCCGGACAAATGAACTTATCCAGATTGAAAAAGCGAAAAAATTACTTGCCGGCAGTTCAAACAGTGAAACTGATGTGCGTGAACTGGCCCAGTTGCTCAGTATGGACGAAAGCCATATTGAGGATATGCTGGCCGTCTCCAGAGAGACTCTCTCACTGGAAAAATCGGTTGATGCCAGCAGGAACGCTTCGCCGCTGGGAAACTTTATTGTGGACAACCGTTACGATGCGCCTGACCAGGTGATGTTCAAAAAATCCCTTAAGCACGACATTGAGGAAGTGTTAAACACACTAAGCAGCAAGGAGGCGGAAATAATACGCTGCCGTTTTGGGCTTGGACAGCGAAAACCGATGAACTTCCAGGAGATCGGCGATTGTTTTGACCTTTCCAAAGAACGCATCCGGCAGATTGAAGAAAAAGCCCTAAGGCTCTTGCAGCAACCCAGCCGTAAATCCAAGCTGGAAGCGTATGTAGCATAATGGGGACTAGGGACTGGGGGTTTGGTTCGTAAGCATATACTAACAAGATTAGATTATGAGCGACGAACCCAAACCCTTAATTTTTATTTATAACTTTCTATCTCCATGTTATTTGAATTGGCTTGTAGATCAAAAATTCGTTTATAGCTTCCGCCCCGCTGTAATAACTCCTCGTGGGAGCCAATGTCTTCCACCATCTGGTTTTTAAGGACAAGGATTTTATCCGCCTGCATAAGGCTTGATATGCGGTGAGAAATGATTATCACCGCCGCGTCTTTGACCCTGTTACGCAGACAGGCGCGAATCTTCGCGTCGGTCTCAATGTCTACGGCGGAAAGGCTGTCATCAAAAATTATCACCGGCGTATTGCCCGCCAACATTCTGGAAATAACCAACCTCTGCTTCTGCCCTCCGGAAAGGGTAACGCCCCTCTCCCCGATGACAGTGTTATAACCTTCCGCAAAACCTTCGATAGTTTCGTCTATCATGGCGACGGCGGCGGCCTTTTTAATTTCTTCAATATCCATTTCCGGTTTTGTTATAGCGATATTTTCTTTAATGGTCTTGGAAAAAAGAAAAGCCTCCTGTAAACAAAGTCCTATGTGGCGGCGCAGCCACGGCCTCGCGACGCGGCGTATATCAATACCGTTAATTGTAATTGAACCAGCGTTATGCGAAGAATTATCATTCAGATCATACAGACGGCTTAACAGGTGGACTAGGGTGGATTTTCCGGAACCGGTGGCTCCCAGTATCGCCATACTTTCGCCGGGTTTAAGGGTAAAGGATATATTCTTTAGTATTGGTTCCTTCTCCTCATAATTAAAAGTAACATTATTAAAACAAATTTCCCCTTTTAGGTCGGGCATCAGCGCGTCGGGGGGATCGGTTTCAGGCTCACTGGCAAGTATCTCGCGGATACGCCCTGCGGCGACCATCGTTTTTGAGAGGTCGGCAAGCATACGCCCAAGCTGGCGTACCGGCCAGATCATCCAGTTGCAATAGGTGTAAAAGGCGAGGAAGGTTCCCGGCGAAAGCTGCCCCTGCACGCTGCGCCAAACGCCAAACCCCACAATGATTGCAAGCTGAAGCCCGGAGAAAAAATCTCCCGCCCCCCAGAAAAGTCCGAGCATCTTGCCGATATGCATCCATATATCCGCGTATTTTTTTGTTTTTTCCGAGAATCTTTCTATCTCGTAGGATTCCCTGCCAAAAGCGCGGACAACCCTGACGCCTGTATAGTTTTCCTGAGCCGCAGCTTGTACTTGCCCTTCGGCTACATCAGCGTGGTTGAATTGGACGCTTACCTTGCGGAAGTAGAGGATTGAAAAGGTAACAATAACCGGAATGAGAATCAGGGATACAAGGGACATAAATATGTCCATGGAAAACATAATTACCAGCGCAAATACAAAAACACAAAAGGTACGCATAAGTTCGCTTAACTGGTTATGAATGAAGTTACGGATATTATCAACATCGGTAGTACAGCGTTGTATGATGTCTCCGGTTTGGCAGCCAATATGCCAACTGTATGGAAGTTTCTGTATGTGAGCATAAAGGACATTATGCAGCCTCCACGCGACAGTCTCGCCGATTATACCGCAGTTATACCGGCGGAACATGTTGCAAAACGCGGAAAGAAGGGCCGCTGCCAAAATTAAGGTTGCACATATCCAGATATTTTTTTTGATATACCCAAGACCCCCTATTTGCTCCACAAAAGCCGAAACAAAGGCGGGGACTTTAAGCGGTTCAGTCCCAAGGACAGAGTCAATGGTAAAACGTATTATCTGCGGGGTAATAAAAGAGAATATCACGGCTGCCAGTGTCGCGGCGCAACAAAGTAAAAACTGAAAATGCTTGCCTTCTGCGGCGGCGACAACCAGCGCCGTCCTTCCGCCTTTCCAGGGTAGTATCATAAATCGATCATATACGCTATATCTATTTATTACCAGTGGAGCGCACTACTTTGTCGTTTTAGTGACAAATACCTTTCGTGGCAGTTGTTTTTTTTGGTCTTTTATGTAATAATGATATGATTAATATAAAGGAGCAAAAATGAGTGTCAATATCAAAGATTATTCGGTGTCTGAGAGTAAATCTATAAATCTTGATTCTTTTCCTACAAAATATGAGGGGAAGCTTGAAAAGGAAGACGGGGTAAAACTGTTCAATGAATTATTAATAAAACTGGAAAAGCTACAGGCTCTTCTTTACGCGGATGGTTCCAAAGCGCTTCTCGTTGTCCTTCAGGCAATGGACGCTGCGGGAAAAGATTCTACAATAAGTAATGTATTTGGTCCGGTAAACCCGCAAGGGTGTAAAGTTGTCTCTTTTAAGACCCCAAACTCAGTGGAACTCTTACATGATTTTTTATGGCGTATCCATCAAAATGTTCCGCGGAAAGGGCATATTGGAGTATTCAACCGCTCCTATTATGAAGCCGTACTTATTGAAAAAGTAAAAAATCTTGCGCCCAAGGAAACAATAAAGCAGCGTTATACCCATATAAACAATTTTGAATCATTGCTAAATGATTCAGGAACAAGGATCGTAAAATTCTTTTTGCACATATCAAAGGATTACCAGAAAGCGCAGCTTCAGGAAAGATTAGACACTCCTGAAAAATTATGGAAATTCAGTCCGTCAGATATTCCGGAACGGATGCTTTGGGATGATTACCAAAAGGCGTATGAAGCCGCATTTGAAAAATGTTCTTCTCAAATAGCTCCGTGGTATATTGTACCTGCTGAACGAAAATGGTTTCGGAATTTGCTTGTTGCAAAAGTATTGGTAGAAACTCTGGAATCAATGGATCTTCATTACCCTGAAGCCAAATTTGATCCTAAAACGGTTGTAATCCCTTAGTCTGTCCCGTACCAGTTCAGCTTGCGGGTAAGGAACATGACGAGCCCCACTATCACAAAGGCCCCGATGAAACCGATAAGAAGCGCGTAAGATTCGGCGTTGAATGATAAAGATTACACAACGCGAGTCTTGAAATCCACAAGCCCAAAATGCTAGAGTAAATAGATTGACCATATATTAACTGGAGAATACCTTGTTTCTAAAACACCTTTCCATATTGGGATTTAAGTCTTTTGCCGACCGCACCGAGGTCGGATTCTCTGACGGCATTACCGCCCTGCTAGGGCCCAACGGTTGCGGAAAATCAAACGTGGTTGACGCGGTTAAATGGGTGCTGGGCGAACAGGCGTCCAAATCCCTACGCGCGGAAACAATGGCGGACATTATCTTCAACGGCACCGAGACCCGCAAGGCCCTTAACGTGGCGGAGGTAACGCTTACCCTTGCCAATGAAACCGGACTTTTGCCGCTGGATATGCCCGAGGTGGAGATAAAAAGACGGCTGTACCGTTCCGGTGAAAGCGAGTATTATATCAATTCCCAATCCGTCAAGTTGAAGGAATTAAGGGAACTGTTCTGGGATACCGGCGTGGGCAAGACGGCGTACTCGGTAATGGAGCAGGGGAAAATCGACCAGGTTCTTTCCTCAAAACCGGACGAACGGCGTTACCTGTTTGAGGAAGCCGCCGGGATTACCCGTTTCAAAGTACGTGGCGCGGAAGTGGAACGGAACCTTGCCAAGACAAGCGAAAATATGCACCAGGTTGAACTGGTTCTGAACGAGGTAAAACGCTCCTACGACACGCTCAAAGTCCAGTCGGAAAAAACCCTGAAATACCGCGCCCTCCGCGATGAAATATTCAACTGCGAACTTGACATTCAACTGCTCAGGCTAAAGCATTTCAAATATGAAAGAGATGAACGCAACGAAACACTCAGAAGGCGCACGGTTGATCGTGATAAAATCCGACAGCAAATGGAAGAGGAAAGCAAAGCCCTTGACGCCCACATGGACGAGATGAACTCCATGGAAGCGCGGCTTGTAGAAATGCAGAGAAACATCTACGGTCTTGCTCTTGAGAAAAACGCCAAAGAAAACGAAGCGCGGCTTTTGGGCGAACGGCGCAACGAAGGCAAAACCAAGATTGAACAGAGCGAAGTACGGGAAAAACAGATAAATAACAAGATTGAAGAGCTAAATGATGACGCTGCAGGACAAGATGAAGTTGTGTCTGAATTGAGACAAAAAGCTGTAAGCATTGAAGATAACATCAAATCCTTTGAGGAAAACATCCAAATTGCCTCAACTCGCATAGGTGACAACGAAAAGGCGATACATAAGGCCGAATCCGAAATACACGGTCTTGAACGAGAGCAGGCCCAATTTGAAATACAGTTGGCGCAGATAACCGATGACATTGTCGCGGAACTGGACGCTGGGCTTAAAAAAGCCGGTTATTCGGCTTCGGAACGACGTAATATAGAAGCTGCTCTTAACGAGACGCTAAACAGGTTACGCACGGTGCTTACGGGCAGGGGAACTCTTATCCGCGACCTTTCCACTGCCGCTTCCGTTGAAGCTGCCGAGCTTCAGCGCATTACCGGAACTCTGGCAACGGAACTTGCCAACGCCGCGGCGGACGCTGAAAAAGCCATCGCCCTCTTTGAAAGTTATCGCAGCCATTCTCCCCTCTTCCTCGACGAGTTCCTGGCGCCGCAGGGCATCATTACCAAAAAGCGGGAACTGGACGTGAAAATCCGGGGCGCGAAAGAGGGCATAGAGGAGCGCCGCCAAAGGATCAAAACCCTGCAAGGCGACAACGCGGCTCTGGCGGCGAAGATCAATGAATACCGCTCCACGCTGGAGGATCTGCGGGTAAACCTCGCCAGGATGAACGCCCAGGCAAAATCCGCAGGGGAACAAGCTAAACTGATACGACGTGAGCTTAGCGGGCAGGAAGCTATGCTCAAAAATATCCGCGACGAATTACATGTGGACCGCAAACGGCTGGAAGAAATCAACGAGCGCATCGCCAACACCCAATCTGGGATCGCCGAAATTGAGCAAAAGGGAAAAGCGCTTACCGCTGACCTTGAAAAACTGGAAAAGGATATAAAAAAGAGATCGGGCGATGTTGCGGGAAAACAGGAGATCATCAAAAAGCGTACTGCGGAACTCGCCAAAGTGCAGGAAGCCCTGGATAAGATTCACCTGGAACTGGTGCAGTCCGAAACGGAAATTAAAAACATACAAGAAAATTTCCGCGATACCCATTCCCGCGACCTGATGGAATTTGAGGAACGTGTTTTTACCATAACCGCCCACCCGGCTGATCTGCGGGAAAAACTTACGGAGGCGCGTTCCCAAATGAAAGACCTTGGCTCGGTGAACCTGATGGCCCCGGAGGAATTTGCCGAAACAAAAGAACGCTACGAATTTTTAAGCAGCCAGATGGCGGATCTTCTGAAAGCCCGCAAAGACCTTGAAGACCTTACCACGGAGATACGCACGGAATCTTCTGAATTATTTATCAAAACATACAACCGCGTCAGAAAAAATTTTCACAATATGTTCCGCCGTCTTTTTGGCGGGGGCAGAGCAGAACTGCAGCTTTCCGACAACAACCATGTGCTTGAATCGGGCATAGAAATTTTCGCTCAGCCGCCCGGTAAAAAACTGGAGCATATCTCCCTGCTTTCAGGCGGCGAGCGATCCATGACCGCTGTGGCCTTGCTTTTTGCCACATACATGGTAAAGCCCAGCCCCTTCTGCCTGTTAGACGAAATTGACGCCGCTCTGGACGAAGCCAACGTGGGCCGCTTTGTCCAGCTTTTGCGGGAGTTTTCCACTACCAGCCAGTTTATCGTAATTACGCATAACAGAAAAACGGTAGCCGGCGCAGGCACCCTCCTCGGCGTTACAATGGAAGAATCCGGCGTTACAAAGATGATCTCCGTACGACTTGAAAACGAAGACCTTGCCATTGCCGAAGAGCCTGAATCCCAGCAGGGCCTGTGGGACAGCGACGGCAATTTTGAGGAAGAGGACGTGGAAAACGAAGATGGGCGGCAGTTGCCAACAGGAGTGGACGATCCCAAGAAAGTCAGCGAGGAGCAGCTCAGACCTATAAGAGCGCGGGCAAAACCGGTAACAGGCGAGACTCAATAAAATTCCGGTTCTTTCAATATTATTTTTTATACTTTCACGAGAAATAAAAATGTACTATAATTAACATATGAGTTTTGGTAATTTTGAAATTAGTGTAGGCAAAGCAATACCCATGGGCGCTACAGTGTCCAATGACGGAGTTAATTTTGCTGTTTTCTCACGTCACGCTACACTGGTAACCCTTATCCTTTTTGAATCCCCGGCGGAAGATAGCCCGCATGTAGAAATTCCCCTGAACAAGGTGGGAAGCAAAACAGGGGATGTTTGGCATTGTTTTGTTAAAGGGGCTAAGGCAGGAATATGCTACCTGTACCGGGTAGACGGCCCTTACCAGCCGGAACGGGGACTGCGGTTCAATCATCATAAGGCAATTATTGATCCTTACGCCAAAGCCCTCAGCAGCCTTGACAAATGGGAGCTAAAAGATTGCCTAGGTTTTAATCCGTCCTCTCCTCAAGCCGATCTCTCTTTTTCCGGCGAAGACAACATGCACAATCATCCCCGCTGCATCGTAGTTGACGATAATGATTTTGACTGGCAGGGAGATGCCCCTCTTAACTACCCGTTACGCTTCAGTGTGCTGTACGAAACGCATGTTAAGGGGTTAACTGCCCATCCAAATTCGGGCGTACAGCATCCGGGAACCTATTTGGGCGTAATCGAGAAGATTCCCTACTTTAAAGAACTGGGAATTACAAGCCTGGAATTCCTTCCCATACAAGAATTCAACGAACATGAATACCCCCGGAAAAACCCCAAGACCGGCGAATTGCTGACTAATTACTGGGGCTATTCAACAGTAGCATTTTTCGCGCCCAAAGAATCCTATGCCGTTGACCACAGCCCCGGAGGCCAGGTAAGGGACTTCAAGCTGATGGTAAGGGAACTGCACAAGGCGGGGATAGAGGTAATTTTAGACATTGTGTTTAATCATACAGCCGAAGGCAATGAGTACGGCCCCACTTTTTCTTTCCGTGGACTAGACAATCCCATCTACTACATCTTGAATGACAACAAACGCTACTATCAGAATTACTCTGGTTGCGGCAATACGGTAAATTGCAATAACCCCATTGTCCGTACCTTTATCGTGCAATGCCTCCACTACTGGGTAGTGGAAATGCATGTTGACGGTTTTCGTTTTGACCTTGGGTCAATTTTGGGGCGGGACCAGGATGGCAAACTTATGGAATCGCCACCAATGTTGGAGAGGATAGCCGAAGATGCGGTTTTAAGCTCCACCAAAATAATAGCCGAGGCCTGGGATGCCGGGGGCGCATACCAAGTCGGATGGTTCCCCGGAGGCCGCTGGGCAGAATGGAACGACCACTTCCGTGACGAAGTAAGAAAATACTGGCGAGCGGATCCATCGGAAACAAGGCATCTTGCAACCCGGCTTTCGGGCAGTTCTGACCTTTATCTCCGCGATGGACGCAAGCCCTTCCATTCAATTAACTTCTTAACCAGCCATGATGGTTTTACACTTAGGGATCTGGTTTCCTTCAATAATAAGCACAACGAGGACAATGGCGAAGAGAATCGTGATGGGGGCAATAATAACTACAGCTATAATTACGGCAGCGAAGGTCTGACGAAAGATCCGGTACTGGAAAAAATACGTGAACAGCAGATGAAAAACTTTTTTACCACACTGCTGATTTCTCTGGGAACGCCTATGATACTGGGCGGCGACGAGATAGGCCGTACTCAAAAAGGCAACAACAATGCCTATTGCCAGGACAATGAGATTTCGTGGTATGACTGGTCTCTGCTGGAAAAAAACAAAGGACTGTTCCGTTTTGTAAAAGAAATGATAGCTTTCCGTCTGCGGCATCCGTGCTTTATGAGGCCCGAATTCTACACCGGACGCGAAGGAAGTTACAATGCCATACCCGATATAAACTGGTTCGATGAAAAGGGCGGAAATCCTGACTGGGATCGACTAGGCTACGGCCTTGCCATTCTAATAAATGGCCGCCGCGCAGAAGTAACAAGGGATAGAGATAACAATGATTTTTATATGATGTTTAACGCGAGTCTGGAACCTGTGGTTTTTTCAATACCGGCTCCCAATGACCGTAGAAAGTGGTTCAAAGCTGTGGACACAACTCAGAATTCACCTTATGATATATTGCCGGAAGGCAGTGAAGAACCGCTTGCCATTTCAAACAAATTCAAAGTAAATACTCGAAGCATTGTTATACTTATCTCAAAAGCATAAAGTAAAGTAGGCTGTAATGAATGACAATATATTTATCCTTGGCGTAGACTTAGACGGCGTTGTCGGTGATTTTTACGGAGCAATACGGAAGATTGCCGCCGAATGGCTGGATAAACCCCTGGAAACTCTTACTACCGAAGTAACCTATAATCTTGAAGAATGGGGTATTACTGACTTTGGAGGTTATGACCGCCTTCACCGTTTTGCCGTTGTCCAAAGGAATATTTTCCGCGATATGGAGCCTCTAAAGGATGCTCCGGCAACACTGCGCAAACTCTCGCATTTAGGCATCCGCATCCGCATTATTACCCACCGACTTTTTCTAAAATACTCCCACCGCACATCAATCACTCAAACTGTAGAATGGCTTGACAAATACGACATCCCTTATTGGGACCTCTGCTTCATGAACGACAAAGGCGCGGTTGGAGCTCATGTTTATATTGACGATTCCCCTGAAAATATAGTAGGATTAAGAAAACAAGGTTGTAAAACCATTGTCTTTAGCAATTCTACCAACCGCAGTTTACCCGGCCCTCGCGCCGACAACTGGCTTGAAGTGGAAAAGCTGGTACTGGAAGCCAGAGAGGAGTGGAAGACGGGGACGATGGGGCTTTTTGGGTAATGTTTCACGTGAAACAATGGGTTGACTTCGACAGGATCAGCCACCTACAAGCCGTTTTTGGACAGGTGATGTTTCACGTGAAACACGCAATGAGGGTACGACGTTTGGCTCCTGTAAGTAAGTTATTTAAATTAAGTTTTCTCGCCTTATTTATGCTATCATCATGTCCTATGCTACAATTCCAATGGCATAGAACTTATTTTACACATTCACCAGAGGAGCATTATGCTTTATCAAATGACATTGAAAACAGTGTTTTTGATAAATACTCTATTAACGGCACAAGGGTTTTTTTAACCGAACTATTTGTCTATGAATCGTCTTGGCAAGATAGGGATATTGTTGGTGGTAGTTTTAGTATCAGCTTTTTTACAAAGCTGGAAACCCCAGTTACTGGTAATATCCGTAGTAACTACTATAGATTTCCTCGTCCAAAAGATATGAAATATATAATAACGGTGTTAATTGAAGAAGAAAAAGAAGATGGGGTAAAAACAGTATACGAATTTACATATTCTTATTATCTTGAGAAAATAGACCGTTGGATTAGGTTAATAGGGGTTTAAGGAGGCATGCTTAGGGTGTTTCACGTGAAACATTCAAGTATCTTCGGCGGTAAACCCAATCCTTTTAGTTTTTGGCGGCTCGGCGATAAGGTTGTTCAGGGCGTGTTTCTGAGCTTGTCAAAAACTCTTATTATCTCTATGCTCATATTTATTGCTTTTACTGAATTGAGGACATTTAAGAGCATTAACACGCCGTGTTCAGTGAAAGCGTAAGGGAGATAACGCCAGCCGCCACGATTACTCTTTGAGGTCGCAAATTGCGACCACAAATCGTTAACTTTGAGTAAAGGCTTGTGTGTAACGTCTTTGTCGTTGTCCTCAATTCGCTCATTTGAAGTCACAATTTCACGTGGAACTCTGGACAAATTTCATTAATTCAACTATTATATAGTGTATGATAAAGAAAAAAATTGTCGTTTCCTCCGCTGTTCTAATTGCTATTTTAGTATTTTTACTTATTGCGCTGAAATTAAAGAGCAAGCCTGTTTATCCTCAGACAGTAAATATTTCCTATATAATCACGCCATTTAATTTACAGATTATGGTGATGAAAGAACAGCATTTGTTGGAACAGGCTTTTGCCCCACTGGGGGTAGATGTCAGTTGGCATAATATAAATTCCGGCCCTGCTCAGACTATGGCTATGGCCGCCGGTTCTCTGGACATTGCTCCTGTGATAAATTCCGCATCGGTGATCCTTGCAAATGCGGCGGGAAACCCGGTGGAGATTGCCGCTTTGGTATGCCGTCCCAAACAAACTTTTGCCCTTATGGTTGGCCCTAATGGCCCTCGTAATATACGGGAACTGCGAGGGAAAACCGTAGCAGGAGCCAAGGGCTCGGTACTTCATCAAATGTTGATCGCCGCTCTGGTAAAAGAAGGAATGAAGGCATCTGACATTGAGTTTATACAAATGGACATAAATGAAGCCCGAACCGCGCTCTTGGCGAACCGAGTGGATGCCGCGCTACAGACATCAAGCCTTATCATTCGTAATGAAGAAGCGGGAATGCGTACCCTCTTTACCGCAGACGGATTCATTAACCCGCTACTTTTTACTGCGGTACGCCCGGCCTTTGCAAAAAACTATCCGGAACTGTTGCGGATTTATTTGGATGTCCAGGAAAAAGCCTATGATTGGATCATTTCAAATCCAACAGAAGCTGTCGAAATTGGGTCCCGTATTCATGAAATTTCAATGGAAGAGGGGATGAAACTCTACCGCTGGAGCGGTTTTGCAAAGGTGATGGACGCGGAGGATGTAGCATCTCTGGAAGCGGATGTTGATTTTCTTTACCAGCAAGACATGATCGAACAGAAAGTAAATCCTCGTACATTTATCCTTTCTTCTGCTTTTAACAAATGAAAAAAAACACGCCGCAAGGCCTTTCCGGTATTTTTAGTCTCTTGAATTATGCGGCTCTTCCCTGTTTGCTCATTGTCCTTTGGGCTGTTCTTTCCGCTTTGAATATGGTAAATTCTTACCTTGTTCCTTCCCCAGTGCGGATATGGAATACGGCGCTACGGCTTATCGCTTCAGGTGAATTGGGCAGGCATATCGCAATAAGCCTGACCCGTGTTTGCGTGGGATATGGAATTAGCGTTCTTTTCGCCCTTCCCCTTGCGCTCCTCTTTCATGAAAATTTTATTCTTCGCCGATTATTTCACGGCCTCTTTGAAGTGATTCGTTCTGTCCCTCCCCTGGCTTTGATCCCCCTGCTAATTTTATGGTTCGGTCTGGGTGAAGCTTCCAATCTGGCGGTGATCGTATTGGCATCTTTCTTTCCCGTTTTTCTTAATGCGGAAAACGGTTTTGATTCCATGGACAAGTCCTGGCTGGAACTTTCACGTTCATTGGAGCTGTCTTTTTCACGACATCTTTTTTCTGTGTTAATCCCCGCATCGCTCCCTCAAATCATTACCGGACTGCGGCTTGGTTTTGGTTACGCATGGCGGGCCTTGTTGGGAGCGGAACTCTTTGCATCCGCATCCGGACTGGGGTATTTTATTACCGATTCTCAGGCTATGGCGCGTATAGATCGGGTTTATGTGGGGATCATCACCATCGGTATTTTGGGAACCGCCTTAGACGCGCTTCTCCGTTTTACGGCTCGGAAATTGATCACATATGACCCTCAAAAAACAGGACGGACGGCAGTATGATGATTAGCATACGCTCCCTATCCAAAAATTTTTCCGCCCCTGAAGGTAAAACCATTCAAGCCTTGCGCGACTGTTCTCTGGATATTGCAAGCGGCAGTTTTACCGTTTTTATTGGAAAGAGCGGCAGCGGTAAAACAACCTTGCTCAAGTTGATAGCCGGGCTGGAACAGCCTGATTCGGGCACGGTGGAATTTTTGGAACAAGACGGCGGAACCGTACCCAAGTTGGGTTTTATGTTTCAGGATCCGCGGCTTCTTCCCTGGCTTACCGTGGAACAGAACCTTACCTTGGCTTTTCCCCCAATAAAAAGCAAGACGGAAAAAATGGCGGTACGGAATGAAATAACGCGGATTCTTTCCCTGACAGGACTTAGCGGACGCGCCGCTTCCATGCCCCATGAACTTTCCGGTGGCATGGCCCAGCGCGTTGCTCTGGCCCGGTGTCTTTGCAGAAACCCGGCTGTTCTTTTACTGGACGAACCCTTGTCCAGCCTTGACACGTTTAACCGTCTCCATCTAAGAAACGAACTGGAAAAATTGCGGCAACAGCTTGGCCTTACCGTGATCCTTGTTACCCACGATATAGAAGATGCTGTTTTTTTTGGCGACAGGATCTTTTTGTTGAATGAAGGAAAACTGGACGGAGAAATTTCCATCCCCCTGAAACGTCCCCGGGATTACCGCAGTGCGGAGTTTCATGAACATTGCCGTAAGATAGAAAGCATGTTGATTGAGCCTTTGCCAGAACTTCGGGGAAACTAATAATTATTTTCTCGACATTTCTTTAAGTTTCTTTTCAAGTTTTTCAATTTCCTGATTTGTTTCTTTGAGTTGTTTTGTTAAAGATTCTTTTTTAGCATCGAGTCTTTTTAAGTCTTGTAACAAAACATTTCGTTCTGTTTCGTCAAGTTTGTTCATAAATACCGGCTCCCCCCTTCAATAATATGCAGACAGTATAACCAGTTTTTTTATTTCTGTCAAGGCAACGTATAGGGTTAACTTTTGTAACATTACCAGGAATGTTGTCTTCCCTGGGCATCACGGAACACCAGGTTTTCTTCATCGTCCCGCAATGGATCGTGGTTCTCCGTACCCCGTCTTCGGGTAATGTAGTTATACGCGCTCTCTGCTGCCGCTTCGGGTGATACCTCTCTTTCCATGGGGTCGAACACGCGGAAAGTATATCCTTTGGGGGCAAGTTTGTTACGCGTCATTTGTATAAACTGGTGCAGCGCCGCCTTGCTCATGTTATACGCAAAATGGTCGATACGGCGCGTTTCATTAATCGACGCTTCCGCGCTGGTTAGAAAGAAAAGACGTTTACCTTCGCCCTGGTCAAGCAAGGGCAGAAAAGCTTCCAGTAAAGCCATGCTTGCCAGAACGTTTTGACGGTACACTTGCTCGACAACCGTGCCGTCTATACCGTCCCGTACTGTGAAGGTATCTTTTGGAGAATGGACATCGGTGATGTCCAGCAGGAAATCCAACTTGCCAACTTTTTCTTTGAGCGCTGTTGCTGACTCGTATGGATCAAGCGGTAAAAGCGTGACATTTTCAATTGGCTTGCTTCCTAATGCAAACACACGGAATCCTTCGCGTACGAATACAGTCGCCAGCATTTCACCAAAGATTGTATCCAAACTGGTAACAAGTACGATCTTATTCATTTCAGAGTCATAACCTCAATACGTCCATTCATAGCCGGAATAATCTACCATCACAAGACGGTGTTCATCGCATAATGGCGTCTCAAAATATTTTGCCGCTATATCGCCTATATAATCAGGATCATACAGCGCTCCTTCAGAAAGAGAGCCGTCCTGCATACGCCGTTTCATCCAGCCGGGATGGAACAGGCGGAATGTATAAGTCTGGGGATATAATTGGTTGTGCAGTATTCGCACCCCCATGTTGAGGGATGCCTTACTCATGGGATAGGGGTAGGGACTGTCGCCTCGATGTTTCATCAGAACAATGCAGGACACCTCGCTAGATACAAAGCAGAGCCGTTTCATCTTGCCTTGATCCAAAAGCGGTAAAAGTTTTTCTACAAGGCGTACAGGTCCCAGGGCATTTACCCGGAACGAATTCCATACCGCTTCTAAATCCATGGGAGGCTCATACAGATTGCAATGCGCGGGACCCATTAAGGCGGCATTGGAAATTACCATATCCAGGGAATCTGTTATATTTTGTACTTGATCTTTTGCAGCGCTTATGCTGTCCATGCAGCCCATGTCCAGTTTTATGATATGCAGATTGGAGTTCTTTTCAGCCGTGTCCTCAAGCAAACTGTAGTCATCCAAATACTTGCCCGCAAAAACTATCCATCCCCGGCTCAGGAATTCTTTGCACAACGAAAGCCCTAATCCTCTGTCCGCGCCGGTTATTATTACACTTGGCATATTCGACCCACCCTTTATTGACCGCTGCACCATTTCAAAGCGTTGGCAATGGTTCGTTGGTATTGGGGATTTTGCCACACAGGAAGAAGGTGCCCCGGCGTCAAGACACAAACTCGCCCCTTGCCCTGTGTTCGCACATATCCGGCAGGGCATATCCATGCCGGGGTGTTGTGATAGGAGTCTTCCTGATATTTATCCGTTTCCCCTTGAGGCGGCGAATAAGACGCTATTAAAATGTCCGCATCCTGGGCCAGAATTTCCAGACGGTAGTGCTCGTCAGTTTCGCAAAACATCCCCACGCCTTCTGTAACGGGATGAGGCTTAATGGGCTGGACGGTTACCGGACAGGCGTTAGGATGAAAAATAAAGTGGCAGCCGATTAAGCGGTTAAGGGCCTCTGTCTGCTTGCCTGTAACGGTACCGCTATGAACAACCAACAGTCCGCCGCCTTTTTCCACATAAGCAATAAACGCCTGCTGTATTGTTTCAGTTTTCCAGCTTGTCTTATCCTGCTGGCTGACTTCATCGGATTTGACCAAAAGAACAACAGGGTAGTTCGAAAGCATATCCGGTGTGAAATCCTTCGCGTCGGTGATCATGTCGAATTGAAAATCCTGACCGGCAAGAGGAGCGACACCGTCAATGGGGATCTGCCCCGGATGCCAATAATCATCACAGATTAATAACACGCGCATGATTGGATTATATCATATAAAGTTAGAGGCTGTACATAAATACGGTCACGCTAAAGTATCTGTCACCGAAATTGAGGCGATAAATAATTTACAAAATAAAGAAAATTCTATAATATAAACATGCATATTAAATATATTAAAATATATTTACACCAGATTAACATGGTAATCAAGGGGGCTTATGCACTTAAAATATCCGGTTCTTATGATCCATGGATGCGGTTTTAAGGATAAAACGTTAGGTATAAATTATTGGGGACGTATCCCAAAACAGATGGAAAAGAACGGGGTAAAAGTATATTATGGCGGCACGGACGCTTGGGGGGCGATAGAGGGTAACGCTCAAAAAATAAAAGAGTCAATTGAAAATATAGTTACAAAACATGGCGTGGAAAAATTTAATGTAATAGCGCATTCGAGGGGCGGACTTGAGGCAAGGTATTTAATAAGCTCCTTAAAACTATCCTCTATGGTTGCGTCATTGACGACAATATCGACGCCTCATAGGGGCGTAAAGGCTATGAATATTGTTTTATACATACCTAATGGGTTCTATAAATTTATATCATTCTTTATAAACTTATGGTTTAAAATTTTCGGTGATAAAAACCCTGATTTTTATAGATGCAGCAGGCAATTATCAGAAAAAGAATGTACGGAATTTAATAAAATAAATATTGATGCCCAATCAGTATATTATCAAAGTTATGCCGCAAAAATGAAGCATTGCTTCAGCGATTTGATATTTATAGTATTAAACCCGTTTTTAAAAATTACTGATGGGGAAAATGACGGGTTATGCCCCGTTGAATCCGCGAAATGGGCTAATTTTAAGGGC
>Ga0268262_10002736_pt1 | contig 19955 bp, 11 predicted proteins | sample TergutNc150P3_FD_190354 | JGI IMG/M metagenome (GOLD analysis project Ga0268262, IMG submission 190354) | Nasutitermes corniger P3 segment gut microbial community from laboratory colony in Florida, USA - Nc150 P3 (SPAdes) (version 2) | ecosystem: Host-associated > Arthropoda: Insects >... | reverse complement strand
TGCAGGACTTGAACACCCTCATACCCACAAAAAACGTCCCATAACTTTTGACCATGAAATCGCAAAGGGAAGAGATGATATTGTTCTGTTTCATTTGAACCACAAACTTGTCCAGATGTGCCTTCGCCTGCTTCGGGAAGAACTGTGGAGTCTTGGCGACGTAAAACATTTGAACCGTGTAATAGTTTATGATGTTCCTGACAGCGAACTTGGCGAAATTGCCGTTGCAATATATTCACGTTTGATAATTTCCGGCAGTGATAACAGGAAACTTCATGAAGAATTGACTCTTTCGGGCGGTGAATTAAAACATAACGGTTTTGCGAGAATACCTCAACTTGGCAAATTAAAAACACTAATAGATATGGCTAAGCCTATTGAACCTAACTCATCGTTATTTGATATATTAAAAGCACGTTTTACAAGTAATGCAAATCAGATAGAAAAGGTATACATTGCTCGTTCCAATGAAAGATTACAAGACTTAAAAAATACGTTTTTACGTCTAAAAGAAAAAGAGATTGAAGATATCCAAACGATTCTTACTGAATTGGAAAATAGCATACACAAAGAACTATACAGTGATAAAAATGATTACGGTCAAATGTATCTTCCCGGATATTCTCCCGAGGAAATGGCTCAAAGGAGGAAGGATTTTAATACTCTTACTGAACGTTTAAAGCAAATTCCAATTGAAAAAGAAAATGAAAAGGCTATAATCGAAAAACATTATGATAACCCTGTAGACAGGACATTCCCTGTAGCTGTAGTGTTTCTCGTCCCACATTCAAAAATAGAAGGTAAACTATGAGTACAAAACAATCCCGTCATATTCATTGGCTTTCACTCATAGAAACTTCAGGTCCATTTCTTACGGTTCCCGTTTTGGAAGACGCTTTTCCGCAAGGACTTGATGTGGTAGACGCGACAATACGCAGTAAGCTTAAAGCTGGCTATGAAGAATGGTCAGACGAGTTTGAAAATAACGCAGATGATCCAACTTTCCCCGCATTACACGATGAATGGATTCGTCTTGTATTAACCGAGTTACTTGGACATGACAATCAATCTCTTGTCAAAATTGATAGTTCAAATGAAGATACTCCGTTTGTAACTTCTATTGAAAACTCAAGTTTTTTCTCTCCTCAATATGCAATAGTCACTTCGTCCGAAAAAACGTATAAACTGTTTATTACCGTTGTAAAACCTGAAATTGATTTGAAATCAAATAAATGCGGTGATGATTGGCTTGATAGCTATCAGGATCGCATGATTTTACTTTGCAGGAAATACAAAGTACGGCTTGGACTTTTGACCAATGGTGAACAATGGATGCTTGTAAACGCACCTGATAATTCTTCTTCTGGAACTGCATCATGGTACGCAAAGTTTTGGTTCAATGAGCAGGATACTCTTAGAGCTTTTTATTCGCTCTTAAATATTCGACGCAGTTTTGGACAGCAGAAAGAAACCTTGGAAGCATTGTTGGACGAATCTCTTAAACATTATGAAGAAGTTACAGATACACTGGGTTTACAGGTACGCCGAGCCGTTGAAGTATTGGTTCAAGGGCTTGATAAGGCAAATGAAGACCGTAACCATGAGTTATTGCGAGACGTAGAGCCTGCTGAGTTATACGAAGCAGGTCTTACAATCATGATGAGGTTGGTATTCATACTCTGCGCCGAAGAACGTAAATTGCTTTTGTTAGGTGAGTCTCAATACGATGAATATTATTCGGTGTCAACATTGCGAGGACAACTTGAAGAAGCGGCAAGCGAGTATGGCGAAGAAATACTTGACCATCGCTATGACGCATATACACGGCTTTTAGCGATATTCCGTGTAATATACGGCGGTATAGATTTTGAAAACGTTCATCTGCCGGCGTTGGGCGGTTCATTGTTTGATCCTGACCGTTTTCCATTTTTGGAAGGCAGAGCAAAGGGAACAAGTTGGAAGGAGTGTCCGGCATTTCCGCTTCCTATTGATAACCGAACAGTTCTTTTACTGCTTAATTCACTGCAATTACTGGAACAGCGCGGGGGCGCGTTGCTTCTATCTTACAAAGCTCTTGATGTTGAACAAATTGGATATGTATATGAAGGTTTGTTGGAACATACTGTTATCCGATCAGAAGGCATTACTCTGGGCTTAAAAGGTTCGAAAAGAGCAAAGAATCCAAATATCTCTCTTGGCGAATTAGAATCGGTGCTCATGGATGGTTCGGCGACTATAGTGAATTTAATTAATCAAAAAACAGTACGTGATGAGAAAGCAATAAAAAACGATTTAGCAAAAAGTGTTGATAACGAATTATTTGTAAAAATTATAGGCAGTTGCCGTGGAGATACAGAACTTGCCAAACGAATTAAGCCTTTTGCCCATCTTTTACGCATGGACGCATGGAACGAATTGATTGTGTATCCAAAAGGGGCTTTTATGGTAACTATGGGACAAGATCGGAGAGAAACCGGCACGCATTATACCCCACGTTCATTTACAGAAATGATTGTAAAAAATACGCTTGAGCCTCTTGTTTTTATCGGTCCATCGGAAGGCGTTGATCAAAAAAACTGGAAATTAAAATCATCAAAAGAAATACTTGATTTGAAAATTTGCGATCCTGCCATGGGTTCAGGCGCTTTTCTGGCTCAAGTTTGCCGCTATTTGGCTGAAAAATTAGTTGAAGCGTGGCGGCATGAGGAAATTAACGGCAAAAGCATTGACGAAAACGGCGCGGTTCATGATGAATTAGGCGATAATGTTCCTCTTACAGTAGACCTTAATGACCGTCTTATTGCCGCTAAAAACTTGATTGCGGAACGCTGTCTGTACGGTGTTGACATTAACCCTCTTGCGGTTGAACTTGCCAAAGTATCCGTCTGGCTTGAAACTTTTTCAAAAGGACGCCCTTTTGGTTTTCTTGATCATAACTTCCGCAGTGGAGACAGCCTTTTAGGTTTATACGATTTAAGACAACTTACTTGCTTAACATTGAAACCTGAAAAACATAAACCACGGCTTTTTGGCGATAATATTGAAGCCGCTGTTAATGATGCAATTGCAATACGCAAGCAGATTCGTAATGTTCGCATTCGAGACATTCATGATGTGGAGATTATGAAGAATCTTGATATTGAGGCTCGTAACCAACTTGTTGATGTGGAATTACTTGCTGATGCGGTATCAGGTGCAACATTGGAGAACAGCGGCAACGAAAAAATTCTTGAAGAATCATTACATGGAATTGCGGCATTAGCAGGGGAATTATTTGATGAAAATATTGATAAGCAAACTGACCACAGACGCAATGTACCGGAACTGCGTCAATTCACAAAAATATCGCTTTCTGTCGATTTTCCGTCCGAAAAGCCGCCCCGCAAGCCTTTGCACTGGGCTTTGAATTTTCCCGAAGTATTTGAAGCAGGCGGTTTTGACGGCATTGTGGGAAATCCGCCGTTTATGGGCGGACAAAACATTTCAGGTGCTTTTGGTAAACATTATCTTGAATATCTTAAATTCGCTTACGCTCCTGCTGGGGCTATTGATATGGTAGGATTTTTTTTCAGACGGAATTTTGATCTGATAAAACAAAATTGTAGTTTTGGATGTCTTGCGACAAATTCTATTGCACAAGGGGACGCAAGGGAAGGTGGTCTTGAAGTAATTGAAAAACAGGGAGGGACTATAACAATGGCAATAAAGTCCATGCCTTGGCCCGGAACAGCGGCAGTGTCGGTGAGTATTGTAGTTATTTTTAAAGGAAAATGGCAAGGAAAATGTATACTAAACAATATAGCAGTTTCCTACATATCGTCTTTTTTGGATAGTCAGTTTTCAATAGGCAATCCCTATCCTTTATATAAAAATCTTGATAAAAGCTTTCAAGGTTCCATTGTACTTGGTGATGGATTTGTTTTATCAGTTGAGGAAGGAGAAAAATTAATTGCTAAAGACCTGAAAAACGAAGATGTCATTTTTCCTTTTCTAATTAACAAAGATTTAACTACAAGACCTGATCAAAGTCCCAGTCGTATGGTCATCAATTTCCATAATTGGCCATTAGACAGGGAAAGTGCTGAACCTAATTATTATGGTCCCGTCGCAGCAGATTATCCCGATTGTTTGGAGATTGTTGAAAAATTAGTTAAGCTGGAACGTCTGTCAAAATCTGGCAATGATTATAATAATGCTAACTGGTGGCAGTTTTTACGTCCTCGTCAAACGCTTTATCAGGCTATTGCACCACTAAATAGAGTATTAGTGTATGGAACCTCTGCAAGTAAATATCTTCTATTTTGTTTTTCTTCAAAGAATATGGTTTTTTCACATGTTGTTGGTGTTATTTTGCATGATAAAGATTGGCTTTTTTCTATTCTTAGTAGTAACTTTCACAGTATTTGGGCATGGAAATATTCATCAACAATGGGTAGTGCTGGGTTAAGATACACTCCTTCTGATTCTTTTGAAACTTTCCCATTCCCTATTGGTCTTGAGCCAAATAATCAAAATCCATCAAATATCTGCATGGCGAAACTTGACACGCTTGGAGAACAGTTGGAAATATCCCGCAAAGAAATCATGATCCGCCTTAACATAGGGCTTACCAAACTGTACAATCTTTACCATGCAAAAGAATTAACTGCCCAAACCATAATGTCGGCGTCAAACTGCGATAAACCAAATGCGGACTGGGCTGTGGAAAGCATTATTAAATTGCGTAATTTACAAAAAGAAATTGACGAAACAGTCCTTGCCGCTTACGGTTGGGACGAACTGCAATTGGAACACGGTTTTTATGCTCTTGAATTCCTGCCTGAAAACGACCGTCTCCGCTACACCGTTTCAGAGCATGCCCGACTGGAAATATTGCGGCGGCTTCTTGCCCTTAACCATAAACGCCACAAAGAGGAATTTGAAGCCGGTTTGGTTGATAAAGACGGAAAGCCATTGAAGAAAAAATCTAAAAAGGGCAGAATTAACCAAGGAGATAGTTTTGTAAAGGAGCCGCCATCTCTCTTTGACGCATCAGAACGAGGAGAATTGTTTTAAGGAGTGAATTAATGCCCAGTACAGTAAACGCTTGGCTTGTTGTATTATCGCCAGAAATATCTGTAAATCGCTTTCATGTTTCTTTGCCGAAAGAGATACATCATCTTGATAAAATAATTTGCGGCGATATTCTTGTGTTTGTTGATAAAGATAAAATAAAATCATTAGCCCGTGTCTTTCGTGTGAGGGAAGATAAAAATAAAATTGTTTTTTATTTCGACGGCTCTATTGATGCAACAAACAACCTTGAAATAACTCAATATGGAATAACACCGGACTCGGAAACGACGATTACACGATTGGCGTTTACCGCCTGTGAAAAAATACTTGAATCAGCCTGTTTGATTTCTTATAAAGAGTTTCCCATGTTTAATGGATCAAGTTCAGATGAACAAGCTCACATAAGAAACTTGTTACGGCTGGCTGTAATTGATGACCTTTTAGGACCAGCCAACGGTCCTTATGAAGAAATAATCGAAATGAGCGTACGTGACAGGTATCTGGTTGGTAAACTTGCTCCCATTGTAGACGGCGGAAGCCATAAAACAGATAGTCCATATTCGAAAGAAAATGCACAAGGTAAAGAAGATGATTTAGTTGAATTAATAAATAAAGATCATATTCCCTTTGATCAGAATTCTAATTCTACAGACTTTAATGATGACGAAGAAAAGGAAATAGACGCTTCTGAAAGTCAGTTTCTGGTTCCTTCCGCAATGGGATTTACGTTTTGTATTGATGCGCAAGTATCTTCTATTGTTCTTTCTGTGTCATGGGGACATTACGAGAGAGACAATAGCGAAAAAATAAATGAGAGAAAAGGCAAACCTTTCCGCTGTTGGAAACGAATCCCATGCGGCGGTTCAATAGAATTATCGTTAAATGAAGGGAAAATTACTCCTTTAATCCCGGATAGCGATTATACATCAGTACAAATTCAAGGAAATATACGAAAAAGCCGTGAGAGTAATGCTAAACTGGTTACACTTTTTCTTGTGAATACAGCGTTAAAACCCGAACAAAATCAGGATGCGGCATGGGTTTTTCAACCGGAAATTCGTGTTACTGGCGTTAACGGACAAGCTGTTTTTCGCCGCCGCTCCATTTCTCAAACCAGCAAAGGCGATCCTGAATTGCAATCCCTTGAAATGATGTACCGTAATCACCTTGAGTTTGCCGTTGGTCATGGTGTATCTGTGCATGCGGTTACGGATTCCAATCCTGAATTGGCAGTAGAACTTCGCACGGCGGTAATTCCTGAACAAGAAGTGCCATATACGGAAGCATCAAGTTTTACCACTGAAGAACGTCCCGGATTAGCAAAGATGGCGGCGGAAGGTTTTTTTGATATGAAAAACCTTGCAGTTCTTGATGGAGATGAGTTGAAAAAAGCTCTCATTCTGCTTGCCGATGATTATTCTGCATGGATAGAAAAAGAAAAGTCAAAAATAAACAGTACACTAAAAGATTTTGACGAACAAATAAAAGAAGCAATCATGCAGTACGATGATATATTAAAACGAATAAGAGAAGGCATTGATGTTTTACTTTCTGATAAAAATGCGTTAATCGCCTTTAAGTTCGCCAACCGTGCAATGGCTTTGCAAAGAATTCATAGCATTTACGCAAGAAATGTTATAAATAATCACGGATTAACTCTGGAATCAATAGATATAAGAGAAAATCGCAGTTGGCGACCATTCCAATTAGCCTTTATTTTACTTACCATACCTTCATTAGCAAATCCGTCCCACAAAGACAGGACAAAACCTGTTGAGGCTATTGCCGACTTGCTCTGGTTTCCCACAGGAGGCGGAAAAACAGAAGCCTATCTTGGTGTTGCCGCTTTTACTATGGCAATTCGCCGTTTACAGGGAACATTGGGATGTTTAGACGGCTCACGGGGACTCGCCGTTATTATGCGTTATACACTTCGCCTGTTAACACTCCAACAATTTCAAAGAGCGGCGGTTCTGCTTTGTGCAATGGAACATATTCGTAAACAGGAAAATAATGTATGGGGTAATGAACCGTTTACTTTGGGTCTTTGGGTTGGTCAAAAAGTAACACCAAATACTACCGGTGATAGTAATGATGCGATAGAATCTGAAAGAGAAAAAAACTATAGAGCCGGTTCCAGTCCCGCCCAATTAACATCTTGTCCATGGTGTGGTCAGGAAATAAAAGCTGTTCGTGATATAACTGTTGATAAAGAAATTGGGCGTACATTTATTTATTGCAGCGACAAACACGGCGATTGCGAATTTTCAAGAGCAAAAGGAACGGGCTTGCCGGTTTTGGTTGTTGACGAAGAAATATACCATCATCCTCCTTCGATGCTTATTGCTACGGTAGACAAATTTGCCATGATAGCGTGGCGAAGTGAAGCACGGACTTTATTCGGAAAGGCAAGTAATGAATGTCCTCGCCACGGCATTCTCTGGCCCGAATCAGATTGTAATGGCAATCATCAAAAAACAAAAAATCATGAAGCTGTTCAACTTAAAAAAATTCAACCTCTTCGCCCCCCTGACCTTATTATCCAAGACGAGTTCCACCTGATAAGCGGTCCATGGGGAACAATGGTTGCATTGTATGAAACAGCAATTGATGAACTTTCTTCGTGGTATATTGGTGATACTAAAATTCGACCAAAAATAATTGCGTCTACAGCCACGGTTCGCAAAGCTTCTGAGCAAGTGAATAATGTCTTTTTAAGAAAAGTTTCCATTTTTCCGCCCCATGGATTGGATGTGGAAGATAATTTCTTTTCTATTCAACGCTCTATCGAAGAAAAACATGGTCGGCAGTATATGGGCATTTGTTCTCCAGGTGCGTCAAGACCGGCAGTCCTTATCAGGGTATATGTCGCTTTACTAACAGGCACTCAAGCGTTGGTGGAACATTTTGGTTGTGCCGCAGACCCATACATGACCTTAATCGGGTATTTCAATTCATTGCGTGAACTGGGCGGAATGAGGCGGCTTGCGGAAGATGATATTCAAACCCGTTCATATCGAGTAGAAATGAGCGATGTGCTCCGTCCCGGATTAAAACAAAGATCGGTCAGAAACATAGACGAGTTGACATCACGGGTTTCTAATAAAGACATACCTGAAAAACTAAGAGCATTAGAAACAATTTACAAAAAGGAATATGCTAAAGGTGAATTAAGAGCCCTTGATATTGTTTTAGCAACAAATATGTTATCCGTTGGCGTTGATATTGATCGGCTTGGTTTAATGGTTGTAAACGGACAGCCTAAAAACACTGCCGAATATATTCAGGCAACAAGCCGTATCGGACGTAAATATCCCGGGTTGGTAGTAACAGTTCTTACATGGGCACGCCCACGTGATTTATCACATTATGAAACATTTGAGCACTATCATGAATCATTTTATAAACATGTGGAAGCTCAATCGGTTACTCCGTTTTCTTCAAGAGCATTGGATAGAGGTTTAACGGGCGTAATGACCAGTTTACTACGCCATAAATTTGAAGAATACAATCCAAATTTAGGCGCAGGCAAAATGGATAGTTCCGGTAATAACAATGCGGAGGAAATCACTCAAATAATATCAGACCGAGCATGGTTAGTTAACAGCAAAGAAATAAAAGATCATGCAGAAATGATGTGTAAAGAACGAATAGATCAATGGGCTAGAGAAGCAAACAGACAGGGACGAAAATTGGGCTATGTAAAAATGTCAAGACAAGGCGATGTTATGAATCTGCTTCACAGACCCGGCAAGAAATCATGGATGATGTTTACAGTCCCCATGTCAATGCGTGAAGTAGAAGGTGCTGTTCAATTAATACTGGATGATTCTCTGCTCTCGGAATTTCCGCCATGGGAATATCAAAAACCAAAAACAGATGGAGATAAATAATGAGTAACAATAGAATTGGAGAAATCCGTCCCAGTCAGATACTTTGGACTTATGGTCCGGGCTCAATAATTGATCTGCCAAATATATCGGTAATTACTATGGGTCTAAATTTTTGGAATACAGAAAAATGCATACCTCTGGACGAAGCCCGTTTATTAAAAATAGTTCAAAGAATTCTTGGACAGCAGGTAAAAAGACTTCTTATGCCGCCTATCATGGGAGAAGATATTAATCCATTCACTGCAGAAGGAAAAATTGGTATTCCTGTTGAACCATTCCCTCGCTGGCTGCGTTGCGTAAAATGCGGCTTATTAGCAGACTATGATTCAGGTCTTTTTGAATTAAAAACAAATCCTTTTCGGGCTGAAAGAACTCATTTTATACACAAGAATTGTCCAAAAGGAAGTCATGCGGATGCTGTTCCTGCTCGTTTTTTATTAGCCTGCAGAAATGGTCATCTTGACGATTTTCCTTGGCACTGGTATGTGCACTCAGGACCATCGACTTGTAAAGGAACATTACGTTTTTATGAAGATAAAGCATCTCTCCAAACTGAAAATCTTTGGGTTCGCTGTGATACATGCGGTACTGCAAAATCACTTGCCTTCGCTTTTGGTTTAGAGGCAAAGAATAATTTACCTGCCTGCCGTGGAAGACATCCGCATTTACATCAATATGGAGAATGTGATGAAGAACCGCATACTATTTTGTTAGGGGCAACAAATAGCTGGTTTCCTGTTACTGTTTCAATTTTGGCAATACCGTTGGAACAAAACGTATTAGAACAATTACTTCTTGATGGCTGGGAATATTTTGAAGATGCGGCATCTGCTGACGAAGTTAATATAATAATAAAAACATTACAAAAAAAGAACAGTATGCCCGGAATAGAAAGATTTGATCCCCGTGATGTTTGGCAGGCAATTGAAGAAAAAAGAAAAGGAACAAAAAAACAAGCAGCTATTTCTGATAGTGATATTAAAGGACCGGAATGGAATGTTTTGATTTCTGAAAAACTGTCTATTGGATGGCCTCATTTTTCATGTTCTATCGGCGTTGTACCTGAAAATTTTCAACGTTATTTTTCAAAAATAGTGTTACTTGATCGGTTACGGGAAGTAAATGCTCTGGTTGGATATACCCGTGTAGATTCTCCCGATGATGCAAGCGATTCCGGCGAAGGTCCTGAAATGGCAAGTTTATGCAGGGATAAACCCGAATGGGTTCCTGCTGTTGATGTACATGGTGAAGGTATTTTCATTAAATTTAATGAAGCTGTTATTTCTGAATGGGAAAAAACCAAAGCCGTTAAAGAACGTGATCAATTACTTCGTAACGGGCATATAGCTTGGCGTATTGCAAGAAAATTAAACCCGGATGAAGGATATCCCGGTATCCGATATGTTCTTTTACATACCTTTGCTCATATATTAATAAGAGAATTTGCTCTTGAATGCGGTTATAATGCCGCAAGCATACGTGAACGAATCTATGAAAGCAATGATCCGCAGTCTCCAATGGCAGGAATATTAATCTATACTGCCGCAAATGACTCTGATGGGACATTAGGCGGATTGGTTGAATTGGGAAAACCGGAAAAACTTGGTGGGATAATAAATTCGGCATTAAAACGAGCTACTATTTGTTCATCCGATCCTCTTTGTTCTGAACATGACCCGAGTAAAGATCGATCTTTACATGCGACCGCCTGCCACGCATGTGTTTTTGTAGCAGAAACTTCTTGTGAAAAGAGTAATCGTTATTTGGATAGAACTCTTCTGGTTCCTACTTTTAAAAATTTGGATGCCGCTTTCTTTGATATAGAAGGTATATAAATTGAAAGATTTATTAACGATTATTGCAGAACTTGGAATCGAACTGCATCCTGAAAGGATAAATTCTCTTGCGGATAAAATAGCGGAAATAGATTCTTCGGAAATAAATTCCGGCGAACATTTTTCATTACTTAAATCAACTTTTGGATTGAATATAAATAAAACTATAGTTTCACAGTTTGATGATGTTTGGAAAAATAACAAAGAAATTACCCCGCAAGAAGTAGCTATAGCTTTAAGAAGCGCTTCTATAACTGCTATTGAGAATGAAAAAAGAGGAAAAACAGAAATTGTTTGGACAGGTCCATCTACAGGTCAGGTTCCTGTTAGGCATACAGAACAAGTTCTTTGTGAAACAATCAATTACGCCAAGAGAGATATTTTTCTGGTCAGCTTTGTAGCGTATGAGATAGATTCTGTTATTAAAGCGATGCGTGATGCAATTGGTAGAAATGTTCAAATTAATTTTTTATTAGAGCCATCACTTGAACATGGCGGCAAAGTTAGTCAAGATTCAATGAAGATGATGAAATCGTTATTTCCTTCGGCAATTATTTATTCATGGTCAGGAAAATCAAATTCAAATATAGAACATCCTAATGGTGCAATTCATGCTAAATGTGCCATTGCTGATAGTGAATTGGCATTTATTACAAGCGCTAATCTAACAACTGCGGCAATGGAAAGAAACATAGAACTTGGAGTACTTATTAGAGGCGGGAAAATACCAAGTGAATTAATTATACATTTGAATTCATTGATTAATGCAAGGGTTTTTGAGAAGTTTGGTGTATAACCATTTGGAGGTGGCGGGAGTCGCCTTCCAGTCGCTGACATCCTGTCAGCTCCTTTCAGGCCGCCTGCGCGCTCCCGGCGCATCCTTGCGCCGCATTTTTCATGGCAAGGCTTACGCCTTGTGTTATTCAGGAGCGCTACGTTTCGACTCCCGAATGGCTGGAACTTTTTTACATTTATTATCTGTAAAAAAAATTCCAGTGCTTCTTAATTTTTTTTGGAGGTGGCGGGAGTCGCCTTCCAGTCGCTGACATCCTGTCAGCTCCTTTCAGGCCGCCTGCGCGCTCCCGGCGCATCCTTGCGCCGCAATTTTCAAAGCAAGGCTTACGCCTTGTGTTTTTCAGGAGCGCTCCGTTTCGACTCCCGAATGGCTGGAGTTCTTTCACAATTTTTTCTGTGAAAGATTTTTTCCAAACTTACTGATTTTTGGAGGTGGCGGGAGTCGAACCCGCGTCCCAATACGCGAAACATAAACGTCTACAGATTTAGCCGTTTATTAAATTGTCGGGACAGGCTTGGCTAAACGGCGCGCGGCTTGTCCGTATTCCGGAAAATCTTGTCCTGCCGCCACCGGACGCTGCGGCATGACCAGCTCTGATTGCGACGCGGAAGATGTCCCTCAGAGCGGCGGGACAGTTCCACGCGATTACGCAGCTAAGGCGTATTCGTAACTGTCAGTGTTGGCAGTTAAATTTTTGCCCGATCAGGAGACGGGCGCTCCATCTGCAGTCTATACCCCGAAGACGTACCGGTCGAAACCGGTGCACCCCCATTGTCTTCAATGTAATACAAAATTTGCAATTTTTCAAGTAAAATTATTATGAATAAACCAATTTTTTTTAATTTTGTTTTCTATTTTTTTGATTTTTAAATCTTTTTGTAATATAATAGCTGTATGGCTTCTTTCGTGTCGCATTCTGCGCAAATTTTGTCAGAAGAAGAAGAGATTCTGATTGAGAAAATTCTGGAATGGCTTAAAGAAAAAAAAACTGATGATTATCAAATATTAAATGACAGATTCCGTCGGCTTAGAAATCTGGGGAACGCGGTTTTTGACTATCCGTCCATAAAAGAAACCAATTATTTAAACAATATTCTGGAAAAAGGGCGTCCGCTGACCGAATCTTTGCTTACTTTTTCCGCGGCGTCTCACCTTTTACGAACTCCGGTAAAAGTGGCGGCATTACGCAGTTTTCTAATAGCAAAATTTAACGCGTTTTCGCTTCTTTCCAGATTGACCCAGGAGAATGAGGCTTTTTCTATACCTGCCAAAAATATCTCTTTTTCAGTGGTTTTTACTTTAATGGCGGAAGATGTATATTTTTCCTGTTTGGAAGATTCCAGGTTTTCAAATGATACAAAATCCAGGCTTGCGGATGATCTGATCGCGCTTTGGGACAGCGGCACAGACCCACGCAGTATCCGGCATTTAATGTCGCTTTCTTCCCTGTGGATTGCAAGAGATTCTTCGCCTCCGTGTTTTGGAACAATGGACGGGAATACGGAATTGCTGAGAATATCAATTGATATGGATTCTTACACCGAATGGGAAGATTTTTTAAAAGAAGAATCCACGAATGATGAAACCAGATGGGCGCTTGAAGAGTTTCTTTTCGGCCTGTCTTACGAAGAAATTCTGCAGGTTCGCGGCAGGTTAAGGCGATACGGAGTTACTTCCGTAAGCCATGACGAGGTTCGCTCTTATTTGGATTCCAGACCGGTGTATTCCCTTGTAAACGATCATGATCCAAGGTCCATTTACGACTTTTTTATTGAAAGACATGACGCGTGCATGCTGCGAAAAAGAGTGCACGCTCCGGGCCCGCTTTATACTCTTGAGGAAATTTATTTAAAATACAGAATTATTCTTGAAGCCAAATAATGGAGTTGTTCGAAAACTTCAATTTCAGAACAACCGCCTTATAAAATGTCATTTTAACCTTAAATTGTTCGCTTTAGCACGCCGTTTGCGAATCTATTGATTTTCGTATTGCTGTACTTCATCAAACACATATTCCAGCTCGATTCCGGCTTTTTTAAACATTGCTTCCGAATCTTCTCCGTCATGGTAATGCTTCTGACAGACCACCCGTTTTATTCCGCAATTAATAATAAGCATGGCGCAGGTTCTGCACGGAGTCATACGGCAGTAGAGTGTAGCTCCGTCAATGGAAATTCCCCGTTTGGCTGCCTGGCAAATAGCGTTTTGTTCTGCGTGAACGGTTCTGACGCAATGAGTGGTAACATTGCCGTCTTCATGCAGCATTTTTTTAAATTGATGTCCGATTTCATCGCAATGCGGAAGTCCCGCCGGTGCGCCGACATAACCTGTTACCAGAAGCTGCTTGTCTTTTGCGATTACGCAGCCTGAACGCCCTCTTTCACAGGTAGCCCGTTTGGAAATAGCCTCGCATACTTCCATAAAATATTCGTCCCAGCTCGGTCTTTTGTATTCATCCGTCATAAAATTGCCCCTAACCTTTATATTTTAGCAAAAAGCTGACAATTATGTCAAATTATGAGTGAGGAAAATGCGGGATTCTGCCGATAATGAAGAGCCGTGAACTATTTTAACAAATTAGCTCTGTTTTTCTCATTAATAATGATCATTTTTACAATGACAGGAGACGTTTATTCAGTTTACGCAGATGATTTGGTTCACGTTGTAGTAAAAGGGGAAACAATATATTCAATTTCCCGTTCTTACAAAGTCAGCGCGGACGATTTAATGAAGGCAAACAACATTTCCGATCCGTCAAAATTACAGGCAGGCAGCAGGCTGAAAATCCCTTCTTCCGCCGCGAATGCTCCTTCTCCGGCAGTAACAACGCCGGTTGTCAGGCAAACGCAGCCTTCTGTAAATATAACTTCATACCGTGTTGTAAGAGGCGATACTCTTTACAGTATCGCGCGATCCGTTGGGATAACTCTTCAGGAATTGCTGGATTTAAACAAATTTTCCTCTAACCATGTTTTAAGAGTCGGCGATACAGTCAAAATTCCGGTACGCGGCTCCGGCAATTCCGCGTCCGCTCAGGCTGCGTCCGGTCTTTTTTCCTTACGCTGGCCCATATCTCCCAAAGACATTACATATATGACAGGCCAAATGGGCGTTGTTGTTGAAGGCAATAACGCTGAGCCTGTAAAAAGCATTACGCAGGGAAATGTAATTTCTGCGGGCCCGTGGCGTAAATTCGGCAGAGTTGTAATTGTGGAAACAACCGGCGGGTATTTTTATATGTACGGCGGCTGTGAGAGTTTATCTGTAAATGTCGGGGATAAAGTTACATCGGGAACTGAAGTCGGAAAATTGGGCGTTAATTCGGTTTCCGGCAAGCCTCAGCTTTTTTTCATGGTTTTTCAAAATGATACTCCGATTGATCCGGCATTAGCTCCGAGAACGGGCGCTAATGTAAAAATATAAGAGGTGGAAAATGGCAGTCGAAATAGACAAAATATCCAAAAAATCCAGAAAATTACTGGATAAAGGTCACAAAAGGGTAAAACCTTACAAAGAATCCGATCCGCTTGCGCTGTATTTCAGGCAGATATCCAGATTCCCTCTTTTAACGCTGCATGAAGAGCAGAATATCGGCGAAAAAATTATCAGCCTTCGCGCCAAGCTGAAAGAGATTGAAGCTGAAAAAAAGAAAAATAAAGACGCCGATTTAACATCGGAAGAAAAAGCGCTGGACAGCGCTCTTCTTCATTACAAAAACAAAATGATAAATTCCAACCTGCGCCTTGTCGTATCCATAGCGAAAAACTACCAGCACCGAGGGCTTTCTCTTTTGGATTTGATTGATGAAGGGAACATCGGGCTTATCGAAGCGGTTGAACGTTTTGACTATACAAGGGGCTGCCGTTTTTCAACATACGGGACATGGTGGATAAGGCAGGCGATTATAAAGAGCATAGCCGACAAGGGGCGCGTTATCCGCATACCCATTCATATGCTCAACACAATCAAGAAATGCTATTACGTTGCCAAACAGCTCACCCAGGACCTTGGACGCGATCCAAATGAAGAAGAGTTATCCGAATATTTGGGCGTTCCTGTTTCCAAAGTAAAGGAAATAGTGAAACTCTCTCAGGAAACAACAAGCCTTGATACCATTGTGGATGACGGAAATCTTACGCGGTTAGCTGATCTTATAAAGGACGACAACAGGGCGGAGCCGTTTGAAATGGTCTTCTCCATGACATTGCAGGAAACTATGGGAGGGATTCTTTCCCAGTTGTCTGAAAGAGAAATGAAAATTATCCAGCTTCGTTTTGGTCTAACGGGGGAGAACCCGCTTACTCTGGAAGAAACCGGTAAATATTTGGGGATCACCCGCGAGCGCGTCCGTCAGATTCAGGAAAAAGCGATCTGGAAACTGCGCACTCTGCACGAACTGAAAGAACTAAGAGAAAATACCTAAAAAAACCCTGACCGCTTTTAAACGGTCAGGTTCATGCTGTTTCTATACCTCGTTTTAGTGAGCGGCATATACCGCGATCATAACTCCGGCCGCTATTGCAGTTCCGATTACGCCTGCGACATTCGGGCCCATTGCGTGCATTAACAGGAAGTTTCCGGGATCGTATTCAAGACCGACTCTGTTTGAGACACGCGCCGCCATCGGAACCGCCGAAACTCCGGCTGAACCGATGAGGGGATTGATTTTTTCTTTCAGGAAAAGATTCATGAATTTTGCCACCAGAATGCCTGCGGCTGTCGCTATGGCAAAAGCAAGAAGGCCCATAAACACGATGATCAATGACGAAGGATTGAGGAATTTTTCAGGGGTCATCTGGCTTCCGACTCCAAGAGACAGGAACATTGAAACGATGTTCATAAGCTCGTTCTGCGCTGTTTTTGACAATCTGTCTACCACTCCGATTTCACGGATAAAATTGCCGAACATAAGACAGCCGATAAGAGGAGCCGCCGCCGGAATAAGCAGAATTGCAAGCGAGAACACCACTACCGGAAACACTATTTTCTCGGTTTTGGAAACCGGACGAAGCTGCTTCATTCTGATAAGCCGTTCTTTTTGGGTTGTAAGCAGTTTCATAATCGGCGGCTGGATCATGGGTACAAGGGCCATGTAAGAATATGCCGCTACCGCGACCGTCGCCAAAAGGTGAGGGGCAAGTTTCGCCGCAATGTAGATTGTCGTAGGCCCGTCCGCTCCGCCGATTATTGATACCGAGCAGGCTTCTTTAAGGTTGAAGGCGACTCCGGGAAGGAAGTTGGCAAGGCTGATAAAGAACAATGTGCCGAAAACGCCGAATTGCGCCGCCGCGCCCAAAAGCGCGGTTTTTGGATTTGCGATAAGAGGGCCGAAGTCTGTCATAGCTCCGATGCCGATAAAAATAATCAACGGGAAAAATTCATTGCCTATTCCGGCGTTGTAAATTACATTGAGAAATCCCTGATGTTCCCATATTTTCATCGTATCGTTCCATACACCCTGAGCCCCCATATTGGCAAAGGGTATATTCGCAAACACAACGCCGAAGCCGATAGGAACAAGCAAAAGCGGTTCAAAGCCTTTGACGGCTCCCAGATAAATTACAAGGAAGCCTACCAAAACCATTATAAGCTCATACCAGCCTTTTACAGAAAACGACACTCCTGCCGGAGTTATTTTATTGGATGAGTCGGCGATAAACGCGTAGATGCCTGTGGTTTTTCCAAGGTCTACTATGAAACTCTTAAAATCCACCCGGGGCAGATTGCTGCTGTTCGGGATAATGCCTTCAAGGTTTCTGAAGGACGGCAGATCGTTGGATGCCGCAGCCTGAGCCTGGGCGCGCTGGGCGAAAACGGAACCGATAAAGGAAAACGCGAAAGCGCCGATTAAAATAATTATACAAATCTTTACGATAAGTACAGGGTCTTTTTTTGTGTTTAACATTTTTCTTTCCTTTATCCGATTTCCGCAATAGGCTGCTGGGATGCGACCTGTGTTCCCGCCTGAACAAGGAAGTGAACTTTTCCTGACGCAGTCGATTTTATTTCCAGTTCCATTTTCATAGACTCAATTATTACGATTGTATCACCCGATTTTACCTGCGCGCCTTCTCCTGTCGCGTGACGCAGAACAGTACCGGCTACCGGCGCGGGAATTACAACGCCTTTGCCGCTTGAAGGGACTGGAGCCGCCGGAGCGGGAGCCGGAGCTTGCGGCGCGGCAACAGGAGCGCCTCCGCCTATTTGCGCAATTGCCTGCTGGGCCGCGACTTGTGTTCCTGCCGGAACAAGGAAGTGAATCTTCCCCGCGGCAGTTGATTTTATTTCCAGTTCCATTTTCATGGATTCGATAATCATTACGGTATCGCCCGCTTTTACCTGCGCGCCTTCAGACGCGGCATAGCGGAGAATCGTACCCGCTACAGGAGCTGAAATTGTTGAACCGCCCGATACCGCCGCAGGAGCCGCAGAGGGAGCCGCGGGAGCCGCAGCCACAGTTCCCGCCGGAGCGACAACTACATCGTAATTTGTACCGTTTACGTTTATTGAATAACGCGCTGCCTGTCCAGGCGCGGCGGGAGCGGCGGCTTTTGGAGCTTCCGCTTCCGGTTTGAAAACCACAGGACCGTCTGCGCGTTTTTTAAAGAAGTCCGGGGCGACTTTCGGGAACATTGCATAAGTTAATACGTCTTCCGCTGTAACAGTGCCTGTACCTAAAAGTTTTTTGGTTTCTTCTTCAAGTTTGGAATATTCGGAAGGAATGTCATCCGCCGGACGGTGGGTGATTTCTTTTTCCATTTTAAGAGCGTCAAGCGCTTTTTTTACAACATCGGGATTTTTGGGAGCGGGGCACGCGCCGTATTTACCGGCAACCAGGTCCTGGAATTCGCCGGAAAGTTTATTGTAACGGCCGAACAGCACGTTAAAGACAGCCTGCGTTCCGACAATCTGGCTTGTGGGAGTTACAAGGGGCGGATAGCCTGAGTCTTTCTGAACAACGGCGATTTCCTTAAGCACGTCGTCTATTTTATCCGAAGCCCCCTGCTCCTTGAGCTGGCTTTCAAGGTTACTCAGCATTCCGCCGGGAACCTGACTTGCCAGAATACGGGTGTCCGCGCCCAGGAAGCTGGATTCAAATTTTTTGTAGTTTTTGCGGACTTCGCGGAAATAGGCGGCAATTTCGAGTAACAGGTTGTTGTCAAGCCCTGTGTCGTGTTCCGTTCCCTTGAAAATTTCCACCATTGTTTCCGTCGGGCTGTGGCTTGTACCCATAGACATTGAAGAAATTGTTGTATCAAGAATTTCCGCTCCAGCTTCCGCGCACTTGGTAAGCGTTGCAACCGACATACCGGTTGTCGCGTGGGTGTGGATTTCAATCGGCAAATCGGTAACTTTTTTAATCGCTTTAACAAGATCGTAGCCTTCGTAAGGTTTAAGAAGGCCTGCCATGTCTTTTATACAGATTGAATCCGCGCCGATGTCCACAAGCTGTTTTGCAAATTCGGCGTATTTTTGTATTGTGTGGAAAGGAGTTACCGCGTAAGAAATTGTCGCCTGAATGTGCTTTCCGGTTTTCTTCGCCGCTTCTGTCGCCATTTTAAAGTTGCGCGGATCGTTTACCGCGTCAAAAATGCGGAATATGTCAACGCCGTCTTTTGCGGCGTATTCAACGAATTTCGCGACAACGTCATCGGCATAGTGCCTGTAGCCGAGCAAATTCTGACCGCGCAGAAGCATCATTATTTTTGTTTTGGGCAGAGCTTTTTTCAATTTTTTAAGGCGTTCCCACGGGTCTTCGTTCAAGAATCTTATACAGGAGTCAAAAGTGGCTCCGCCCCACGCTTCAAGGGCGAAAAAGCCCGCTTTATCAAGCTTGTCGCAAATCGGCAGCATATCCGAAGTAACCATTCGGGTAGCGAACAATGACTGGTGGGCGTCCCGCAGCACCAGATCGGTTAATTTAACTTTAGGCATATTCCCTTCCTTTAATTATTTTTTCTGTATTCATTAACAGCGGCGCTGATGGCGGCAGTAACGCCGGGATCACCGGTTTGTTTTACGGCGGTTGAAACTGCCGGCTGAACGTCTTTATCCAATCCTGCGGCGCGGATTATCTTTCCGGCCACGGTAATGGCGATTACCATTATTATCAGAAAACCGAATACAATTCCCATACCAAGCAGGGTAAGCTGCCAGCTTTGTTCCAGCATTTCAAATATTGTCATTGTTCCTCCATAATATCGTTTATTCATATATAGTATAGATAATGCGGTTATTTATCAATATGGCGCAATGCCTCACGTAAAATCGAACCGTAGCAAAGCTGATGCCTCAAGATAAAAATCAAACCATACGGGAAATGAAATAATTCCGGCAAGAACAATTACCGGAGTACGTATGGAGTTAAATTTGAAA
>Ga0268262_10002735_pt1 | contig 19958 bp, 13 predicted proteins | sample TergutNc150P3_FD_190354 | JGI IMG/M metagenome (GOLD analysis project Ga0268262, IMG submission 190354) | Nasutitermes corniger P3 segment gut microbial community from laboratory colony in Florida, USA - Nc150 P3 (SPAdes) (version 2) | ecosystem: Host-associated > Arthropoda: Insects >... | reverse complement strand
TATTTGTTTCAAATTTAATTGGCATTGAAAGTCCTGCAAATTTTATTTTTCTTTGTATAATATTTTTATTGTTACTTAAACTGTTTAATTTGTCTTTACAGTTGTCAAAACTACAATATCAGATACAACAGTTGTCACAAATTATTGCGTTGGAAAAATCGGATAAAAAAATAGAGAATTCGGAAATAGTTAGAAAAGAGGATTAATATAAAATTATGGAACGATATATGAACAATAAAATTGTCGCTATTTTAGAAAAACGTGTACGAGAAAATGGAGGAGAAATAAAATGATTAATATTCTTTTAATGGCTTTGTATGTTTTTTTAACGGTTTCAGGACTTATTTTATTTAAATTAGGTTCGAATTTTTCGCAAATTGATATTATTACAAAAGGAGTTTTGAGTTTACAAATCAGTTTTACCTCAATTATTGGTATATGCTGTTATTTTTGCAGTTTTATTATTTATTTAATATTATTATCAAAGAATGCTCTTAGTTTTTTTATGCCTGTTATGACAGGAATAGTCTATATTTCAGTTTTAACAGCTTCTGTGATTATTTTAAAAGAAAAAGTAACATTAATTTCCCTTGCGGGTAGTCTATTTATTTTAGTGGGATTAATATTGATAATTTTCAAAGGGAAATGATGGAAATAAAAAATCCAAATAGTTTTTCTACAAATGATCATGTATTTGTAATTTGTGCATACAAGGAAAATCAATATCTTAAGGAATGTATTAGATCTCTTAAAGGACAAAATTGCAAAAGTAATATAATTATGGTTACATCTACTCCCAATAAATATATACAGGAACAATGCAACATATTTGAAATTCCATTATTTATAAATAATAATACAAATGGCATTGCATCCGACTGGAATTTCGCATATCAGCAAATGAGCGGCAAAAGATTGTTGACTATCGTTCATCAGGATGATATTTATGAACCAAATTATTTATGTCAAATACTAAAAATAGCTAACAAAATGCAGGATGCGTTAATTTTATATACAGATTATTATGAAATACGGCATAAGACAGAAGGGGAGGCAGACTGTGTTAAAACCAATTATTTACTTAATATTAAACGGATAATGAATTTCCCCTTGTGTTTTTCTGTTTTGCAACGTAGTAAATGTATAAGACGTTTTATTTTATCCTTTGGAAACCCTATTTGTTGTCCAAGTGTAACGTATATAAAAACTAATTTACCGGGATTATTATTTGATACAAATTTTAAAAATGTATGTGATTATAAAGCATGGGCTATGATTAGTAAATTAAACGGAGCTTTTGTATATTGCCCAAAATGTCTTGTGGGACATCGTATTTATAAAGAATCTACGACAAGTGTCACTATTGCTAATAATATCAGAAAAAAAGAAGATTTAGAGATGTTATCCGAGTTTTGGCCAAAATCAATACTCCGGATTATTTATTTTTTTTATAAAAAAGCAGAGAAGAGTAATAATAGTTTATAAGATAAAGATTTATAGATATAAATTTTGCTATTTGTGTGGAGAATTTTATGAGTAATTCGAATATTAACAAACAACATTATAATAATTTTTATGGGGAAGGAGATGGTTTATTTCAATATCAAGAAAAAAGCGGAGGAAATAGATGGTTTTGCGCTTTGTTAAGTGATTTAGTAAAAAAAATTGATTCAAATGAAATACATTCGATTATCGATTTAGGGTGTGGTGTCGGAGTAAAAAGCGCTTTAATGGCAAAACTGTTCCCAAAAGCGAAAGTGATTGGTTCTGATTTTGCTGAACCTGCAATTCAAAAAGCAAATGGATACTGGAAATATGAAAATTTATCTTTTTCTACAGATGATGTAACCAATAATGATTCGAATAAATATGATATAGTATGTATGTTTGAGGTTTTGGAACATATAGAAGATTGGAAAAAAATACTTGATAAAATTATGGTTATGTCAAACAGATACATAATTCTTTCATTTCCAACTGGCAGAATGCGACCATATGAAAAATTTATTGGTCATTATAGAAATTTTGTCCGTGGAGAGGTTGAATCATATATTGTTAAAAATAATTTTAATCTGTTAGAACGATATAATGCGGGATTCCCGTTATGGTCTCCGATATTAAGAGATATAACCAATTTTTTTTATAAAGAATATGCGGAAATTACATATCATAAAATGTCAAAGATTACTTATATAGGACATTATTTATGTTATTTTCTCTTACGTTATTTTTCGTTCAAAAAAATAGGTGATCAATGTTTTCTTTTATTCAAAAGAAATATTTAAGAATAGTTTTTAATAAAAATGTTGTTACAAGCTTAAAAGAGAATAAGCCAACATCGCAAGCAAAACTCAGCCAAATTCGGAAGTAAAAAAGTAGTACTTATTTAAAAATCTTCCCTTTCTTAAACCTTCAAAATCTTAGTAACAAACTTACTCTTGATATCAATTGCCTTATGCGGACATAATTCGTGACAGCAATAACAGCGAATGCAGTCTTTTAGGCTTATAACGGCTACTTTCTTTTTTTTGTGCGGAATTATTGTGATCATTTTTTGCGGACAGGCGGTCGCGCACATGCCGCAGCCTATACATCTTTCTTTCGCTACTACGGGATATTTAGTTAAAGCCGATTTTAAAAGATTTCTTACGGCGGGATTTTTTTCGACAGTTTTACTAAAACCTTTTACAGTTGACGGGAATTTATAATTGGTGATTTTTATACTTGAAAGGTCTTCGCCGATTACATTTACATCTTCAATTTTGTAGGGAGAAGCGTCGCGTCTTTTTGCCGCCATTAATACGGGGTTGTGTTCATGCGGAAGCCCCATGATTTCACCCGCGGCAACGTCAAGGGCAAGGTCGCTTGTAGACGCCAGCAAAAGACCGACGTGTCTTGGAGTACCCGAAGCGCCGGGTCCTTCGCCTTCCATTGCAAGCACCGCATCCATAATTGTTAATCGCGGAGCTACGTAAAGAGATAAATCCAACAGCATATCCGCAAAACGCTCTTTATCGAATAATTTTGCGTGAAACCCTACTTTTGACAAACCCGGTATAATTCCAAAATGATTTTTTACCGCGCCCGTTACGTGCATATATAAATGTGTTTTCATTTTACATATATTAAAAACAGCGTCCGCCTGAGTTATTGGTTTTATAACGTCAATTTGTTTCATCAACTTGCCTTGCGGGAAAGATACTCTTTCATAGCCTGTGTCCATGTTTACGTCGATGCCCGCCTGTTCCGCTGCGTCGTACATGCCGCAGGTTTTATAAAGTTTTTTAAGCGTCGATTCGTTGTACAAGTAGCCGGAACCGGGACTGTCCGCAATTAACGGAATTGCGCCTTCTTTTTTTGCAAGTTTGCCTACTGCGGCGACAATTGACGGGTGAGTGCTGACCGCTTTTTCAGGAGGGACAGCGCCTAACAGATTTGCTTTTAAAGTGATCTTTTCGCCTTTTTTTGCGAATTGGCTAATACCGCCCATTAAGTTAATCAATTCATTTATCTTCTCGTCCGCTTTTTCATAGCTTTCACATTTTACAATGTATACATTTGTTTTCATAAAATCCTGCCTTTTAAATTAATCCGCAAACTCAATGTTTACCGAGCGCTCATAGTCAAACCCGCGATCGCTTGCTATCGGCGCGGGAAATATTTCGAAGTACACAAGCGCGTTACGCCCAAGCGTTAACTCAACCGCCGGCGCGCCGTGACAGCGATTAGTCGCTATAAACGGCGACACGCTTTGTAGGAGCTTTATTTGCTCCGGCGACGGGTTAGCGGGCTCTCCAATATCGTGCCATACTTTTAAAGGATTGCATACATCTTCATCGACTGTTTTTGTAAGAACGCAGTATTCGTTCTCCTTAAACGCGCCGTCTTCCGGGATAAAACAAAGAGTCAATTTATCGCCTTCTTCGGCGGAAGAATTGTTAGCTGCAACTATATTCCACGCAATCCCGCGATAACTTCCGTCCTTTTTTCTTAAAACAATCGTATTCTCTGAACGGTGGATACATTCGCCGTTTCCCAAATCCTTAAAAAACTTAAACGCCCAATATGTCGGTTTGAAAATTTTCCCGTTTGCGACAAGACCGAAGCCTCCGTGGAAAGGCGTGAAAGGCACGCCTGTTTCTTCAAAAATGTCCCCGAATGTCCAATATGAGTACGATTCGCACGCGTCGCCGAGAAATGCAAGCTGGTAGGCGATGTATGCGGCGTTAAGGTTTGTGTCGTGTATCGGCGTACGCGGCGAGTACGATGTATTAAATTCCGTTACGTGCATTTCCATATTGCGGTATTCGGGGTAGCTGTCGATAATTTCGCGGGAACGGTTTGTTTCCGCAAATGCGCGGGAGAGCGGGCTTATTTTCGGGTAGCCGTATCTGCCGCCGCGTTCAGGGATTGTAATATTGTACAAATGACGCGTAACAAAATCTAAGGGAAGTTTTTCATCGCGGCAAAAATTTAAAAAATCTTTTAACCAGGAAATATCGTCAACGCCGCAGATGGCGGGACCGCCAACGCGGAATTTTTTATTAACGGATTTTACCGTTTTTATTGATTCGCGGAAAAGTTTAAAATATTCATTTCTGTCGGCGTCTTTCCAAAAGTGGGCGAGGTTCGGCTCGTTCCAAACTTCGACGGGCCAGGAAGTTACTTCTTCTGCGCCGTAGCGGTCTATTAAGTGCTGTAATGTCGCGGCGACAAGTTTGTTCCACTGCGCGTAATCTTTTGGCGGCGTAATATTGCCGCGCCAGTAAAATACCGACTGCTCCCCCGATGCTATCGCGTGAGGCATGAAGCCGAGCTCAATAAAGGGACGGATATTGAGTTCCAGATAGCTGTCTATTACAAGGTCAAGATATGTGAAATTGTATTCAGGTAAGACGGAGCCGTCTTCCGTTTTATATTCCTGATAAATTGACATGTCTTCGTTAAAGAGACCATGCCCGCGAATCCATTTAAACCCGATGTTTTCCTGCACAAGTTTTAATTGTTCAAAATATTCTTTTTGAAGGGCAAGTCCCATTCTGCCTGTTCCGACGCAAAGGAACGCGTTATTGCGAAAATGAGCGGTTTCAACGGTTCCAAGCATGATAGTTTTCTTTTGCATATAAGTCTCTTTACATATTATTATTATCTATGAGCGCCGACGCTTCTTCAAAATCACTGTGGAGTAAATGTTCTTCTATAGCGTCTAACAGTTCATTTGTTTTTTGAGCCCACGCTCTTTTTCTTAATTCATTTAATTCTTCTTTAATAACTTTTTTGTTCATATCATTACACGCGTCTTTTATTATCTGTAATTTCTCTTTTAACAGAACAATAGATTCTTCAGAGTCTTCGGTTAATTCATTTTTTCCTTCTCTTTTTTTAATTTCATGAATAACTTTGTCAAGTTTTTCTAAAAATTCGTTTGTTTCTGATAATAAAAAATTAATATCTTTATCTCTGCCGGCTTGCTCAAGTTTGTTCGCTTCGGCGGATAGTTCCTTTTCTCCGATATTTGCAAGAGCGCTTTTCATTGCGTGGACGTTAATTATATACATATGAATATCATCTTCGTTGTTAAGATCTTTTTGAATACTATTTTTAATAGCGCCGACGGCTTTTTCGGCGTCTTTTGCGAATATTTTTACTATTTGTTCGTCGGCTTGTTGGAATCCAATATTAGAAATTCTTTTTTTGTCTATTTCGATTTTTTCTTTGATAGCGGCTTCTATAACTTCGGAAGGCTGCTTATCGCGAATCAATCTGTTGAGAGTTCTGTTTAGCTGGTGTATATCAATTGGTTTTGAAATAAAATCATCAAAACCGTTGTTTAAGAACATTTCAGCATGACCTGTTAATGCGTTAGCTGTCAACGCAACAATAGGTTTTATATAGCCCATATTGCGCAGTTGTTTTGTCGCTTCTATGCCGTCCATTTTCGGCATCATGTGATCCATAAATATTACATCGTAACTTGAACCCTCTTTGACTTTTTTAATCGCGTCAAATCCGCTTGTCGCGACGTCAATTTTAAGTCCGTAGGGAAGCATAAGACCTTTTGCGACATACAAATTGGTCTCTACGTCGTCGACAATAAGTACGCTGCCATAAGGCATATATTCGTGAATAATTTGAGTTTTCTTTATTAGTATGGAATTATTTTGATTAAGCTGGCTTAAGTTTTCCGCCATGTTTTTGCCGATAACGCCTTCAATGCCTTTAACGTCTGTTTTTTGCGGCAGTCTTACCGTAAAAGTTGAACCTTCGCCAACCACGCTTTTTACGGTTATTTTTCCATACATTAAGTTTACAAGGTTTCGCGTAATGGTCATACCAAGTCCCGCGCCTTCAGTTGTGCGATTGGCTTCCATGTTAAAGCGGGTATATTCGTCAAATAATTTGTTTATCTGTTCGGTGGACATACCCTGTCCTGTGTCGCTTACCTCAAAAATAAGAGAAACTAATACGGTTCCGCCGCGCCCAATGCATTCCGCGTTGACAGAGAGCGTAACTATGCCCTCATCTGTATATTTAAAAGCATTGGAAAGAAGATTATTTAAAATTTGTTTAATGCGAAGATCGTCGCCGATCAGAAATGCCGGAATGTTTTCATCTACTTTGATCTTAAATTCAATTGGTTTACTTACATAACGGATATAATTTAATTGAATAATGTCGTTAATAAGCCTTGCAACTTCATATTTAACAGGAGCAAGTTCCAGTTTACCGGCTTCGATTTTAGAAAGATCCAATATGTCATTGATAATATTTAATAGCAGATTACCGGAATTATTTATTTTAAGGAACGCCTCGCTTGTAGCGGGAGGATGAGCGGTGTTTTGCATTTGAATTTCCGTCATTCCCAGAATAGCGTTTAATGGAGTGCGAATTTCGTGGCTCATTGTGGCAAGGAAATTGCTTTTTTGCTGGTTTCTTAAATCGGATTTTATTTTTGCCTGAGCAAGGTAATACAGCATGGTGCATAACGCCCATGCTAATAGCGACCCAAGTAAAAGAAGGAATGCCGCCATTTGGTTCACGTTTTTATAATATTCTTTTACGGGTATTACAATACCCAAAAACCAGTTGTACTTAATTTTTATAAAATAAACGATAGTATCTTCGTTCATGTAGTTTTTAAGGTGGCGCTCCGATATATTTTTGCCCATTTTCAGCTCTTTTGCCACTATCGTGATTCCGCTGTCAACATTATTAAATTTTTCGCCGATAAAATACGGTTCGCGATGCGCGATAATTATCATATCGTTATTAATTAATACCCCATAACTGTTTTCTGTCAAATTTATTGAAACTGCGTATTTGGAAATTCTATTAAGTTCAATATCAAGACACAATATTGCCAGCGGATTGTCATCATCATCTGTAATACAGCGTGAAAATGTAAGAACATAATTATTTGTTATAAAATCTTTATATGGGTCAGAAATAATTATTTTCCCTTTGGATTCCATTGCTTTTTGGTACCATGATTGGTTTTCAGGTGAAAAATCTTCAGGCGGCATCCGGTCTCTTGCGGTTAGGTATTTGCCGCCCCATGTAAAAAAGTAGCCGTGGGTAGTTATCAATCCCGACATAAGGTCTTTGTCTTTCATGATGTAATTAGTAACGGATTTTATATAGGCGGATAAAACATAAGAAGGTTCGCCTCTTAAGAGCATACTGCGGATTGTTTCTGAATAACCGCTAAGAAAAGTTTCGGGTTCAAGGAGGTTTGCGACGATTTCGGCTTCTGAAAAAGCCATAGCGGTTTCCGCTTCTTTTACCAGATGTTTTTTTTCAATGCTATTGGCAAAAAAGAAGCTTGATACACCCATTATTAAAAAGGCAATAACAATGATGAACATTTGGATATAAATTGAATTTATTACCCGGTTTTTATCAAAAATAGGCTGCAAATCGCTCCTCCGAAAAAACAAACAACTGATGAAATTTGAATATAAATGGCATTTTATTGCTATTTATCGTATAATATCCGCTATTTTAATGCAGATACTATTAAGTATAAGCGATTTTTGCAGAAAATGGTATTAAATAATTAAATATGCGAAGTAATTTGTTCGAGTAATCCGGACGGGGAGAAAGGTTTTGTAACGATACCGGCGGCGCCCAGAGCCGAACTTCGTTCTTCTATGGCGGCGTTTATGGTTCCTGTAAGGAAAAGCACCGGAATACCAGCCCAATTACCCTCTTTTAGTCTTTCCAGAGCGGAAAATCCGTCCATTACGGGCATTTCTATGTCCAATAGTATCAAATCCGGCTTAATTTTTTCTAAAAGCTCAAACATTTTTGCCGCAGAGGGAAGGGTCATCACGTTAAACTGGTCTTCCAGAGCTTCTTCCGCTTTTGCAAGGTTTGTGTCGCTGTCATCTACAACAAAAATGGTTTTCAAATGTTATTTTTATCCCCTTTTTTGCAGACTATTTGTAAGATTGGGTTTTGTCAATAGGCGATTTTTGATAGTTAGGGATTTATTAATTATTTTTTAAATCGAATAAATTCTTTACTATCAATAACTATTTTTTCATCAGTAATTGTACCAGTTGCTTGAAATTTTTTAGTATTTATAGTTATAACACCATCAGTAATTGAATATGACCCTATTTCCATCATAACCAATGCATTTCCTCGTTCAACTGAAATTTTTGATTGCATACTTAAACTAATTGATTCAAATTCAATATATTCTGTGGATGGATTTTGGTAAAAATAGGTTATTGGTTCTTGGGTATTATTTTTAGGTGGGGTCGAAAAACAAGATGTCAACGCAAATACGAGAAAAATATAAATTTGTGATTTTTCATTTGAAACTCCTTTTATTTACCTTGATTTTGTTCTTATTACATCAGTTTCTTTAATATAAATATTTTTGCCCTTTTATAAAATACAAAAAATCAAAAAACAAGTCAAGTAATAAAAAGTGAAACCCGGGTAAAACTTGGCTTTTTTGCTTGTCTTGCCCGGGTGTTTTTTACAAGGGGATAATTTTTATTTTCCTGTTTACCAACCCTGTCTTGTGATCCATAACCTACCTTGTCTTTTACCAAACGTAAAGATGTATATTTATCGTTAAATTCTACATCGTAAACACCATTAGAAAGAGTATTTTCCACAATGAAAAGCTTATTTGGTTAATCTGTTTGATATTCTAATGAGAACCTTTCATTTCTAAGACGTCTCTGGTACATTGTAATACCGGATAATACTTCTAACTTCCGAAAAATTACCGGATAAGGTTCATTTCTGTCAAACAACTCCGTTTCAAGATTCCAGTTACTATTAATAAGCCAGTCAAGCCAGTCAAATTTTTCCTGTGCAAAGAGAGACAGGGAAACCATAAAGAATAGAACAAAATAAATAAATTTTTTCATATATCCTCTTAATATAGTAAAAAAGTAAATATTTACTGTGTTACAAATATTGCGTTTGCCCAGCTATCATAAGATAATACTATTCGATTTCCGTTAAACCAAAGCACGGCATTATCACCGTCTACTCCAACGACAAAAACATCAGAATCTAAAACAGCGATGGACTTTGGCGTTATGGTTACCATTTCATTAGTTGGTTCAAAAAAGAGAGGTTTTGACATTACCCCATTTCGCCAATACACAATATTACCGTCAGCCCATCCTGTAATGTATATATTTGAATCTGAAATAGTGACTGCTTCTGCCATATCTCTATGATATACAGGAGAATCTGCCCCGGCAGACAATACCGTTCGTATTCCATTTTTCCAGTACACTGCATCAATACCATCACGCCCGACAATATATACATCTGAACCAGAAATAGCAATTCCGGTTGCGGTTGCTCCCGGATGTTTCCCGCTGCTAGGCAGTATTACTTTAATTTCGTTTAGCCAATATACTGCATCTTTACCGTCGCTTCCAACGATATATACATCTGAACCTGAAATGGCAATTCCATTTGCCAATGCAGCGGGTATTCTTCCCAGCGGCGCTGTTTTAGGCAGTACTATTTGAACCCCATTTAGCCAATACACCGCCTCGGCGCTATCTCGTCCAACGATATATACATCTGAACCTGAAACAGTTATTGCGGTCAGACGAGGATTGGTAAATTCACATGGCAATACTGTTTTATTTCCGTTGAGCCAATATACTGCATCTGTACGAATATATATACCATCTTCATACTTAATTTCAGTTCCAGCGATATAGACATCAGAACCCGAAACGGCGATTGCACTTGCCGTAGCAATACTTTCCCTTTCTTTAGGTAAAATAGTCAGTATGCCGTTTAACCAATACACCGCATCACGTCCACTTTCACCGACAATATGAACCTTTCGGTTTTGATTAAATAAATCGAATTCTTTTTGCTCTATTTCTTCTTCTTGAGTTTTTTCTCCCACAACAAATTGCGCAATTTCACCTTCAGTCATTATTTTTGAAGCAATTTGCTGTTTCTTTTCACAGCTTAAAAAAATAGTAAAGATTGTAAATAATAGAATCGTTATAAATTTTCTTTTCATATATCCTCCTAATTGTAAATAAAGTAACCCGGACAAAACTTGGCTTTTTTAGCTTGTCTTGTCCGGGTGGTTTTATAAATCCCTATTCTTAGCTATGGAAAACATCGTATTATTAGAGGATCAAGTCTTCCTCTTTCGTCTTTAGGCAATGTGAATAATGGTGTTAAAATGACTCGGGTTTCATTTTCTACCGTAAGTCTTAAGCGCCCATCGGGGAACGAAGATACCGTTTCAAATGTTTTTTCGTCTATTTGTTTTAACAGGTAAGTTCCTTCGCGTATAGCCCAAGTGGGAAATTGATTTTTAATTTCCATATAAATAAAGCAATCTTTTGGATCAACAATACGGTATTCAGTTAAATAAGGTAAACTTCCCCAAATACCGACAAGGGGATAATTTTTATTTTCCTGTTTACCAACCCTGTTTTGTAGTCTATGTTTTGTACTGCCGCTTATCAATGATAAAGTGGTATAACTATTATCAAATATTACATCATAAATTCCTTCATAAAAGGTATCTTTTAATATAATGAGCTTATCTTGTTTATCTGTTTGATATCCTATTGAAAACATTTCCGTTCTAAGGCGTCTCTGAAACATAATACCACCGGATATTAATTCCAATTTCCGAAAAATTACACGGGGGGGGTCATTTATATCAAATAATTCAGTTTCAAGCCACCAGTTATTATTAATAAGCCAGTCATATTTTTCCTCTGCAAAGATAGACAGAGAAACCATAAAAAGCAGGGTGTAAAAAAATATTTTTTTCATATATCCTCCTAATAGTTTAAAAAGTAACCCGGGCAAAACTTGGCTTTTTGCGCTTGTCTTGCCCGGGCAGTAAGTTAATTAGTTATGGCCAACAAATGATTGTCAAAGGATCAACTCTTCCTTTTTCATCATCGGGCAATTTAAATAATGGCACTAAAGAAATAATTTCTTCTCCTCTTGCCCCCTTTACCTCAAGTCTTAAACGTCCATCGGGGAATGAAGATACCGTTTCAAATGTTTTTTCATCTATCTGTTTTAACAGGTAAGTTCCTTCACGTATAGCCCAAAGAGGATATTGTTCTTCAATTTCCATATAGATAAAACAATCTTTTGGATCAACTATACGGTATTCGGTTAAATACGGAAAACTTCCCCAGATACCAACAAGAGGATAATTTCTATTTTCCTGTTTATCAACTCTTTTTTGTAATCCATGCTTTTTACCGTTTTCATTTACTAATGATATAGAATTAAAATTATTACCAAAATTAACATCATAAACACCACTATAAAGCGTATCATCCATAATAAAAAACTTATTTGGTTGATTTGTTTGATATCCCAATGTAAATCTTTCATTTCTAAGACGCCTCTGGTACAGTATACTTCCGGGTACTATTTCTAATTTTCGAAAAATTACTTGATAAGGTTTATGCATATCATATTCAGACTTAAGCCACCAATGATGATTAATAAGCCAATCATATTTTTCCTGTGTAAAAAGAGACAGGGAAACCATAAAGAATAGGGCAAAATAAATTAATTTTTTCATATATCCTCCTAACATATTTTATTTACTTAAATTTACTTTTTATTTTCAGTCACCTGAAAGATATCCCAACGCACAATCTGATTAGGTAAATAGAATGATTTACCATTAAAATGTTTGCTATCGTTGTATGGGTTTGCTACATTTACTTGTTTTATACCGGTAATATTATCCGCATTATCTTTTATATATTCAATACTTGATACCATTACAGAATGAATGATCGCCTCCTCATTTCCCGGCTCTTTTATTCTTAGATGAATAATATATTTATCATCCGGTGATTCAATTTTATTTAATGTTTCAATAGTTGGTGATCCACCAAAATTATTCATATATTTTACATTATACTCATTATTTGTATATGCTGTCATAATTGTAGCCATTAAATCGTTTGATAACCAATTATCTGTACCTTTTACAATATGATTATTTTTCTTTATAAATTCATGCAGAGCAAGCGTATCAACTTTTTTACCAGTAATTGCTTCGATACCATATTTTGTAGACATAAACATGCAGCCATAGTCGCTTATAGTAATAGGTTTTAATTCTACGTACCCATTATCTTTTGGAAGATTTTTATTATTTTTAAAATCAATTAATCCTGCTTCAATTCCTTCTTCATATTTTTTATACTCTGGACTATTTAAATATTCTTCATATGAGTTATATTTTCCATATGAAAAAGCAGGCGCTGCATATACTTGATAAGCTTCCCTTAGTCTTTTATCATTTATCTCTTTTACTTTTTCAAATGTTGGAGAATTAAAGAGAATTTCATTTTTATAATTATTTTGATAATCATATCCGATTTCTTCATTTCCGGTCGCTGTAGGTATACATAGATAATCTCTTTCATTATTATAAGTACAGTCCAGATAATCATAAAAATCAGAAAAATCACCGGCTAATTTTGATAATCCAAATAAAACACTTTCGTCTAATAATCCTTTAAATTCTTTATAAAACCATTTATTTTCTTCCTGAATACGGTCTCCCATTAATATTTTTGCGATTTGAGCATTTTTAAATTCATCTGATTGTGATCTTAAAGTAACCAAATTGCCTGATGCATCTACTTCTCCGGCAATATACCCGTCTCTGTACGCTTCGTATCCAAGTACCACGCCAAGGAGAAATTGGTCTGCTTCGCTCATGCCATTTTTGTAACCAGCCAGATTTATCACTCTTTTTCCGTCCTCGTTAATTGTTGTTTCTGCAAAATATTTTCCTTCAGCTTCGGTATTAATTAATGCCTTACCATTTAGTATATCAAATAATTGCTCTTTTTGTCTATCATCTCCGTAGCCGTATTGGACGCGCAATGCTATTAATGCGTCAAAATTCTTTTTCTCGCCATAATTGCTTATTTTTGTATTTACATTCCATACCTGCGCGCCCCTGTAGGCGGCTGCTAAATTATCAATACTGACGTTTGCGCCGCCTGTGCCGATGCTCATATTTACGCCGTCATGCCCAAGGTGAAGTTCAAGAAGACCGCTGCTGTAAGTATTTTTTGTTAATGCGCTTAGATTTAGTACATTTAAGGTAAAGTCGTTCCCTAAGGCATAATTTACCCCTTGTCCCGCAAGAGAGCCGATAAGTCCGTTTAGAGTTTGAAGATCATCTTTGTTTAATTTATTAAACCCCTTTAATTTTTCAAGATCTAACCCGCTATTAATAGCTTTTAACCCGGTGGATACAAAGGTGCTTGCCATAGATGTTAGTACGCTTTTAAACGTTCCTTTCATGCTTTCGTTAAAAACATCTCCTGAATAACCAAGACCTTCTTCTCTGTCGTAGGTAATTCCGCTTATTAAGCTTGAAGTAAATCCTGAAGTTAAAGTTTGTGTTCCCGTCATTAATGTTTGTGTAAGGACTTTATTAAATGGACCGGATACATTACCCACGGCGATATTCGTAAGTCCTTCAAAACTTGTATTTTTTAGTCCAATAACATCAAAATTTGATATGCCGCTAAAAGCGCTTCCTATTACGCTGGTTACGGTATTTGTCAGTACGGCTTTTCCAACGTTGACAGCGGCTTCATTTAATGTTTTATAACCTAAAGACGCGTCAAGAGAACCAAAAATAACATCACTGGCGGAAGTGAGTATAATACTTGCTAATACTCCCCCGGCGCCTCCTACTTCCGATGAAGCAATGCCCGCAAGTACCGATCCTGCAATTACGCCAACAGTGCGAAGTGAAGGCGCTGTAAACCAGCTTCCACCATCGTCCCATATTCGTTTGTCCCAAGGGGCTATTGTAAGTTCTGCGCTTCCCGCTTTATCAATGGCATTCCAGTATTGAAAATCAGACATAAGACGCCCTAGTTCTCCGGCTCCTTCGTCGAAAAATAGTTCATTTCTGTTTTTGGGCGCTTTTTCCAGTTGTTTTTCCGCCGGATTGTAACCTATGTGTGTTCCGAATTTTCCGGGAGATTGTTCGCGATAAACTCCGCTTTTAGTAATTGGTATTGCTTTTTGATCATTTCCAAATATATCGCCCGTTATTGTTTTTATTTCAACAAAAACATTATTTATCAGCGCTTGAATAGCGATGGTATCTAAGCTGGAAAGGAAATTATCATCTAAATTTGTTTTTAATGTTACCGGCTCCATTATGTAATTTATATATCCTGCGATATTAACTGTTTGTGTAACTAAAGGATCAAGGAGAGTTGAGCCTTTTATTATATTTTTTACATAATTATTGCCGTTCTTGCTCCAGAGACCTTTAATAAAAACATTATCCATGCTGTTTCTAAAGTTTTGGTTGGCTGTGTTTACATTGTCAGCTAATCCCTTAACCGCTTCTTCTGCGGATAAACGGGCGCTGTAAGCAAGTTTTTTCGATTCGCTTTTCGCAATTTCCGCGTTTGCTTCTTTTGCCAATCCGGAAGCGGAGGCTTTTACAAGCGCGGAATCCCATGAAGAAGAGCCGCCTATGCCGCGTTTTACAAGCGGAGACGTTATTCCGGTATAATTGTTTAATGAGCTGAATGCGCTTGCCATATTAATAATGCCTGATGATTGTAAAAGGCTTGTCATAAGAGCTTGAGCTTCGGGAACCGCGTCCCTGATTCCAAAAGGCTCTCTTGTGTCCATGAATCGGGATAAACGTTCTCCTTCCGCGCCTACAAGCGATAAAAACGCTTCCGATGACGCTTGATTTACGGCATCAGCCGCTTGTTCCAGCCATTTTTCTTTGTCTTCAAGACCCGCAAGATAAGCGTAAGCCCATTCATTATTGACGCGTTCGTATTCGCTTTGAAAATTCGCATTCCATTGTTTATATGCGTCTTGTAATTTTTTGGAGCTTTCAATCCAGTCTGTTCTTCCGTTTTCAAGTATTAACTCCGCTGTTCTTTGCCATTCGTTATATTTTTCCTGTAAGTCTTTTCTTGTCATTGCCCATTCCGTTTCTCTGGCTGTAAGCTCCGCGCTATATTTGTTTATTATTGTTTTTTGAGCCAATAAAATTATTTCATCTCCTTTATCGCTAAACAATGAATAAAAATTAAAATCAGCATTCGTATACATTGATAAATTGTTAATTGAAATGCCGTAAATATTATCAAGATAATATTTTGATGAAATTGCATTTTTCAAATAAGTCTTTTCCGCCGCAGTTTTAACGTCGTTTATTTTTGCTTTTCCGTTAATATAATCGTCTACTAACGATAAAAAATCTTTTTCATTTTTTTGCTGTTCTTTCATATCCGCGGCAAATTTGGTTTCCAGTTTATCTTTTGATAATTTTACTTGTTCATCTGTCCAATAAAACAAATTCGAAAACGCTTCAAAAACACCGTTGTATGTTGTACCGGAATTGTTTTTTTGCATTGTTTCCCAGCAGGTTTTTATAAGAGCAATATCATCTGAATTTATTTTTGATAATAAAAGAGACGTCTCTAAATCAGTCCAAGTAACTGCTTCTCCATTTGGTTTTTTCCCCTCAAATTTATCCAATTTTTTACAGGATTCTTTATATAAAGAAGAAAAATTGTTTATAAATGCTAAATTACTTTGAAGAACAAGTATCCATTTTTGTACAGATAAAGTTGAATAATAAAGCATCGCAGATATTCTTGTAAAAGATTCGCGATTTATATCTCTTGATTCGCGCCAAAGCGGCCATTCAAGAACCCGATACCATGTATCTAAAACATCTTGCGCTTCTTCAAAAAAAGAGAAAGTTTTATTTGCTGCGTATGTATATGCTTGAAAATGATATATGTCATCGAAACCGGCAAAATAATCGCTATCATTGGTTGTTAATGTCAGAATGGTATAGAATTCAAGATCGGCTCTTTCTTCCGGACTTAAACCGTTCCACGCTGTTTGAAATAAAATTATAGCATTGTTATTAAAGAAATTTTGTTCCATATAATCTAAAAGAGATTGGTTTGGTTTTAAATTGTCCGGTTTGATAACTACACTCCCAAGAAGTCCATTTCCATCTAATTCTCCTCTCAACGAAAAATAATATTTTAAGAAGGGAGAATCTTCATTTGCGGTTATTAAAGCATAAACAAGATAATTTCTCGCATAACTCCATAGTGTGAATTTATTCGGATCCATAAAATATTCAGACATTCTTTTGCTTAAACCCCTAAGAGCTTCTTCAAAATCGGAAATATCAAATCGTTCGCCGTTTACAGGCTTTTTTTTGTCAAAAAAATCAATAACAGAATCCGCTTGCGTTGAATTTGTTCCTTTAAAATGCAAATTATTGTCTACTGAAAAAACTAAACGTCCGTTTTCAACTTTTATTACATTTTCTATTCCCCATGCTTTTCTGTCTTCCGGCAAAGTATAATTATCATAATTGAAATTTCTTCCTAACATAAACAAATATTCTTGATATTTTTTATAAATATCATTATTGTATATAGATTCTTGCGTATACGCGGACGATAAGGTTTGTATAGTTTCAAATACTTTAAATTTTCTTGTAAAATTCTGTTCATAAGCGGTATATAACGCTTCATACTCAGGGTTATTGTAAGTAATTTTATTTTTGTTATTTGAAATATCAGAAAGAATGTTTAAAACGGTCTGCGCTTTTACTAATTTAGTTTTGCAATCATCAGGATCGATATTATCAATATTTATATATGAAGTGCTTGCCCACCTTTGTATGGCGTCTTGTTTTTCATATTCAAGCCGTTTTTGATCCGTATTGTTATGCGCTGCATTTAAAATTTTGTATTGGTTATCATACTGAGAGCCAATGTTAATAAATATATCTGCTTCTATAAGAAATTGTTCCTTTAATGGACTAACAATGCTTTCTTGTAAGACTATTTCTTTGCTAATGTTATCTAATTGTTTTAGTATTTCTTCCTGAGACAGTTTTGATAATTTATAAGCTTTTACCGCATCGATTATTATGCTATATTGAAAATTTAATAAATCAAAATCAGAATTTACTTTATTTTTTTCTTTAACGTATAAATATTCTAATTGTTCAAAATCCGAATTTGTGTCATAAGTGTCTTTTTTAGCGTAAATGTCAAATGAATCATTAATTCGGTTTGTGTAATAATCAGCATTAAACAATGCGTCCGCTAACATACCTTTTTTCCGCGATGAAACTATTGGAAAAACAGAGTCTTTATTTTCTAAGATATTATTTGACAGATATTGACGCCAATGATTTTCATTTTTTGCTGCATTTAAATCCATTTTTTCCCATGATTCTGAAATTTTTATTTTGTAATTAAGGTTTCTAAGTTCATTTGAAATTTTAATAAGTTTATCATTTATTTGCTCTGTTTCATCTTCATCGGAATAATCATATGTATTTAAATATTGAAAAAAATCAGAATGTTCTTCAATTAAATTATCATATTGCTGAGTCAGTTCAGTTGAGTTTTTTTCAGGTTGAAGATTATGGAAAAGCGCGAATATTGAAATATATTCAATAAGCGCCGTTTTCCAGTTTTTTATTTCATAATCCAGCCATTCGGGAACTGTAGAAAAACATTTATCAAAAGCTAACAAAAATTGAGATGTTTCTTCAAGGAAGTCTTTCGATTTATAAAAAATCGCCAGACAAAGCTCTTGAACACCCGGAAAAATATTTTTTTCTGTTTTTAGACCGTAATCCAGGAACAATGATGATAAATTATTACAAGTATCTTGCCAGAGTTCCTGTTGGAAATCATTGCTAAGAGCAATTAATTTATTATTAAGAGCCGCTATTTTTTCTTCTGAAAGATCATCGCTGTTTTTAAGTATATTATTGATTGCTTCAACGGTTTCGCGTTGTTTCGCGATATCCCATAACATACCGGATTTAAGAACGGAAAAATAAACGGAAGCATCTTCTTTTTCCATGAATTTTTTGTATTTTTCTACTAAATTATTATATTTATCATTAAAGTCCTTAGAATAAAAATCTTCCAGATTTACTGCGGACATAGAAAGAAGAGAAGTTTTATCTTTATATAAATTATTTAATATATCTTCTTCTTTTTGAAGCTGAATAGTCAGCTTTGATAATTTTTCCTGTTGTTTTTGAATATCTTCTCCGATTCTATTTAGTTCGCTTAATTCTTTTTCATAAGCTGCAAGAGATGTATTATAAGCTTTTTTTGCTTCTTCCCAAGCCCGTATTCCTTCAGCTTCTGTCATTCTTCCGGCGCTTAATTCTTTGGCATAAGCCGTTACAGCGTCCACAATAGAAGTTTTTCGTTCCCAATACAAGACAAGCGCCTTTGCGCGGAGTAAAGCGATTTGATATTCATCAAGAAAGAAATCGTCGCTTGATACATTTGGAGAGAGTATGTCTTTTAACTCTCCTGTTCCGAAAAGTTCGGCGTAATTTTCAAAAATTTTGTTTCGCGAGTCAATACTCTTTTCCGAATATGAAAGATATGAGTTATAAGAATTCCGCATTTCAATAAGCGCTTCAAATTTAAACTTAGAAAATTTGCTGTCATTTATATTTTTTCCAAATTCAATCAGATCCGAAAATGACATTTCTTCCAAATTAATTCCTTGTACTTGTAGTAATGTAGAATATTTATTATTAAAATAACTTAAAAAATCATTATAATTTTTCGATGCGGAATAAGTATTTGAAAATGAAAACGGATTATTCAAATAGTAAAATATATCCATATTATTTTTCGGTGAGGAATTATTCGCATTGGATGAATCATTAGAAGATTCTTTATCGGCTGATAATTTCAAGTCATTTAATTTATTTTTATCAGAAATATATTTAATATCTTTTAAGTACAATGATTCAAAAGTTGTAAATAAATTTCTCATTTCCTGTAATATCCAATCAGAGAAATCTTCGTCTCTTATGTTTTTTTCTGTGCTGCCGTATTGATTTTGCCAAAATTTTATATTGTCCATTAACGATACGGTAGTTGACGCGCAAGTAAGATATATATCGATTAACGCTTTTACTTTGTTCGTTCCTTCTTTCGCGCGAATAGCGACATTTAATTCAAATTCTTTTTTTGCGGCGATAATACTTTTTTCAAAGTCTTCGGAGATTTTTGCGAAAAGATTTTCGCCCGTCTGGAATAATTCTTTTGCGTTTAATTCCCATTTTTGTCTTTCTTCCTCAAATTGATTAAAGGCGGAAAGCCAAATATCTTCTCCTTCCGAAAATAATTTAAAAGAATCCTGTTCCCATTCAATACGCCTTATAAAAAATCTTTCTTCCGCGTCTTCCCACGCTTTTAATCCTCTTTCAAATTGTTCTTTGTACAAGCGAAGCCATTCCTCGCCTAAAACAGCGAGATCGCCCGCGCCCGCGGAAGCTTGTTCTATCTTTGCGTTTAATTCTTCAATGCCTTTTTTGCAGGACGCGTCAGTTTCCGCGATTAATTTTTCCGTAAATATTTTAGCGGCTTCATCGTCGCTCT
>Ga0268262_10002733_pt1 | contig 19972 bp, 16 predicted proteins | sample TergutNc150P3_FD_190354 | JGI IMG/M metagenome (GOLD analysis project Ga0268262, IMG submission 190354) | Nasutitermes corniger P3 segment gut microbial community from laboratory colony in Florida, USA - Nc150 P3 (SPAdes) (version 2) | ecosystem: Host-associated > Arthropoda: Insects >... | reverse complement strand
GAGAATAATTGGGATATGCAAAGAACAATAAAGAGTAATAGGTATTGACTAATTCCTTATAATACAACAAAATAGAGTAATAAAGCATACCATATAGCAAGCATGAGCGTGAAGGGAAAACATTCCAGATGTTTCCGCTAGGCCACAGCGCCCCATCCGGCTGCCTATGCGACATAAAGTAACAGCATATGCCCTTTTGTATTGGCTATAATAGTAACAAAGCAGTATCGAACCTTCGGTTCGCGGGGAGAGCGCGGGGCTGACAAAACATTATGGGGTTCTCCGGCGGAGCAGACCAGGGAAAAAATGCTTGCCATTAAAGTGGAAAAAAGCCCGTCGCCTAAAGTGTAGATGAAACAGCATTTTTGAAATTATTTTTTCTTTAGGCGATGGGGGGCTGCGCAGTCCGGATTCCCCCATCTGTTTTGGACCTACAGAACCGTCAGACCGAAGGTCTGCGGTAGACCTGTGCTCTCCCCGCAAACTGAGTTCGATGCCGATTTATGCACTATTGGTATGTAGGTAAAAAAGCAAATGCTGTTGCCCTGCTGCAACCCTTGCGGAAGATAGCGGTTTAGTGGAAAATATCCCGATAAGAGATGAAGGCATATTTAGTTTTACAGAACGGTACGGTAATGGAAGGCATCTCCTTTGGCGCTCAGGGAGAAGTTACCGGAGAAGTAGTGTTTGCCACCGGCATGACAGGTTACCTGGAAACCCTGACCGATCAAAGCTATTACGGGCAGATCGTTTTACAGACCTTTCCCCTGATTGGAAACTACGGCATTATTCCCGTTGATTTTGAAAGCGCAGGAGTCGGGACAAAAGCCTATATCGTCAAGCATCCGTGTCAAAACCCCTCCAATTTCCGAAGCGAGGGTAATCTTGACGCTTTCTTAAAAGGGCGGGGCATTCCAGGCTTATACGGGATCGATACAAGGGCGCTTACAAGGATCATCCGGCAGAACGGCGTAATGAACGGGAAAATCACGTCAAGGCCTCCGACACCAGATGACATCGCGGAAGCCAAGGCGTATACCATCCTGAACGCCGTCGCCGCCGTTTCCTCGCGCTCCATAACGAAAACCTTGCCTAAGGGCCGGCAAGCGGTAAGGCGAGTCGCGTTGATGGATTTCGGCGCAAAGCGCGGCATAGCGGCGGCGCTGGCGGCCCGGGGCTGTGAAGTATGGTCTTTTCCCCATGACACGAAAGCGCAGGAAATACTGCAAATGGAACCGGACGGGATTATGCTAAGTAACGGCCCGGGAGATCCAGCTGAAAGCGCCAACGATTGTATTATCGAAACCCTTCGAATTCTCCAGCGGGGCAACGCGCCGATTTTCGGTATTTGTCTGGGGCATCAACTTCTGGCGCTGGCAAACGGCTATTCAACGCGCAAGCTCAAATTCGGCCACCGAGGTGCCAATCAGCCGGTTAAGGAATTATCAACCGGGCGCGTGTACATCACCAGCCAAAACCACGGATACGCGGTTGTGACGGACAACAGCTCTTTCGTAAACGTAAACGACGGTACTTGCGAGGGGCTGGATTACGGGAATTCGTTTTCGGTACAGTTTCACCCCGAAGCGTGCGGCGGGCCGCTTGATACTGGTTTTTTGTTTGACCGCTTTATAGCAAGGATGAACGCTCATGCATAATATATTATCAGACAGGATCATCGCTTACTTTCAACCAATTCTTTCCGCCGATACCAAAGAGGTATACGGTTATGAAGTTTTGGGCCGCTATATAGACTACGACGGAAAGGTTAAATCCCTGAGCTCATTTTTTGCCAACTCTTATATCTCACATGAAGAAGCCCTCAGGCTGGACAGGATAGTTAGAAGATACGCTATTAAAAAGTACGCTGAGGAAAATCGAAATGAGTATCTCTTTATCAATATCAGATTGGCATGGCTCTTGCCGTATGTGGATAAACCGGAAGAAATGTTAACTTTACAGCTTGCCCATGAATTCAACATTCCAAATGACAGACTTGTCATAGAAATTACGGAGGATGAGTTTAACGCGAGCGAAGAATATATCCGTTCCATAGTCCACTATAAAAAAATCGGCTGCCGTATTGCGCTTGACGATTACGGAAAACGCGCCAGCAATATTGACAGGTTGGCTAAACTTCATCCCGACATTATCAAAATCAATATTGATTATATTCATAACAGTGAAAAGTCCTATCATTACCGTGAATATTTACGGTCTCTTGCCGCCTTTGCCGACTCTGTCGGTATAGAAGTGCTGTATGAAGGCATTGAGACACAAAAGCAACTGGATATTTGTATTTCCTCAAAGGGAAGATTTTATCAGGGATTTTTAATTTCCGTTCCTCAACCATCTATGCGCAATCCGGCTGTTAAACGGTCTGTTTTTTCCGCGTCAATCGAGAACGCTTATACGGCCGTACAAAAAAAGGCGGTGGATGCGGAATCATTGAGAAAATCCCTGGACGTTCAGATTGAGCGTTTCCTGCTTGAAAACCCGTTTGAACAGGGTAAAATAGACAGCGACGGCTATCTCATAAAACTTTTTCGTGAATTGACTGAGCTGAAACGGATTTATCTGTGCAGCCGGCAAGGCGTTCAGCTTTCCGATAATATCGAACGGAAATCTGAGGATATCGTATTTCGCAATTATAAAAACAAGAATTGGGCATGGCGCGGATATTTTCACGAAACCATAGCGGCTTTTGCTACTGGCAGAAAAAGCTGCCTGTCAAGCCCGTACCGCGATTTTACGACAAAAGAACAGATGTTCACTTACTGTTATGCGATCAACGATGACGTATTTTTATTTGCAGATATTACCAAAGATACCGAAGGGATAGAGGCCTATGCCGCTGGATAAAAGCATAAAGAAAATCATGGTCATTGGCTCCGGCCCTATTGTGATCGGTCAGGCGGCGGAATTTGACTACGCCGGAACGCAGGCTTGCCGTGTACTGCGCGATGATGGGATTGAAATTGTCCTGGTCAACTCCAATCCCGCGACCATAATGACCGACAAAAACATCGCCGACAGGATTTACATCGAGCCTCTGACACTTACAACCGTCAAGCGAATTATCGAAAAAGAACGCCCCGACAGTATCCTTTCGGGGCTTGGCGGGCAAACGGGGCTTACGCTGTGCATGCAGCTTGCCCGTGACAGCTACCTTGAAAAAATGAACGTGCGCCTTCTCGGTTCTTCCCCCGAAACAATTGACAAAGCTGAGGACAGGCGCATTTTTAAAGAGACCATGCAGAGCATTGGTCAGCCGGTGATCCCTTCGGCAATCGCAAACGACGTTGATACGGCGCTTAAATTCGCCCTTGAGATAGGCTATCCGGTAATTGTGCGTCCCGCCTTCACACTGGGAGGCTCTGGCGGCGGCATCGCGGCGAATGAAAGCGCCCTTAGGGAAATTGCCGCGAACGGCCTGTCCATTTCGCCGATTAATCAGATTCTGGTAGAGAGATCCGTCGCCGGGTGGAAGGAAATTGAATATGAAGTTATGCGCGACCACAACGGAAACGTGATTACCGTCTGCTCAATGGAGAACTTTGACCCGGTGGGCATACACACCGGCGACAGCATCGTGATTGCGCCCGCCGTTACGCTGGCTGACAAGGAGTACCAAATGCTCCGCCTGGCCGCTTTGAATATCATCCGCGCACTTGGCGTCGAAGGCGGCTGTAACGTACAGTTCGCCATGAACCCAGACAGCTTTGAATATGCAGTCATCGAGGTAAACCCGCGCGTTTCGCGTTCATCGGCACTTGCGAGCAAGGCAACGGGCTACCCAATAGCAAAATTGGCGACAAAAATCGCCGTGGGCTATACGCTGGACGAAATAATAAACGCCGTCACCGGCAGCACTTTCGCGGCGTTTGAGCCCACGATTGACTACGTGGCGGTGAAGTTCCCAAAATGGCCCTTTGACAAATTCGTATACGCGCAAAAGGATTTGGGCACGCAGATGAAAGCGACCGGCGAAGTCATGGCGCTTGCGGACACCTTTGAGGAAGCGCTTTTAAAAGCCGTGCGCGGCGCGGAAATCGGCCTTAACAGCCTTGACCTGCCCCGCCTGGCGGCGAAATCGGACGAGGAGATACACGCCCTTCTCCATACCGTAACCGACGAGCGCCTCTTTGTGCTGTACGAGGCCATAAAACGCGGCATCGGCGTGGACGAGCTTTACCAGACGACCAAGGTAGACCGCTGGTTCCTGCACGGGCTTGTCAATATCGCCTCCGGGCGGTATTTTTGATAAAACAAATAAAACAAAAAGGAGAAAAAAATTATGCTAAGTTTAACAAAAGACATGGAAACCGGCGTTGAAAAAATTGATACGCAGCACAGGGAACTGATCAACAGGATAAACAACCTGATAGCAGCAGGGGAAAAGGCCGCTTCCAAAGAAGAGACCCAAAAAACCATTGATTACCTGGGTGAATATATTGATAAACATTTCGGCGATGAGCAAGAAATTCATCTTAAAAGCAAATACCCCAAATATGAGGAACACAAAGCAAAACACGCTTATTATGTAAACGATTTTACCAAATTAAAGAATGAATTCGCGGCTAACGGCAATTCCATGGCATTTACCATGAAGCTTAACGGTTCATTGATCACCTGGATTGTACAACACATTAAGGGCGATGACGTAGAGTTCGGTAAATTTTACAAAGCACAAAATCAGGCATAATCAAGAACGGTCGCGTCACCAAATCCCATACGCTTCTTTTAATTCATCTTCTCTTAATGAAATATCGGTATACGAATTTAACATGTAGTATAAAAATCGTGGATTTTCACCTGACTGTATCCTTAAAACCGCTTCTTTTTGTATGGTTTTCAATGTCCGCATATTTTCGTCTTTTTCCTGGCTTATTATGTTAGAAAGCAGTTTATCGATAAATCCCTGATCCGTTCCATCAATAACAAAACGTATGCCGTATTCAAATATATCCCTGTCATTGATCTTTTTATGATCGAACATTCCCTCCAATGCAAGCAATCCTTCCCTTCTGGCCTTTTCGGAAAATTCCATGGCGCGTCTGACAATATCATAATATTTCTTTACGAATTCATCGCGGTTCATTCTACTGTTTCTCCTTTTGCGGTCGGGCCGACAATTTCACCGATTTGTTCCAAATGGTGAATTATTTGCACGATTTTTTCCTGGCTTTTTTTAACGTCGCTTGTTCCAAGCGGCCCCATAAGTTCCATATCCTCTTTTAACATTGTAGCCGCCCTTGGAGACATGTTGCGAAAAACTTTTTCCTTCACAGTTTCTTCTTCGCCTTTCAATGCCATTGCCAGTTCCAGAGAATTAATTTCCCTTATCACTCTTTGGAGGCTCCTGTCATGCAATTCCAGAATTATCTCAAATTTCACTGGGCAAAAAGCATCAATTGAGTAAAGCGCGTTTTCTGAAACAACTCTGGCAAGAACCCATGATTCTCCTTCCAATTTGAGCTTGTTTAAGGCATTGCAGTATTTATCCGCGTTTGATTCATAGTACCCATATTGATCGTATTCCGGTTTGTCAAACAGGCTTACGGCGATGTCGTCAATAGCGTCTTTATGTCCGTATGCCGTAACGACTATATCTTTTCCTTTACTCATACGATTCTCCTGTTACAAAGCAAGTTTTAAGTATATAGTATTATCTGTTTTTTGTAACCCCATAAGGATAACTGAAAAATTCATCACGCAGAGCTCGCGGAGGCGCAGAGAACATAGCCTTATTACCAAAATATGCGTTTTCTATATGCTTTTTCTTATTTTCATAATGAAAATAAATATAAAGGAAATAGCTGGCTTTCTCATTGCTTCTAGCCCTTTGCGTCCTCTGCGCCTCTGCGTGAAATATTTTGAGGAGTATACGCTATGGTGTGCGGGGATTGCGGCCCGCGCCGCATTTTTGGTAAACTAAAAGCGTCATGGCAACACCTTCACCACTAATCTACAAAATGGTCGATACCTGCGGCGGCGAATTTGAGGCAAGAACGCCGTATTTCTACTCCGTTAAAAACGGGATTGAAAACGAGGCCCTGCCGTTTATCGGGAAAAGCGGAAAACAGAGGATTGTCGTACTGGGATCGGGGCCGATACGGATTGGCCAGGGCATTGAGTTTGACTACGCCTGCGTGCATTGCGTGTGGACGCTGAAAAGCATGGGGTACGAAGTCATCGTAATTAACAACAACCCTGAAACGGTATCCACCGACTTCGACACTGCCGACAGGCTGTACTTTGAACCGCTGTGCATCGATGACGTTATGAGCGTTATTGAAATCGAAAAGCCGGTCGGGGTAATTGTCGCGTTTGGCGGGGGTACGGCAATAAAGCTGACAAAAAAACTTTACGAACATGGCGTCAACATAATCGGCACTTCGGCGGACAGCATAGACATATGCGAAGACAGAGAACGGTTTGACGCACTGTTGGAGCGCCTTCAAATAAAACGCCCCAGGGGATTCGGCGTTATGACCGAGACGGAAGCGCTGGCGGCTGCCGAAAGACTTGGCTATCCGGTGCTTATGCGCCCGTCCTATGTACTCGGCGGGCAGAATATGATCATCGCGTTCTCTCAGGATGATATACGCGAATATATGGAGATCATCCTGCGTTCGAAGCAGGAAAACCCCGTTCTTATTGACAAATATCTTGAAGGCCTGGAAATCGAAGTTGACGCCATCTGCGACGGCGACCCTTCACTGGGCGGGAAGGGAGACGTGCTTATTCCCGGCATAATGGAACATGTTGAACGCACCGGCGTTCATTCCGGGGACAGCATTGCCGTATATCCCGCCCTGAACATTGACGACGCTTTGGCCGAAAAGATTTTTGCCGTTACGGAAAAACTCTGCATGGCTTTAAATGTAAAGGGCCTTGTAAATATTCAATACGTTCTGTACGAAAACGACATCTACGTCATAGAAGTCAACCCTAGGGCGTCCCGCACAGTTCCCTATATCAGCAAGGTTACGGGCATTCACATGTGCGAGCTTGCCACAAAAGTCAGTATCGGGGAAACGCTTTCAAGTTTAGGGTACACATCCGGCATAGCGAAAATTCCGCCGTATACCGCAGTGAAGGTACCTGTTTTCTCATTTGAAAAGCTGGCAGGCGTGGATACGCATCTTGGGCCAGAAATGAAATCTACCGGTGAAGTTTTAGGCATCGGGAAAAACCTTGAGGAAGCGCTCTACAAGGGGCTTGTCGCCGCGGGATACAAGATGAAGAAACACGGCGGGGTTCTGATTACCGTCAAGGACAGCGACAAGGCGGAGATTATAGATGTGGCCGACAAATTTGTGCGAGCGGGATTTTCCCTGCACGCAACGAGGGGAACGGCCCGTTACCTTGCGGGAAAAGGCTTCGAAGTTCATGCCACGGATAAAATCAGCGATAACAAAGACAACAACACGGCGACGCTCCTTGAAAGCGGCAAGATCAGTTATATCATCTCCACCTCAGAAAAAGGCAGGGATCCAGCCAATGACAGCGTGAAGATACGCAGGCGAGCCTGTACGCTTGGCGTTCCCTGCTTAACCTCGGTCGATACTGCGAACGCGCTGGCAGACGGCCTGCTTTCAGGGTACAGCGAGATCAATACAGAGCTGGTTGACATCAACCAACTCAGGAAAGAACGCGCAAAACTCGCTTTCACGAAAATGCACACCTGCGGCAACGACTATATTTACTTCAACTGTTTCGATATGGAAATCAATTCGCCCGAATCGCTGTCGGTGTTCCTTTCCGACAGGCATACCGGCGTGGGCGGCGACGGCGTTGTACTGATACTGCCGTCGAGCGTCGCCGACGCGAAAATGCGGATGTTCAACCTAGACGGCAGCGAGGGTAGCATAAGCGGAAACGCGATCCGCTGTGTAGCGAAATTTCTTTACGACAACGGAATTGTAAAAAAGCGCGATATGCGGATTGAGACAAAGAGCGGCGTGAAGGAGCTATTTCTCTCCACGCGGAACGGAGCGGTATCATCCGTCAAGGTTGACATGGGACGCGCGGAATTGCGCCCCGAAAAAATCCCCGTCAATTTAGCGGGAGAAAGCGTAATCGCAAAAAAAATGGTTATTGGCGGCGACGAGTACGGTATTACCTGCGTCTCGATGGGCAATCCTCACGCCGTAGTGTTTTATGACAATCTGGATGATCTTGATTTGAGCAGAATAGGGCCCCTGTTTGAAAACGACGCTTTGTTTCCCGACCGAGTGAACGCGGAATTTGTAAAAGTTGTAACCAGGAACCGTTTGAAAGTACGCTTATGGGAACGCGGCTCCGGGGAAACGCTGGCCAGCGGTACCGCCGCATGCGCTTCGGCTGTGGCCGCGGTGCTGAACGGGCACTGCGACAAAGACACGGACATCAAGGTACAACTGCCCGGCGGGGATTTAATAATCCGTTACACAGACGAGTCCGTGTACATGACCGGTGACTGCATAAAAGTTTTCGATGGGACAGTGGAGATATGAGCGAGCTGGTATTGGTGCTGGATTTCGGCGGGCAGTATAAGGAGCTTATCGCCAGTACGGTCAGAAGCTTGTCCGTATACTCGCAAATAATGCCGGGCAGTATACCGGCTACAGAAATCAAGCGGCTAAACCCGATTGGCATAATCCTGACAGGCGGGCCGAAAAGCGTTTACGCTAGCGATTCGCCCAAGTGCGATCCGAAGATTTTCTCATTGGGTATCCCTGTCCTTGGTATCTGCTACGGTTTGCACCTGATTTGCCATACACTCGGCGGCAAGGTCGCGCCCGGCAATTCAGGCGAATACGGTCGTGTAACCGTAACGCCTGCCGGAAGCTCGTCAAAATTATTCGGCAAGGAACCTTTCACCGCCCTTATGAGCCACAGGGACGCCGCAGAGCGTCTGCCTGAAGGTTTCCGCGCGACAGCGAAAACAGCCGCCTGCATTGCCGCTTGCGAGGACAGCGCTAAAAAAATCTACGCTGTGCAGTTCCACCCTGAAACCAAGCACACCGAGGGCGGCCGTGAAATTTTCAGTAAGTTTTTATACGATGTTTGCAACGCCTCAGGCGATTATAAACTTGACGATTACATTGAAACGCAAATAAATCTCATGCGAAAAAAGGTTGGCGATAAAAAGGCTCTGCTCGCTTTGTCCGGCGGTGTGGATTCATCCGTTTGCGCAAGCCTTTTATCTCTGGCAATACCAGGGCAGCTGACCTGCATCTTTGTTGATCACGGTTTCATGCGCCTAAACGAAGGCGATGAAATAGAGCGCGTTTTTTCAAAACGAAACCTCCGCTTTATCCGCGTCAATGCGCAAAAACGTTTCCTTGCCAAATTGAAAGGCGTTACGGAGCCCGAGAAAAAACGCAAGATCATCGGCGAGGAATTTATCCGCGTGTTCGAGGAAGAATCCGCGAAGTTAGGCGATATCCCTTTTCTGGCACAGGGGACTATATACCCTGATGTCGTTGAGTCCGGCGGCAAATACGGCGCGGTTATCAAAAGCCACCACAACGTGGGTGGGCTTCCGGAAAGGCTTAAGTTTACCGGAATTCTGGAACCCCTGTCCGGGCTTTTTAAGGATGAGGTACGCGTTCTTGGCAAAAAGCTGAAACTTCCCTCCTCGCTTGTAAACCGCCAGCCGTTTCCAGGCCCCGGGCTTGCAATCCGCGTCATGGGCGAGACCACGGAGGAAAAGCTGGAAACCTTACGCCGGGCCGACGCAATTCTCCGCGAAGAACTGGATGGCCTCAAAAGCAGGCCGGATCAGTATTTTTGCGTCCTTACCGACACACGCTCCGTCGGCGTAAAAGGGGACGACAGGACATACGATTACGTGATTGCCGTCAGGGCCGTAAAGACGGACGACTTTATGACCTGTGAATACGCCCCGCTGCCGCACAAACTCTTAAGCAGAATATCCTCAAGGATAACGGCGGAGATCCCGTCCGCGAGCCGCGTTGTTTACGATATTACATCAAAGCCCCCAGCTACTGTAGAATGGGAATAAAGGATAGAATTGAGGTCCAGGTTTTATCGATGATTAAAGTAATTGATTACAAAGCGGGGAACGCCCCAAGCGTTATGCACGCAATCACCAGCCTTGGGTATAAAGCGGAATTCGCACGTCAGGGAAATGAGCTTGCAGACGCTACTCACATCTTGCTACCGGGAGTAGGCAGCGCAGGGGCGACTATGGAATCCCTGCGCGAGCTGAACATCGTTGGGGCGTTGGAAAACGCGATCTTCAAGAACAAGATTTTTTTTCTTGGCATCTGCGTCGGACTACAGATTCTTTTTGAGCACAGCGAAGAAGATAACGCTGACTGCCTTGGATGGCTAAAAGGCAAGGTCATTAAATTCGACGCTTCAAAGGTCAGGGTTCCGCAGATGGGCTGGAACAAGGTTAGTTTTACGGAAAGTCCGATCAGTAACATTAACAATGTTAGCGCAAAAGAAGGCTATTTTTACTTTGTAAACTCTTTTCACGCGAAGCCTGAAAACAAGGAAGATTTGTGGGGGACGGCTGATTACAACGGCCAGTTCACAGCGGCTGTTCACAGAGACAATATTTTCGCCACCCAGTTTCACGTTGAAAAAAGCGGCAAAGCGGGGCTCGCCATTCTTGGCGGCTTTCTTGGCCTCGGCAAAGGGGGCTGATTAATGCTGACAAAAAGACTTATAGCCTGCTTTGACATTATTAACGGCACTGTGACAAAAGCGGTGCAGTTTCAGGACAACATAAACGTCGCTCCTGCCGAGGAACTGGCGGAAACAATGTACAACGAGCAAATTGACGAACTGATTTTTTATGATATTACTGCGAGCGCGGAAAAGCGCGGGATTGATATTGAAACCGTAAAAAAAGTGGCGCGCCGTTTGTTTATCCCATTCACAGTCGGCGGCGGCATAAAAAGTCTTAACGATATGTATGAGGCGTTAAAAGCGGGAGCGGAAAAGATCAGCGTTGACTCAATGGCTGTCAGAAACCCGCAAATTATTACCGAGGGCTCCAAAGCCTTTGGTGCCCAATGTATCGTGCTTTCAACCCAGGTAAAGCGCACCGGGCTTACTCCTAGCGGATACGAGGTTTATATAGACGGGGCAAGGCTGGCAACGGGCATGGACGCCATTGAGTGGGTAAAGCGCGGACAGGAACTTGGCGCCGGGGAAATATGCGTAAACAGCATCGATCGCGACGGAACCCTTTCCGGCTACGATATCGAGCTTATGAAACTTGCCCAGGCCGCCGTGTCGGTTCCGCTTATCGCTTCTGGCGGCGCTGGAAAGCCCGAACACCTGAAAGATCTTTTTACCGCCACGGAAGCGCAGGCGGCCATAATCAGCAGTATGCTGTACTCGCCAAGACTGGAGCGAAATTTTCCAGTCAGTGAGTTGAAAGATTATTTGATACAAAACGGCGTAGCCGCGCGTCCGGTTCTGCCTGAGGAATCACAATGCAAATAGACGATAAACTGCTCGCGTACCTGGAGGACTTATCCTGCCTTACGTTTTCGGCCAATGAAAAAACCAAACTAGCCAAAGATTTGCAGGAAATTCTTGAGTACATGGCGCGGCTCGGTGAACTCGATACGACTGGCGTGGTTGAGCGCAGCCATCCGTTTGACAACGTAAATGATTTCCGGGATGATGCGGTGCGCCCTTCGTTTAATCGCGTGTTGATATTGCAAAACGCTCCGGTCAGAAATGACGAAACGATTATCGCTCCCAAAACGGTTGAATAAAAAGGTGATGGCAGTGTTTAAAGAAAGCTCTCTTGAATTAGCGGCGTTAATAAAAACGAAAAAACTCGGCGTGGTCGAATTGACAGGCGCGTACATTGACGCGGTTGAAAAAAACGACAGCCGCTATAACGCTTTTTTAACGGTATCAAAAGAGAAGGCTTTGGCACGCGCAAAAGAAATTCAATCGCTAATTGACTCAGGCGGCGCAGCAAGCAGCGAAGAGCTTTCGCCGCTTGCGGGCGTGCCAATAGCCGTAAAAGATAACATTTCCACCGAGGGAATCGAAACCACTTGCGCGTCTAAAATGCTAAAAGGGTACACGCCCGTGTTCAACGCGGCGGTTATCGAGAAACTGGAAAAAGCCGGCATGGTTGTGATTGGGAAAACCAACATGGACGAATACGCGATGGGCGGCTCCAGCGAAACCGGGGCTTACGGCCCGGTACACAATCCCTGGGATGTCGCGCGCGTCGCGGGTGGCTCATCTGGCGGCAGTGTTGCGGCTGTAGTTTCAGGCGAGATCCCCATTGCGCTTGGTTCCGACACAGGCGGCAGTATACGCCAGCCCTGCGCTTTCTGCGGCGCTACCGGCATCAAGCCAACCTATGGCTCCGTGTCGCGGTACGGGCTTATTGCTTATGCTTCATCTCTCGATCAGATTGGTCCTATCGGGCAAAACATTGACGACTGCGCCGCTTTGCTATCGATTATTTCAGGACCGGATACACGCGACAGTACCTGCGTTATTGAAAAGCCGTTTGAATTCGGCGAAGGTTCCCACCCGATAATGGGAGTCATAAAGATAGGGCTTCCCCGCAATTACTTTTCCGGTGGCATTGACGATGAGGTAAAGTCCGCTGTCCTGGCTGTTGCAAAAGAATTTAAGGCGTCAGGCGCTATCATCGAAGAATTTGAAATGCCGCTGATGGATTATATGATCCCCGCATACTACATCATCGCCTGCGCTGAGGCATCATCAAACCTTTCGCGTTATGACGGATTGAAATACGGCTACCGTAACGCAAACGCCCAATCTCTTTCAGAAGTGTACCGCCTTTCCCGCAACGAAGGTTTTGGACTGGAAGTAAAAAGAAGGATAATGCTTGGCTCGTTCGTGCTTTCATCGGGGTACTACGACGCGTATTACAAAAAAGCCCTGCAAGTACGCGCTCTTATAAAAGACGCTTACACGCGGCTGTTCACTCAATTTGATATGATTCTTTCTCCTGTCGCGCCCACCACAGCGTATAAAATAGGCGACAACATCGGCGATCCTATTAAGATGTACATGGGGGATATTTACACCGTGTCGATCAATCTGGCGGGCCTCCCCTCGGCGGCGCTCCCCTGCGGGTTTGATTCGGCGGGTTTGCCAATAGGCTTTCAACTTATCGGTGACGCTTTCTCGGAAAACAAGCTCATCAACGCGGCGCGGGTTTATCAAGCCCATACTGATTACCATGTAAAAAAACCTGAGGGCGCAAAAGCATGAAGTGGGAAACCGTTATTGGCCTTGAAGTTCACGCCGAGCTGTCAACAAAGTCAAAAATTTTCTGCGGCTGTACTACCGCCTATGGCGGCGAACCAAATACCCATGTCTGCCCAGTCTGCGCGGGAATGCCGGGCGTGTTGCCGAAACTCAACCGCTCGGTGGTGGAGTATGCCCTGCGGCTGGGAATTGCGCTTGATTTTACCATTACCAAACACTGCAAATTTGATCGCAAGAATTATTTCTATCCCGATTTGCCGAAAGCTTATCAAATATCGCAACTGTACGCTCCGATTTGCCGGGACGGCCATCTTGACATCGAGGCTGACGGCAAGAAAAAAACAATCAACATACGCGAAATACACATGGAAGAAGACGCTGGAAAGCTGATACACAATGCAAAGGGCGCCGGCACATTTATGGACTTCAACCGTTGCGGAGTGCCGCTTTTGGAAATTGTTTCGCAGCCTGATTTCCGCAGTGCCGCCGAGGTAATCGCTTATCTTGAGAAACTGCGCGAAACTATGTTGTACCTTGACGTGTGCGACTGCAAAATGCAGGAAGGTTCCATACGCGCCGACATCAATCTGTCCATGCGCCGCGAAGGCGATGAATTGGGAGTACGTACCGAGACAAAGAACATGAACTCGTTCAAAGCGATTGCGCGCGCCATTGAATACGAGACCACTCGACAGATCGAAATACTGGAAGACGGCGGACAGGTTGTTCAGGAAACGCGCCGCTGGGACGACGAAAAACTTGAGTCCTACGGCATGCGTTCAAAGGAAAACGCGCAGGATTACCGTTACTTTCCGGAGCCTGACCTCTTGCCGATTCATATTGATGACGCGTGGCTTGCAAGTGTCAGGAAAAACCTGCCGGAATTGGCTTATCAAAAACGGGAACGCTACTGCCGTGATTTCGGATTACCCGAATCCGAGGCCCTTATTCTAACCGTTCATAAAAACATCTGCGATCTGTTTGAGACCATTGCGAAAAAAAGCGGACAACCAGTCGAAGCGGCGCACCTCTTAACCGGAGAAATCATGCGGCTGATGAACAACGCCAATGTTTTGCCGGAAGATTTAGTTATTGATGCCAATAAGCTTTCGGCGCTCATTACCCTTGTTACGGGCGGGAAAATCAACCGAAGCGCGTATAAAGAAACCGTCGAGGCGGTATTCACGCGCAATGTTGATCCTGAGCGCTACATTGCCGAAAAAGGGCTGATGATGATCAACGATGACAAGGCTGTCATCGAAGCGGTAAAAGCGGTTATAACTGAAAATCAGGACTCTGTTGCGGATTACCGCGCAGGCAAGGAAAAAGTGTTCGCCTTTTTAATGGGACAGGTTATGAAAAAACTGGGCGGAAAAGGAAATCCCGAAATTGTGAAGAAGACATTAACAGAGATGCTTAAAGAGGTTGGCGCATGAATCAATATCGGACACACTCTTGCGGAGAATTGCGGGAAGAACATACAGGACAGACCGTCACGCTATCCGGCTGGGTGGATACCATCCGCGACCACGGCGGTGTAACATTTCTTGACCTTCGGGATCAGTATGGCGTTACTCAAATAGTCCTGCACGAAGAATATAAATCAGGAAAGGAAAGCGTTATCACGGTAAAAGGTGCGGTAAAAAAGCGGGACACAGAAACCGTTAACCCAAAGATTGAAACCGGAACCGTCGAAGTTCACGCCGAAACGCTGGTCATTCAGAGCAAGGCAGTCCGCAATCTGCCGTTTGAAATAAGCGAATCCAAAAACACAAGGGAAGAGGTCCGCCTGTGTTACCGTTTTCTGGATTTACGAAACCCCGATGTGAAAAAAAACATCATCCTGCGCTCAAAAGTAATCAGTTTTTTACGGGCAAAAATGGAAGAGCTGGGATTTACGGAGATTCAAACGCCGATTCTAACCTCGTCTTCGCCGGAAGGGGCGCGGGATTACCTTGTTCCAAGCAGGAAACACCGCGGCAAATTTTACGCCTTGCCGCAGGCCCCGCAGATTTTCAAACAGCTCCTCATGGTCTCAGGCTTCGACCGCTATTTTCAGATTGCCCCCTGCTTCCGCGACGAGGATGCCCGCGCCGATCGTTCCCCCGGAGAGTTTTACCAGCTTGATTTTGAAATGGCCTTCGCTGAGCAGGAAGATGTCTTTCGCGTGGCGGAAACGGTAATGCACGGAGTTTTTAAAACTTTTTCAAACAAAGCGGTCAGCCCCGCGCCATTCATAAAAATTCCCTACGCCGAAGCAATGCTCAAGTACGGAACGGACAAGCCCGATCTCCGCAACCCCCTTGTTATTGCCGACCTTACCGGATTTTTCGCTGATGTTGATTTTCAGCCCTTCAAAAATATTCCTGTCAGGGGAATTGTCGCGCTAGGCGCTGCGTTGCAGTCAAAATCCTTCTTTGAAAGAATGCTCGTCTTTGCTACGGAAATCGGCATGAAGGGACTCGGTTACATTTCAGTTATGGAAGACTCAAGCCTCAAAGGGCCCATTGTCAAATTCCTTTCCGCAGAAAAACAGGATGCGCTCAAAAAAAATCTATGCCTTAAAGTATACGACACCTTGTTTTTTATAGCTGATTCACCCGACAGGGTAAACAACCTTGCGGGACAAATTCGCATGGCTTTGGGTAATCAGTTGAATCTCATAAACAGAGACAAATTCGAATTTTGCTTTATTGTGGACTTTCCGATGTACGGTATCAGTGAAGAAGCCTCGGCTTCCAAGGAAGCCGAGGCTTCTGAAGAATTCGGCGGGATTGAATTTACCCACAACCCCTTCTCCATGCCGCAGGGCGGGCTTGCGGCCCTTGAAACAAAAGCTCCTCTGGATATCCTTGCCTGGCAGTATGACATTGTTTGCAACGGCGTGGAGCTTTCCTCCGGCGCGGTCCGAAACCATCTGCCCGAGGTGATGGTAAAAGCCTTCGAACTTGCCGGATACACCCAGGACGATGTTGAAAAAAAATTCCCCGCTTTATACAACGCTTTTCACTACGGCGCGCCGCCCCACGCGGGCATGGCCCCCGGCATTGACCGGATCGTAATGCTGCTGGCGGAAGAAGAAAATATCCGCGAAGTTGTTGCCTTCCCCATGAACTCAAGCGGTCAGGACTTGCTCATGGGAGCCCCCTGCGAGGTTACGGAACAGCAACTCCGCGAGGTGCATATCAGGTTGAGACAGTCAAAATAATGGGGCGGCTATACCCTGTAAATTACTTTATCACCATGCGCGCCGGTTAATTCCTGTTCTACCGGATTAATGATTAAGTCCATAGCTTCAAGCGGAATTACCCCAAGCAGGACATCATTCGCGTTAGGAATTACTACCGCCCGACAAATAGCCTTTCGATCCTTCCAATGGATTTGTACCGAGTCTGTTAAACCATAAGTTTGTGCCGCTCCGTCAGCAAGTTCCGCTATATAGGTATCTTCCACCACAAGCCCCAATTGTTGACGTATAGCTTCATTGATAATTAACATTGTCGCCCCGGTATCAACCATAGCCTTAACTGTTGTTTGACGGATCTCAGACTCTCTAATATAGCCGCGTCGTACTCCCGTTATATCTCCGGCATTTTTTAAAGTGATTTCCGCATGAACAAGCCCCATAATGCAGTTTCCTCCGCATATTCAATAATACTAAAAAATCCGAATAATGTAAAATCCTGGATAGTACAGAGTTTTCTTCGAAAAAGCCCTTGACAAAAATATTTTTTTTTTGTAGGGTCTTACTTGATAAACAAAGGCGTTTATCGGTAAATGGCTTTCCGCCATTTACCGGTAAGCGCTTTTTTTATTCATGCTAAAAAATCTATTTTTTGGAGGAAGTTATGAATAATATTCCGGAATTGTATGGAAGCATGGTCTTTAATGACGAGGTTATGCAGGCCCGTCTTCCAAAGGATGTTTACAAAGCGTTAAAAAAGACGATGTCGCAGGGTACACATTTGGAGCTTGACGTTGCCAATGTGGTCGCAAACGCCATGAAGGAGTGGGCGGTAGAGAAAGGCGCGACTCATTTTACGCATTGGTTCCAGCCGATGACCGGCATTACCGCGGAAAAACACGACAGCTTTATTTCTCCCACAGAAGACGGAAAAGTCATCATGGAGTTTTCGGGTGAGGGGCTTGTAAAGGGAGAGCCGGACGCGTCCAGTTTTCCATCCGGAGGACTTCGCGCCACCTTCGAAGCGAGGGGCTATACCGTTTGGGATACAACCTCGTACGCCTTTATCAAGGACGGGACGCTTTGCATCCCCACCGCCTTTTGTTCGTACTCAGGCGAGGCGCTTGATAAAAAGACTCCCCTGCTTCGTTCCATGGAAGCCATTAACAAACAGTCGTTGCGCGTACTCAGGCTTTTCGGCGACACAACAGCGCAGCGCGTACTTACAACAGTAGGGCCTGAGCAGGAATATTTTCTTATCGACAAGAAGATGTATCTGAAACGTCCCGATCTGATCTATACAGGCAGGACTCTGTTTGGCAGCCGGCCGCCCAAGGGGCAGGAGCTTGAAGATCATTATTTCGGCAGTCTCAAACCGCGCGTATCCGCCTTTATGAAGGAGCTTGATGAAGAGCTTTGGGAACTGGGCGTTAATGCCAAGACCAGGCACAACGAAGTAGCTCCGGCACAGCACGAGCTCGCTCCGGTCTTCACGACAACTAACATCGCGACCGACCACAACCAGTTGACAATGGAATTGATGAAAAGCGTGGCTGACCGTCACGGCCTTGCATGCCTTTTGCACGAAAAGCCGTTTGCCGGAGTCAACGGGAGCGGAAAGCACAATAACTGGTCCATAATGACCGATACCGGAATAAACCTGCTTAAACCAGGCGAGACGCCGCACGAGAACGCCCAGTTTTTGATATTCCTGGCTGCGGTAATTAAGGCTGTGGATGTATACCAGGACTTGCTCAGGGTCTCAACCGCCAGCGCCGCAAACGATCACAGGCTGGGCGCTAACGAGGCGCCTCCGGCTATCGTATCCGTATTCCTCGGCGATGAATTGACGGAGATCCTTGAAGCGCTTGAATCAGGAACTAATTATAAGGGCAAAGAAAAGCTCCAGATGCAAATCGGGGTAACAGCGCTGCCGCATTTCCCGAAAGATTCGACCGACCGCAACCGGACCTCGCCTTTTGCGTTTACCGGCAATAAGTTTGAGTTCCGGATGGTGGGTTCGTCTTTTTCAATTGCCGACCCGAATACAATATTAAATACGGTAGTCGCTGATGTTTTAAAGGAGTTTGCGGATCGTCTGGAGAAGTCGAAGGATTTTAACGGCGATTTGGCGGCGCTTATCAAAAATACGGTTCACGAGCATAAGCGGATTATCTTCAACGGCAACAATTACTCCGATGAATGGGTTCAAGAGGCTAAAAAGCGCGGACTGTCAAATCTAAGGAGCGCCGTAGAGGCGTTACCTTCGCTTATTTCCAAAAAAAGCATTGAACTGTTTAAAAAGCACAATGTTTTAACCGAAGTGGAGCTTCACTCGCGCTTTGAAATATTTATGGAAACCTACTGCAAAACCGTCCACATAGAAGCGCTTACAATGGTGGATATGGTCAAGGGGGAAATAATTCCCGCCTGCCTGGATTACCAAGACGATTTGGCTAAGCTTTTGCAGCGAAAGAAAGCCTGCGGCGAATACGACGTATCGGTGGAGGAACAATTGCTTGGCAACATAGCGAAACTATCCTCCTCTCTTCTCAAAAAATTGTCCATACTGGAAAACACCATATTGGAATCCAAGGAAGAAAAGGATATTGCCGCTCACGCAAGTTTTTACCGTGACAAAATTTTTACAGCCATGGCGGAATTGCGGCTGGTAGTTGACGAGCTTGAAACGCTTGTGGCAAGAAAACACTGGCCGTTCCCGATTTATGCCCAGATACTGTACAGCGTAGTGTAGCAGCGAAAGGGCGCTGCCGTTAATTTGAACTTCCTCAGGGAAGTTCGTGTTACTTATTTCACACAAAGGCGTGTGTTCTGATAACAGGAACACACGTCTTATTTTTTTAGGAGGGTCTTTATGTTTTCGTCAGTTGACACAATGTGGGTACTCGTAGCCGCAGCTCTTGTTTTCTTTATGCAAGCTGGCTTTGCTATGGTAGAAACAGGTTTTACGCGGGCAAAAAATGCCGGGAATATCGTCATGAAAAACTTGATGGATTTCTGCATAGGCACCCCAACTTTTTGGCTCATTGGGTTTGGGATCATGTTCGCGGGAAGCGGTCCGCTTATTGGCGGCATCGACTTTATGGTCAGGGGGAATTACGACAGCACCTTTCCTACGATGGCCTTCCTGATCTTCCAGACGGTGTTCTGCGCTACCGCCGCGACAATTGTATCGGGAGCAATGGCGGAGAGAACAAAGTTTTCGGCTTACTGTTGTTACAGTTTCATCATCAGCGCCCTGATTTACCCGGTCTCCGGCCACTGGATTTGGGGCGGCGGCTGGCTTTCGCAGCTCGGTTTCCATGACTTCGCGGGATCGACCGCTGTACACATGGTTGGTGGCATAGCATCACTGGTCGGCGCGAAGATCGTCGGAGCACGTATCGGCAAATATTCCGAGTCAGGCGAATCGCACGCGATACCAGGACACAGCCTGACGCTTGGCGCGCTCGGCGTTTTCATTCTCTGGTTCTGCTGGTTCGGCTTTAACGGCGGCTCTACGGTCGCTATGTCAAGCCAGGATGATAT
>Ga0268262_10002732_pt1 | contig 19972 bp, 22 predicted proteins | sample TergutNc150P3_FD_190354 | JGI IMG/M metagenome (GOLD analysis project Ga0268262, IMG submission 190354) | Nasutitermes corniger P3 segment gut microbial community from laboratory colony in Florida, USA - Nc150 P3 (SPAdes) (version 2) | ecosystem: Host-associated > Arthropoda: Insects >... | reverse complement strand
AAAAATCCTCCTAATATTTTGATAAGAGAGAACGCCTGACAGGCATCCTTTGTCTCTTTATCTTCCTCTCCCTCTTCCCTCCTAAAAGGGATGTTTTTTTCGCGGCTTCCTAAACCGCAATTTAGCGATTAAATCAGGAGGATTACGTTTTTCCGTATTTGTAAAATTAAAAGGGGATTACGCGCAAAAAACGCGCAATTGCTGAGGTTTTAACTATGTTTCTTATTAGAAAAGAAGTTTTTTATTTTTTAGGATTTTATGATGGTGTAAATCTAAATTGCGATTTATTACCATTCGCGCGGGACAAAATCGTCCGGCATGTCTATCTTCATTGTGTCGCCGGATTGTTCTATCACAAATAATCCCGCCTCGCGCACGGCTTTCTTTACGTCGTCTTCGTATATCGCTCCGGCTATGCCTCCCAATATTTTCCGCTGATCATTAATTCCGCGATAGTGACCTTGTAATATTTCCAGCCGTTTGAAATGGTGTTCCACGTCCTGTGTTACGGGTCTTGATTTTACTTCTATAGCCATTATATTTTTGCCGTTTTCCATAAACAAATCAATTTCTGTTTTGATTTTTCCGTTTTTAGCGTCGTATAGTTTTGCCCCTTTAGTACCCACTAAATCAAAATGGTATCCTAACTCATTAAAACGCTTGGCTATACCGGGGGCGACAAGATGTTCCGCCAACTGTCCAAAACGGCGGTGAATTTCCCCCAACTGTTTGCCGTTTCGCTTTACGAGCCGTTCGGTTTCTTTAAACCTTCGGGCGGTCTCTTTAAAACTCCGGGCGTTTTCTTCTTGAGTTGCGGCGACTTCTTTCAATGTCGCCCACACCGTTCTGAAATTTGGTCCTTTGCTGCCGGAAACAGATCTTCTTAAATTCCTCTCCTTCATCGCAACAGTTGACATAGTTCAACCTCCTAAGAACAAAATATTATATCATATAAAAATGATATTTTCATACCTATATATGGCGCCAATATGCATGGCGCTTGACTGAATTTGAAAAAAATTTAAGAAATTTACCGCAAACTGCGTATCTTCGGTATGTTCACAGACTTAATATTGATTTTAGGCGTATTTTTGATACAATAATCTATCAGGAGAAAAGATGATTTACAGAGAGTATGGGAAAACAGGAGAAAAAGTTTCTCTTTTGGGATTCGGCGGGATGAGGTTTAAAAACGTGGACGACCACGACGAGTGCGTCCGCCTTATGGTCGCCGCCGCGGAAGGCGGGATTAATTACTTTGATACCGCCCCAGGGTATTTCGAGACGAGAAGCGAGACTGTTTACGGCAAGGGGTTCGCGGAAATGCGAAAACGCGGACTGCCCTATTTCTGCGCTACCAAAACTTTTGAAAGCACCGAAAGCGGGATTCGCAAAGAAATCGAAGCTCAGCTTAAACGATTAAATATCGATACTATCGACTTTTACCATATCTGGTGCATATTGAGTTTAGAGAATTGGGAAAACCGAAAAAAAGACGGCATTTTGCAAACTTTCAGAAAACTTAAAGATGAGGGGCTTATCCGCCATATTTGTATTTCCAGCCACCTTATCAAAGATGAAATTAAAGAGTTATTAATGGAAGGAGTTTTTGAAGGCGTGCTGTTCGGCTATTCCGCCTACAATTTCAACGCAAGACAGGCGGCGTTTGACGCTATCAAAGAAAAAAAACTCGGCGCTGTAGTTATGAATCCGCTTGGCGGCGGCGTTATTCCCCAGCATCCGGAACTTTTTAATTTTATCCGCAGAGACGGCGAAAGCGTTGTAGCCGCCGCGCTCCGCGTCCTTTGGGATCATCCTGAAATTACAAATACCCTTGTCGGCTTTGACACAATCGAACATCTGCGCGAAGCGCTTGACGCGATGGAAGGTTACAAGCCCCGTACAAAAGCGGAACTTGACGCGGTAAAAGCAAAAGCGCAAACATCGTTTGAAGGTATTTGCACAGGCTGCGCGTATTGCGATAACTGTCCCGCCGGAATTCCGATTCCTTGTTACATGGATACTTACAACCAGAAGTTACTCGATAAAAAAAACAAAGACCCTATCGGCGACAGGTTAAAATGGCACTGGGGACTGGAAAGATCGGGGGCGGCAAAATGCACGGCTTGCGGGTTATGCGAACAAGCCTGCACTCAGCACATTAATATTATCGAAAGACTAAAAGAGATCGCCGGATAACATTTTTATTAAAAAATTGACAGAAATGCCAAAAAAACAGAAAAATGTATAAAATGTTAGGCTTTTTTGTATTTTTCTGTATATTGAAAAAATAATGAATAAATGATATTTTTACGGTATTATTAATAAGAGGTAAATATGAGTAAACAAATTAGAAAAACGACTGTGTTTTTTGCGGTCTTATTCCTTCTTGCAATGGGACTTTACGCGGATCCTGCCCGTTCTCCCTACGGAGCCGACTCGGTTCCCGATCTTTACAGCGCGGCTCTTTCCGCGGATGGTTTTACAACCACTCAAGGCGGAGCGCCCGTAAGCGGCATTAATCCGGCGCAGGGCGGAGACGCAAATAGAATGATATTTGACGCAAGTTATCTGGCAATTCCAAAAATATTGCCGGGCAAAGCGGCTGAGGATGGATATATGCAATCTCTTTCCGCAGGCGCTTTATTCCCGACAAAATCCGGCGTTTTCGGAGCATCGCTAAGATACATTGGCGGATTTAACGACGAATATCAATTTTATTATTTTCCTATATTACCTACTTTCGGAGGTAATCTCTTTGCCGCAAAAGAATTGTATCCGGGAATGTCGCTTGGAGTCGGGTTAAACTTCGGCTTTGGCGCGGCATCGACAATTTCAGGAGATCTCGGTTTCAGATACAATATCGGCAGCCTTGGACCTTTGCAAAATTTCACATTCGGCGTAGTCCTGCGGAGTTTGGGTTTAAGTTATTTTCCAACATGGCTTACCCCGATTGGCGGCGTTTCGTTTGACGCTATCCGCGTAGAAGGAGGCGAGAACCAAAAAGATCCCTTTGTTTTAGGGGTCGCGGCGGATATCAGCTTTCCTTCGCTTTTTTATCCGCCTTACATAAACGTAATTTTAAAAACAGGAATAAAAATGACAATAGCGGAATTTATTACGCTTAATGTTTCATGGCCGGGCGGCAGCGGACTTAATATTCGGGAATTATCGGAAAATGTAACGGCATTCCCGGCTATTCCCTCAGTTGGGCTTGGCGTAAATATATTGCTTCCTTCCACAGGAGAGCGAATCGCCGGCGGTCGTCTGCCTTCTGACGGCGACTTGAAAATAAACGCGGGATTTAAACCTTTATACGAAGGCGTTGCCGCGGTTGGCGGCGGAGTAAGCTGGTATGCCGGTGTCGCCGATACAAAACCGCCTGTTATCGATTTGAAGTATCCTGAAACAGCTTATTTTTCACCTAACAACGACGGTAAAGCCGACACCCTTGAAGTTCCCATTAACATAACGGATCAAAGTTATGTGGCGTCATGGTCTGTGGAAATTAAAGACGAAAAAGGCAATGTCGTCCGCGTTATCGAAAATAAAGAGCAGCGCTTTGAAAGCTTTAACATGAAAGAATTCTTTAGAAGAATAACCACATCCAAAAAACAGATTGACATTCCGCACGCGATTGTATGGGACGGTCTCCGCAGTACGGGAGACTTGGCTCCAGACGGCACTTATACATTTACGGTTACCTCAACCGACGAATTGGGCAATAAAGCGGTAACTTCCGAGTATCAAGCCGTAATCAGAAACAGACCGCCTGAGATAGCTATAAACCCGATTCCCGACGCGCAGAGAATATTTGATCCCAAGGGTTCCATAGCTCCGGGTCAGAGCAGCGGAAACAGAACTGTAACATTTACCCCGCGCGGCTCAGTGGAAGACTCATGGGAAAGCGGAATCTACAATTCAGCGGGACAAAAAATAAAAACATTTGAAAGCCAGAACGGAGCGCCAAGACCGATTACCTGGGACGGCAAAAATGATTCAGGGCAAATCGCTCCCGACGGAGTATATACATTCCGTATCGGCGCGACAGACAAGGCGCAAAACTCGGCAAGCGCGGAGTTGACGAACGTTATTCTTGACTCAAGAGAAGCGGGAGCGTTTATAACCACTTCCGTTTCAGCCATCGCGCCCGCGAAAAATCAAACAGCTAATATGGTAAATTTCAATATACGTCTTTCGTTAAGCGACGGCATTGATAGCTGGAAACTGGAATTAAAAGATGAAACCGGCAGCGTTCAGCGCACATTCGCCGGAAAGTCTCCGGTTCCCGCGCTTCAGGGCTGGAACGGTCTTGATGAAAGCGGACAAATACGCGAAGGCTTGTACACTCCGGAACTTACCGTAAATTACACAAGAGGCGACGTGGTAAAAGCGTCCGCTTCACAGGTTTTAGTAGACGTATCGGGACCGGTGCTCGGCGTTGCAACAGCGCCTGAATACTTCAGCCCGGATAACGACGGAGAAAACGACGAACTGTTTATCAGTCTTACAACAAAAGACGCTTCTCCGATAGCGACATGGACTTTTGAAATCCGCACTCCGATAGAGAGCGGAAACTCTCAGCTCTTCCGCAAGATTGAAGGCAAAGGAAGCCCCTCAAGCAGAATTATTTGGGACGGCAAGAGCGACAAGGGCGAGCTTGTCCAATCCGCGATGTACTATCCGTACATATTTACCGCGACTGACGCGCTTGGAAATTCCAGTACGACAGACGGCAAAATCGGCATTGACGTACTTGTTATCCGCGAGGGCGACAGGTTAAAGATTCAAATCCCGTCAATTCAGTTCAGACCTAACTACGCGGACTTTGAGGGATTACCCAAAGACGTTGTTGATAACAATATGCGCATCATAAGACGTATCGCGCAGATACTTAACCAATTCCGCGATTACAAAGTTCAGGTGGAAGGTCACGCCAATCCAACACAACCCGTCGGCGCCGCGCGCGACAGGGAAGAACCTGAATTAAAACGCATAAGTGAAGCGAGAGCAAAAGCGATTGTGGATCTGCTGGTTCGCAACGGCGTCGCGCGAAGCAGACTGACAGCCGTCGGCGCAGGCTCATCCAGAACAGTCGCCGCCTTTGAGGATCGCGACAACTGGTGGAAGAACCGCCGCGTAGACTTCTATTTGATTAAGTAGGAGAATACTGCACACAAAGGACACAGAGGAAGAGAAGGACACGAAGAAAGAAAGAGGGATCAGGAGTTGTAGTCTGAAAGCGATACGTGAAATTCACGATAAGCTAACGGACAAAAACCCCTGATCCCTCTTTGTGATCTTTGTACCTTTGTGTCCTTTGTGAGATCTCTTAACTAATCATTGCTTTTGTTTTTTTTCTTTTCTTTCTTTTGTTCGCGTTTTTCTTTGAGCGTCTTTTGAGGCGCTTTTTTTGTCTCTTTCTTGTGCATTATATGTTCAGCCATAATATCCTCCCTTTGACTTAACAATATTAATAAACATTATAATATATAGGATATAAATATGTCCATAAGTATTTCAGGCTTGAAACATCCGCCTGGTTTCTTCTCTTGCCCGTTCCACTACAGTCTCATAATTAGCCTTTAAAGCGTTCATGTTCTGGTTATAAAAATTGACAAATTCCGGATCTTGGAGGGGATCGATACGGACTTCTCTGCCCAATCTGCGGGCTAATTCTTCTTCTTTCTGGCGAAGTTTCGGGGCGTACTGCTGGCGGAGCATTTGTTCGCACTGAGCGGTTTCCTGCAGATATTGGGCGAAAAGCGCGGTTAATTGTTTGTACATTTCGTTAAATTCATTGTTGTTAATTACGGCGGAAAGTCCTTTACCCAGCTTTTCTATTCGTTTTTCATCTATGTTGGCGGAAGGCAGGTTAATTTGAGCGACAAGAACGTCAAAAATACCCTGTTTAAGGGTTTCTCTGTCCTGCGCGGGAGTCTTTTTTATCTCGCTTACAATATCCGCGTCCCCGTCAAGGAAAGCGTTTGCCAGTTTTTTACCGCGTTTTTTAACCTCAAATTGATCTATACCAGGCTTGTCGCTCTTAACCGCTTCCGTTCTTTCCAGAGCTATTTCCAAAGCTGTCTTGATTACTCCCATTGAACTATTTCCTTCTTTTATATAAAATATTACTATATAAGGGAAATAATACAAGGGGGACTAGACAGGAAACATGGACTATGAAGTCGATTTTAAAAATATAATCCGCTTAGACTCAGAATTAAACCAAATTCAGGATTATGATTTATTACTGGAAAGAATACTGTATGAGGCAAGAAAAGTAGTCCATGCCGACGCCGGTTCAATTTACATTACAGTCCCTACGGAAGAGGGCGAAGAAGGAACTGAAAAACTCGCTATAAAATATTCACAAAACGAAACTATCCAAAAAAAGATGCCCCCCGGACAAAAAATGATCTATTCAATTTTTACAGTCCCCATAAACGAGAAATCCATTTCAGGCTATTGCGCGTTCAAAAGAACATTGATCAATGTGCCGGATATGTACAACATTCCGCCCGAAATGCCGTATAAGTTTTTTTCAGACTTTGACGTAATAACAGGATACAAAACGGTTTCCACCCTGACTATCCCGCTGGTCGCGACAGATAAACGGCTTATGGGCGTTATTCAGGTTATTAATTCCAAAGATGAAAATGGTAACATTATTCCGTTCTCATCTTCCAATGAACTTATACTTACGCATTTTGCCACAAACGCGACTATGGTTCTTCAAAGAGCGTACATCACAAGGGCGATGATTCTGCGCATGATAAAAATGTCCGAGCTTCGCGACCCGAAAGAAACAGGCACGCATGTAAACCGCGTCGCCGGTTACTCGGTAGAGATTTATGACAGATGGGCTTTTCATCATAAAGTTCCCGTCGATGAAAGAGAAAAATACAGAGACACGCTTAAAATCAGTTCCATGTTGCATGATGTCGGCAAGGTGGCGATTTCCGATGCGATTCTTAAAAAACCCGCGCGCTTTACGCCTGAAGAATACCAGATCATGCAAAACCATACGGTTTACGGCGCGAGTCTTTTCCGCGACACAACCACTTTTGTCGACCAGCTTGCAAAGGAAATCGCTCTAACCCACCATGAAAATTGGGACGGCACCGGTTACCCCGGCTGGATCGATCCATACACGGGAAAACCTGAGAAAGCAAACGAAGACGGAAAACCGCTTGGGAGAAAGGGCGAAGAAATCCCGCTTGGCGGAAGGATTGTCGCCATTGCCGACGTATATGACGCGCTCTGCTCAAGACGCGTATACAAAGACCCATGGAACGAAAAAGACGTACTTGATGAAATGCGAAAACTTTCAGGTTCAAAATTTGATCCTGAGTTAATTGATATTTTCTTTGAAGTGCTGCCGAATATTAAACAGGCGCAGAACCAGTACCCCGAGGACGCAGCATAGCGGTTAATGTTCTGTCCAGAGCGTCAGCCAGAGATTTAAGTTCTTTTTTACCGTAATTCGGTATCCTTACAATTTCAAGCCCGTTATCCGCAAGCCCCACTTTAAAATTACGCATGGAAAGGTACTCATTTATGTTGTCATGGGTAAATACCCGTCCGCGGTCGTCAATTACGGATACGTTTTTTTCCACAAGTCTCTTTGCAAGAGGAACGTCCCTTGTTATCGCAAGATCGCCTTTTTCCGATAACTCCACAATTCTGTCATCGGCGGAATTTTCTTTGCTTGAACAAATGATCATCTCCGCCCCGTCTGATTCGGGAATCTGTCTGTTTGCGGCAAAAATGATTCTGAGTTTAAGTTTTGCCGCCCTTCTTAGCAATAAGTCTCTTACGGGTTTGGGGCATGAATCGGCATCTACAAGGATTTTCATTTTACTCCAGTACGCAGGCGGCAAACAGGGAAAAATTTCCTTCCAGTAAAAGAGGAGCGTCTTTGCCGCAGCATGCAACATAAAAAGACTCGCCTTTTTTAAAAATCTGGTTTTCTGTTTTTAACTCCCCTTCCGTTACTATGCAGACTGAATGACCGCATTGCGGGAAAGATACGGGTTTACCGCCGCGAATGTAATAAAGAGAAAAGTTTTCTCCGGTAAGCGGATAACAAGTAAGCGGATCCTCGCAAGGGGTAATAATTTGCGGAACAAAAGGAACATGTTTTGATATTTTTTTTAACTCGTCGCTGTCAATATGTTTACTCGTAAGTCCGCCGCGGATTACATTGTCGGAATTGGTCATTAATTCCACGCCGAAGCCGCTTATGTACGAATGAGGAGTTCCCGCGGGAAGAAAAAGTCCCTGTCCCGGCTGTAATTTAATTACATTAAGGGAAAGCGGCGAATAAGCGCCTACATCCTGCGGGTAAAGAGATTCCAATTTCCTCACCAACTCCCATTGTTCGCGCAGGGTATCTCCTACCAAAGAGTCGTATATCTTTTTGGGCTCCATGAATCCGGCGATGAGCGTAAAAGGAGTAATAGCGCAGATTAATTCGTTCTTTTCGTTTTGATCTTTGTAGTTTCTTAAAGGCGAATCAATTGCTATCCCCGCCTCATTTTCGCGCTTAAAACCTTCCGCCGCCTGCTTTTTGTCGGGATGAACTTGAATTGAAAGCGGCTTTTCCACGGCAATCAGTTTTAACAAAAAGGGAAGCTCCCCGGAAATTTCTTTTAGGCTTACGCCGCTGTCCGATACCCGCGACGGAGCGGACGGATGCGTCCCCATCCACATCTCAGCGTAAGGTTTTTCGGGATCGTTATCTTTTATTCCCAATAAATCGGGGATTAGTTTTGCAGAACCCCAATCGTAATGTTTTATTTGGTTTTGAAGTTTATGTATTTTTGTCATTGCCAAACAAATTTAACGCGTGTTCCAATTTTGATATAAGCCGAAGGGTACGATCTTCAACTTCCTGTTCTTCCCATTTGTTTTCGCTTTTAACTATTCTTCCGGCTTCCGTTTCTTCGTCCAATTTTTGTTTTACTTTGTTGTATTCGTCGCACAGTATAAAACCTGCTAAGATAGCGACGTTTAACGGGTCTTTAATCCCTGAAATATTTTGCGTATTGTTTACAGCCGCGCGGTATTGGGATAATACTTTTTTAAGGTATTCTTCGTCCTCATCGGCGGTTATTGTAAAGGAAGTTCCAAGAATATCCAAACGAATTTCATTGGTCATTAAATTCCCTAAAAAATTTCCAGATCGTTATCTTTAAGATCAAGATCAGTATCCAAAGACTCGCTGTCCGCAAGCTCGGCGTTTTCTTTTGTTTTATTCGCCGGAATTTCAAAAAACTCACTTGAATCAGATTCGGGTTCAGCCGGTTTCTCTTTTTTCGCGTGAGTTTTTTTCGGCGCTGTTTTTTCTTTTAAGCTTTTTTCATTCAGGCTTTTTTCAAACGCTTCTTCAAACTGATTTAACCTGTCTAAAGCCGCGACTATGCCGTCCTCAATCCGCCCCTGATCTTCTTTAAAGCGCATAACAAGCAGTTCCAATTCGTCAAGCCGCTTTTGATTCGCTTCCAGTTTCAGCTGTAAACCCGCCCTTTCGGATAAAAGAGCGGCGTTTTCAGAGTTCACGCGCTGCACATATTCAATTGCTTTGGCGACCTTTGTTTCAAGTTCCTGGACCTGTTCAAGGCTTATCATTGTTACGCTCCAAGCGCCGCTTTGGCTTTTTCGGCGACAGCCTTGAACGCGGCTGTATCTTCCGACGCGAGCCACGCAAGCGCTTTACGGTCGATAATTACGCCCGCTTTGTTAAGACCCGCGATAAGCCGCGAATAGGAAAGTCCGTTTTCCCTGCAAGCCGCGTTAATTCTTACAATCCACAGTTTGCGGAATTGCGCTTTTCTGTCTTTTCTGTCGCGGTACGCGTAAGTTAAAGATTTGGCTACAGCGTCTTTTGCCGTTTTATAGTTGGTTCCGCGCCTTCCCCAATAACCCTTAGCCAGCTTTAATATTTTTTTTCGATGGTTCTTTCTTTTTGAACCGTCAACTGCTCTTGACATATATACCTCTCACACGCTCAGCCGTAGGGCAGAAGCTTTTTCTTGATTACCGGCACATTGGATTCGTCCAAAATTCCGGCGTGACGCAAACCACGTTTGCGTTTTGTTGACTTCTTGGTCAGGATGTGGCGCAGATTCTGTTTTTTATATTTCACCTTACCTGTTCCGGTAAATGAATAACGCTTTGCCGCGCTCTTTTTGGTTTTCATTTTTGGCATAAGCCACCTCTTTAAAATTTATTTCTTGCTTTTAGGACTTAACACCATGGACATAAAACGCCCTTCCATTGCGGGCGGTTTTTCCATGACATACTCTCCCTCAATTCGGGAAAGAACGTCCTTCATTACGTCAAAACCAAGTTCCGTATGGGCAAGTTCGCGACCGCGGAAACGGATCGTTACTTTTACCTTATTGCCTTCGGTTAAGAATTCCTTAATATGCTTCGATTTAAAGTCAAGATCATGATCGTCGATCTTAGGCTGCATTCGGATTTCCTTAAGTTTTAAAAGTTTCTGCTTTTTCTTGGAATCCCTAAGCCTCTTTTCGTTTTCAAACCTGAACTTGCCGAAATCTAAAATCTTGACGACGGGCGGAACCGCATTGGGCGATACCTCCACAAGATCAAGACCCGCATCTCTGGCCATTTCCAATGCTTGCGATACAGACATAATTCCCTGATCACCGTCATCCCGGATTAGACGGACTTCTCTGGAACGTATCTGTTCGTTCACACGTAAATCTTTCTCTGCCAACTGGCCTCCCTTGTTTTCACTTTCTTTCTATAGATTAGCAAATTCCCGCTATTTTTGTCTAGTAGGCTAATTTCCGCTTAATATCTCAGTCCCGACGCCCTCGTCGGTAAATAGCTCAATCAGTATGGCATGGGGCAGCCTGCCGTCTATAATATGCGCCTTTTTTACCCCCCCGTCCAGGGCGATGTCGCAGCAGTCGGTTTTTGGTATCATTCCCTTCGAGATTATGCCTTCTCTCTTTAAAGTATTTAATTCCGCCCTTTCAACGGTTTTAATTAGCGAATTTTCGTCTTTTACATCGCGTAAAATGCCCCGAACATCGGTCATAAGCACCAGTTTTTCAGCCCCAATGGCGGCGGCTATTTTGGCGGCGGCGGTATCGGCGTTAATATTAAGAGCTTTTCCCTCGTCCTCGCCTATTCCGTAAGCCACAGAAGAAATTACGGGGATAACATCCGCATTTAAAAGGGTGCTCAATATCGATATGTCTACCTGTTCAATTTCACCGACAAAACCCAAGTCTTCTATTTTCATACGGCGCGCTTTTAAGAATCCGTTGTCAATTCCTGATAAGCCGACTGCCTTGCCGCCCGCTTTTTGAATAAGAGCGGTAATTTCCTTATTCACCTTCCCGCAGAGAACCATTTGCACTATGTCCATTGTTTCTTCGTCGGTGTAGCGCAGTCCGTTTACAAAGCGGCTTTCTTTGCCTGTCTTTTTGAGCATCGCCTCAATTTCGGGTCCGCCGCCGTGAACGAGGACGGTTTTTATACCGACGCACGACATTAAAATTACATCTTCGATAACGGCTTTTTTTAATTCGTCGTTAAGCATGGCGTTACCGCCGTATTTAACAACAACGGTTTTACCCTGAAAATTCTGAATGTACGGCAGAGCGTGAATAAGCACGCCCGCCCTTTCATTATTTGAAACTGAACTCATGATCTATAATCCCCGTTTATTTTAACATAATCGTAGGTTAAATCGCACCCCCAAACAGAGGCTTTTTCGCTTCCGTTATGCAGGTCGACTAATATCTCAATTTCTTCTTCCGAAAGAATTTTTTTCGCTTTTTCTTCGCTGAAATTGACAGGCTGCCCGCTTTTAAAAACTTCAATCTCCCCCGCCCCGCTCTTAAAACTTACATCGGTTTTTTCGGGAACAAAATCCACTCCGGCGTAACCGAGCGCGCATAAAACCCTTCCCCAGTTAGCGTCCGCGCCAAAACAGGCGGCTTTTACAAGACTGGAAGCGGCGACGGATTTTGCCAGCGTTTCCGCGTTGTCTTCGCTCTGCGCGTTTGCTATGGTTACCGTAACCAATTTTGTCGCGCCTTCGCCGTCGCGCGCCATTTTGCGGGCAAGTGAGATACACACATATTCAAGCGCGGAATAAAACGCGTTGTAATCCGCAGTACAGTGCGGACATTTGTTTGAGGAATTGACGGGAGTATTATCCGCCGCGCCGTTTGCCATTATGAGAACCATGTCGTTGGTGGAAGTGTCGCCGTCTACGGTGAGGCGGTTAAAGGAGCGTTTTACGGCGAGGCGGAGAGCGGATTGGAGAGCGGTATCTTCTATCGCCGCGTCCGTTGTGATGAAAGCGAGCATTGTCGCCATGTTGGGATGAATCATGCCGGAACCTTTTGTTATTGCTCCGATACGCACAGTCTCCCCGCCTATTTCCGCTTCTACGGCAATTTCCTTTTTGCGCACATCTGTCGTCATGATAGCTTCAAGAGCGTCATCGTTTCCCTGCTCGTCCGCGCGCAAACTTGCTTTAAGAGCGTTAATATTATTTTCTATCGCAGCGATTGGCAGTTGAACGCCGATTACTCCCGTAGAAGCGACAGCGACTTCGTTTTGTGAAATGCCAAGAGTCTGCGCCGCAAGCTGCGCCATGCGCTTTGCGGCGGTCATTCCTTCCTGCCCCGTACACGCGTTTGCGTTTCCTGAATTGGCAATAACGGTGCGTAATTTGCCGCCTGCGATATTTTCCTGACTGACCAATACGCTTGCGGCTTTCACTTTGTTAGATGTAAACATCGCCGCCGCATTGCAAATTTTTTCCGAGTAAATAAGAGCTAAATCTTTTTTTTGAGAACTTGGTTTTATTCCGCATCGTATGCCGCCAGCCGAAAAACCTTTTGGGGCGCATACTCCGCCTGTTATTTCTTTCATCTCTATTTTCCTAAAACAACGCAGGGATAGCGTCCAGTCCCGATTTTTCGTCGAAACCAAATAAAACATTCATATTCTGAACCGCTTGTCCCGCCGCTCCTTTTACCATGTTGTCGACGGCGGCGGTAACTATCAATGTTGAACCGTTAATATCGACATGAACCGAAATGTCGCAATAATTTGACTGGCGCACTCTGTTTGTCGCGGCGGTAAGTCCTTCGGGCAGTATCCGCACAAAAGGTTCGTCTTTGTAAAAATCGCTATAGAGCTTGCGGATTTCATTTGTCTTCGCCTCGACTTCTTTTGACGGCGGCAGATTAGCGTTGCTTACAGTTACGCTCCACTCTTTTTTTAACGGAATGTAAATGACGCTGAGGATACCTCTGTTTAAAGGCGCAAGTCTCGGCGTAAAAATTAATTTCGGAGCGGGATTGTTCCCTGTCGCCGCCATCATGGAGAGATTACGCGCTATTTCGGGCGAATGTCTGTGGGACGCAACTTTGTACGGCGAAACGGAATCGGCGCATTCAGCGTAGTGGAAGGATCGGGACGGCTCTCTGCCCCCGCCTGTAACGCCTGTAACGGCGTCAACAATTATCGGCGTATCTAAGCAGTTAAGTCCTTTTGCCAAAGCGGGAAAAGCGCCGAGAGAACTGCCTGTGGGATAACACCCCGGGTTGCCGATAATCACCGCGCCGGACGCGGCAAGTTTTTTTATTTTTTGCCGATTTAACTCCACAAGACCGTAAATCGAATTTTTGTGTAACTGCGGGTATTTATATTCTTTTCCGTACCACGCGTTGTAAACAGTCTCGTCGTCGTCAAATCTAAAATCGGCGGAAAAATCGATATAATGAATTTTCCGCTCCATACATGCGGCGGCAAACGGCTCCCCTACGCCGTGAGGAAGAGCGGCGAAAACCACATCTGAGGCGGCGATAACTTCTTCGGCTTTCAAGAGCGGAAGCGAAATCCTGCCCAAAAAGTTAGGGTAGATATTTTCGATTTTGTCGCCCTCAAAACTTACGGAGGAAAGCATTAATTTTTCTACTTTGGGATGCCCCGAAAGGAGCCTTACCAATTCAGCGCCGGCATAGCCTGTCGCGCCGATTATACCTGCTATCATGCGTTAATTATGCACTTTTAGAGGGTAATGGTCAATTATTAGCGTAACTTATATCCGGCGAATATCTTTACTAAAAAAGATGATAAGGATATAATTTCAGCATGAAAAGACTTTTGTTTCCGTTAACTTTAGCGATTTTATTTTCCGCCTGCGCGTCAACAGTAACTATCGGCGAGGATCTGTCTCCGGCTGAGTTGATACAACGCGCTAATGAAGCAATGGACAGGAATCGTTATAAAATAGCTATACAGTATTACGAAGCTTTGCGCGATCGCAACCAGAGCAATATCGATCTTAACATAACGGCGGAATATCACATTGCATTTATCCATTACAAACAGGGAAAATTAGAACAAGCCCGCGACGAGTTAAACGCCGTCCTTGAATATTACAATTCTTCCGACGCGGAACTGCTTCCTCAGCACTTTAAAAGGCTTTCACAAATAGTTCTTCAAACAATCGAAGAAAAAGAAAAACGTAGAAACCCAAATCCTGAAAAGTAAAATCATTTGTACTCAGGCAGCCAATTTTTATGCGCGGCAAGTAACTCATCAGTCATAGAGCGGATATCATCAATAGAAAGCTCCGCCGCCGTATGAGGCTCAAGCATTGCCGCGTGGTAGATGTGGTCGCGTTTTTTTGTTACTGCGGCTTCAATGGTAATTAGGTGGACATTAACGTGAGTCATATTCATCGCGGCAAGTTGGACAGGCAGTTTTACGGATTGGCATGCCTTTATGCCGGATTTATCTACAAGGCAGGGAACTTCGACGCAAGCCTCTGCGGGTAAGTTTTCGACGCTTGCGTTTGTGTTAAGCACGTTCCCGCCGATTTTATACGGATTCCCTGTAACAATGGCTTCCATTATGTGGGATGCGTATTCGCGCGAGCGTTCGTGTTCAAGCGTGTCTTTTTTTATCAGGCTTTCATACTCGGCTTTCCAGCCTTCAATCTGATTGATACATCTGCGCGGATATTCGTCTAACGGGATATTAAATTTTTCGATTAACTGCGGGTATTTTGACTTGATATAAAACGGGTTATATTCGGCGTTATGTTCGCTGGACTCGGTGCAGTAGTACCCGAGTTTGTCGATGTAATCGTAACGCACCATGTCCCAATGTTTTCCGGCGGCGTTCTTCGCTTTCGCCCTCTTTTTTATTTCGGGGTAAAGATCGATACCGTCTTTATCGCGTATTTCCAAAAGCCACGCCATGTGGTTGATTCCGGCTATCAATTCATCCCGCCCTTCCAGCTTATCTTTCATATCAAGCGATTCAAGCAAGTGCAGGGAACAAACCTGCACACTGTGGCAAAGACCGACGGTTTTTACGCTTGTGTATCTTTGCATAAAACCGGTAAGCATGGACATTGGGTTTGTGTAATTGAGGAACCACGCGTTCGGGCAGACTTTTTCCATGACGCGGGCAAAATGTTCCAAGACGGGAATTGTCCGCAGAGCGCGCATAATGCCGCCGATGCCCAAAGTGTCGCCGATAGTCTGGCGCAGTCCGTATTTTTTTGGGATTTCAAAATCGGCGATTGTAGCGGGGTCATAACCGCCAACCTGAATCGCGTTCACAACAAACGCCGCGTCTTTAAGCGCCTTTTCAAGATTCTCAATTCCCGCGTAACAGGAAATTTTTGAATACCCGCCCTTGCCTTTATTTATTGCGGATAAAATTCGCTCGCTTTCTTTTAATCGTTGAGCGTCAATATCGTACAGGGCGATTTCACATTCGCGCAAAGCTTCGCTCGACATACAATCGCCAAGCACATTGCGGACAAAGATTGTACTGCCCGCGCCCAAGAAAGTTATTTTAAGCATAACCGCCCCCTATTTAAATACTATAGAAAAGTTCAGGATTATCAAGAGAAAAATGAAAGAATTTGCAAAAAATAAGAACAACAGGGGGCAAAATTAAGGTTAATTATGCTTGATATTATCGAACAACATGGTAAAATGAAAGCATGGATGTATTGCAAGAAATTGACGAGAAAATGCAAAAGATCAATAAAATACGTCCTTTTGAAGGGACATATCTTCCGCAAATTAACAAACTTTTCAAAGTAAAGACAACATACTCGTCCAACGCAATAGAGGGAAATTCTCATACATTGAATGAAGTAACTGATATTATAGAAAAAGGAGTAAGAACAAAAAACCACTCGGCAAATGAATTACATGAAATAATAGGTCATTGCCGCGCCTATGATTTTATGTTTTCCCTGATTAACAAAAAAGGATTGACCGAAAAAGACATATTAAATTTTCATCATTTGTTTGCCAAAGACAATAAAAGTTTTACAGACCCGGGAAAATACAGAAAAGTTGACGTAAAAATAAAGGGCAGTAAAAGAGAGCTGCCCAAATTTGAAGACATCCCGAATAAAATGCTGGAATACATAACATGGATTAACAAAGAAAGAAAAAATATACACCCTGTGCTATTCGCGGCGGAAGCGAACAGAAGACTTGGAAACATTCACCCGTTCTCGGACGGTAACGGCAGAGTCGCCCGCCTTGTGATGAACACCTGTCTTTTTCAACATAGATACTTCCCTGTCTGCATACCTGTTTTAAAGAGATCAGAATATTTTAATATTATTGAAACAGGCGACAGCGAAGCCTTTGACGCTTACATCGCCGAGTTGGAGCTTCAGACTATTAAAGATTTGATATTCTTCTTTAAAATTAAATAATTTACTTACTAGGAGTAAACTTAAACCCGCTTCCTTCAACGCTTACACTGCCTGTCCCCGGATAGACAATATGCATTCCAGCCACAGGGATTTTGTTCTTTGCGGCGTAATCCAGAACCTGTCTGCGAACAGAAGCAGCCGTTTTTTGATCCATGTCGTAGGTTGCGCTGATTTCAGGAACAGGAAATTGAACCAACGCTATATGCAAAAGGTCTCCTATTATTAACAATTTATCTTTACCGTTTTCTATCAAATACAATGTATGCCCGGGAGTATGTCCGTAAGCGGCGATTGGAGAAATACCCGGAACTATTTCTTTTAACTTTTTACCAAGCTCTCCGGGTTCAAACGTAGTAACCCTTGAACCATAGGGGGCAAGAGCGGCGACCGCTCCCTGATTAACTTGAGTTTTTGTAAAGTACTCCAGTTCTTTGGCAGAAAGATAAACTTTCGCTTTTGAAAAAACTGCCGCCCCGTCTTTCTGCAGACTGCCGAAGTGGTCTCCGTGCAAATGGGTAATAAGAACAGCGTCAATATTTTCAGGCTGTACGCCGAGTTTTTTTATTTTTTCTACAATAATACCGCCCATTCCTGTTCCGGTATCTATCAATATATTCTGTTTTGGAGCTTTGATTAAAACGGCGTTGGCAGTGTGCTTAAAACCTTCCGCCGGAATGTAACGTTTTAAAACAGCCTCGTCCGCTCCCACTAAAATTCCAGTATTTCCGTCTCTTTCGGATTCTACCAAAATGTACACTTCATATTGACCGACTTTAAATGTATAAATACCGTCGTCGGCGTATCCGTTGGCGGCAATGGCGTAAAGAATTAATCCTAATAAACCTATCTTTTTCATTTTAATCTCCTTTGTATAATAATATCATAAATTTAAATTCAAGGGTATTTTTTCTTAAACCCCGTCACTCTCGCGCTTGCGGTAATATTCAGCGGAGAGCGTTCCCCTCTTGCAAGGTAATGATAGCCGATTCCGGCTATCATGGCGGCATTGTCGCCGCATAAGTCCTGCGGAGGGAAAATACAGCGAAGATTTTTTTGCTCCGCTAGGCAGGAGCGAAGGTAACTGTTCGCCGCAACGCCGCCGCCCGCGACTATTGTTGTAATACCCGTATCTTCGGCGGCGTTCAATAAAGCGCGTAACAGGATTTGTACGGCGGTTTTTTGAAAAGAAGCGGCTATGTCTTCATTTGTGTGCGCGCCGGATTTCTTTTTGAATATGTCAAGCTGATTTATTACGGCGTTTTTTAATCCCGAATACGACACGTCGTAACGATGATCGCCTTTGTGCAAGGACGGCATTGGGAAATTAAAAAAAGAGCTGTCCCCGTTCTGCGCCATTTTTTCAATGACGGCTCCCCCGGGATAGCCGAAGTTGTAAAACTTCGCTACTTTATCAAACGCTTCGCCTACGGCGTCGTCTATTGTTGTGCCGAGGACTGTAATATTGTCAAAATTGTCGGCTCTGCAGATGATTGTGTGTCCGCCGGAAACAAGGAGTCCCAAAAAAGGGTATTCGCACTTTGCGGAAGAAATTAAACGTGGGGCATACAAATGCGCCAGCATGTGATCGACGGCGATAAACGGAATGCTGCGTGACCACGCAAACGCTTTTGCGAAAGAGAGCCCGACTAACAATGAGCCTAAAAGCCCCGGGCGGTTTGTTACGGCGACAGCATCAATTTCCTCAACTTTCATGTTCGCTTTATCCAACGCTTCTTTTGTGACGGCGTAAATCCACTCGGTGTGTTTTCTGCTCGCTATTTCGGGGACTACTCCGCTCCACGGGGCGTGAAAAGGTATTTGTGTGGCGATAACATTGGAAATAATTTTTTCGCCGTTTTCTACGACTGCGGCGGAACATTCATCGCATGATGTTTCAATGCCGAGAACTTTCATTTCTTGATTATATCAGAAGCGGTCTTTAGTGTGTAACCCTGTTCGGTCAAAAGAGGAAATTGCTCGGCGAGTAAGGGCGCTAGCTCTGGCGACCAAGTGTGCCCTATCATCACTGCGCTGCCGTTTCTCTGCGCTCTTGTAAGTCCTGTTGAAATATAGCGGAACATAGCGTCTTTATTCTGCTCGTTATCGATAAAAATATTTCTTTCGGCGATTTTTATCCCCATCTGTTTCGCTATTTCGGGGACAACAGTATCGGCGGTCGTTCTGGAATCGACAAAATATATTCCTTTTTCTTTGCAAAAAGCCAATATCGTTTTCATCGCCTCTTTATCCATCGTTATCTTCGACCCCTGATGATTGTTCATTCCGGCGATGGGTCCAATCTCATTAACGTTACGTGTCAACACCGCTCTTATTTCTTCCGCGCTCATGCCCGAAGTAATCGCCCCCGGACCCGGATCCTGTCCGCCTATAGCTTCCATCGGCTGATGCAAAAACACCTCTTTTCCGCTTTCCCTGATACGCTTCGCCGCTTCCGCCGAATGAGGAAGCCCCGGCAAAACGGCTATTGTAAACGGAAATTGAATTTTCAAAAACGGCTCGAGTTCTTTTAAGTTGTTTCCGGCATCGTCAATTATAAAAACCAATGTCCCCTTATTTTCAACAACCGCAGTCTTGGGATTGATAACTGCGGAAACTGTCGTTGCCACAGGCGCATTTTGAACAGGCGGCGTTTTTTCTACAGGTTTGGCGCTTTTCGGCGTAACCTGTTTTTTAACATTTGAAACAATCTCTTTTTCTTCAATTTCAACCACAGAAACTTCAACTATCTGTGGCTTGGGTTTTTCGGGAACTGTTTGCTTTACCGTCTCAACTTTTTCCGGCTGAACAGCCGCAGTTTCCTGCGAGGCAGTGTTTTCTTTATTCATGCCGGAATGAACGGCAATCACGGCGCAAGAAATCAAAGCCGAAATAGCCACGATTACCCCGACAAGCAAAAAAGCCTGAATAGGGTCGGAAAAGCCACTCTTTTTGCGCCTTTTATACGTTTTTCTAACTGTTTTCTTTGTTTTTACTGCTTTTTTCATGTTTCTTCTATACAGTATCGGCATATTTTGAGAAGAACTGTCTTGTCTAAAAATATGTATTTATAGATAATAATTACATTAAATAGATTTTAAGGAGCTCTTATAATGAAGAAAAAAATAATTTTGGCTTATTCGGGCGGATTGGATACGACTGTTATTATTCCGTGGCTGAAAGAAAATCATGACTGCGATGTTATTGCTGTTTGTGTCG
>Ga0268262_10002731_pt1 | contig 19977 bp, 17 predicted proteins | sample TergutNc150P3_FD_190354 | JGI IMG/M metagenome (GOLD analysis project Ga0268262, IMG submission 190354) | Nasutitermes corniger P3 segment gut microbial community from laboratory colony in Florida, USA - Nc150 P3 (SPAdes) (version 2) | ecosystem: Host-associated > Arthropoda: Insects >... | reverse complement strand
GGCTATGTATTTAATGGTTTCTTTTTTGCAAAATATATACACTATGGCAGATATACCCGCTATGGGAAGCCCGTATTGGTCTATTTTTATGGTTAAAATCCAGGCTGTTACCGTGGTTCCTATGTTCGCTCCCATAATAACCCCAACCGCCTGTGCAAGGGTCATTAAGCCGCCATCCACAAAGCTCACCACCAAAACAGTTGTAACGGAACTGGATTGTATTATGCCTGTTACTAAAAGCCCAATGCCAACCCCAAGGAACCTATTATTGGTAGCCATACCCACAAGGGTTTTTAAGCGATCGCCCGCAACAGTTTGAAGACCATCGGATAGGAATTTCATTCCCAAGAGAAAAATGCCTATGCCGCCAGCCAATTTCAGTATAATATCCAAACTCGCAAGCTCCTTTATTAACTATTAGGAGGGAATATAGAAAAATTTCTTAAAACTTCCAACCCTATATCTCCGCTTTTTTCCAAATGGAACTGGGTGGCTATTAAATTGCTGCCGTTCCCTATAATGCAGGGGAATGTTTGGGAGCCGTAGGTTGTTGTGCCGTATATAGCGGCTGCATCGCAGGCAAAAGGGGCAAAAGAATGCACAAAATAAAAATTTGAACTATTTGGAATTCCTTTGAAAATGGGGTGTTCTTTTGTGAAATTAACCTGATTCCAGCCAATATGGGGGATTTTCAGGTTTGGCTCTTTCTTAAATTTCGCCGCCCTGCCCTGCAAAAAACCTAGGCACTTCACCCCGCCGTCTTCCTCGCTTTCTTCCAAAATAATCTGGCAGCCAATACATATACCTAAGATGGGGGTTCCTTTTTTAAGAGCCTTTTCAAGGGCAGCTCCTATGCCGCTTTTATTCAAATTTTCCATAGCCGCAGCCGCAGCCCCAACGCCGGGGAAAATAATTTTCCCTGCATTCTCAATTTTTTCTGGCTCGCTTGAAACCAAGCTTTTTATGCCCAAATATTCCAAAGCGTTATGCACAGAAGTTAAATTGCCCGCGCCATAATCCACGATTATCATAGCAGGAAAGTAGAAAAGTAAGCGCAGATTTATTTACTATATTACCCACCATGAACTACTTCAATACATTGCCACTCCGCATACAACTGGAGGAACTCGGCAAATGCCGTTTTATGGATGCATCTGAATTTGCTCGCGGCGTAGAGGCGCTTAAAGGCAAAAAAATTGTGATTATAGGCGCAGGCGCGCAGGGCTTGCACCAAGGCCTAAATTTGAGGGATAGCGGTTTGGATGTTTCTTACGCGCTAAGGCAAGCTGCCATTGACGAAAAGCGAGCCAGCTTTACAAATGCTAGCGAAAACGGATTTAAGGTTGGAGTATATAAAGATTTAATCCCTACAGCAGATTTGGTTTGCAACCTCACTCCAGACAAGCAGCATTCCAAAGTTGTGACAGAAATTATGCCTTTGATGAAAAAAGGCTCAACGCTTCTTTACAGCCACGGTTTCAACATTGTGGAAGAGGGCATCCAAATAAGAGAAGACATAACCGTTATAATGGTTGCTCCAAAGGGACCAGGCTCCGAGGTTCGCGCAGAATATGTACGCGGTTTTGGAATGCCTTCTTTGGTTGCCGTTAAAAGAGAAAACGACCCTGAAGGCAAAGGTTTAGACTATGCAAAGGCTTACGCCGTTGGGCTTGGCAGCGACCGTGCTGGCGTTTTGGAAAGCTCATTTATTGCCGAGGTGAAAAGCGATTTGATGGGCGAGCAAACCATTCTGTGCGGAATGCTCCAAACAGGCACTCTGCTCTGCTTTGACCGCATGGTTCAGCTTGGCATTGAACCCCCTTATGCATCCAAACTTTTGCAATACGGCTGGGAAACGGTGTCTGAAGCTCTTAAACAAGGCGGCATAACCAATATGATGGATAGGCTCTCAAATCCGGCAAAGATAAAGGCTTTTGAGCTTTCCGAAGAATTGAAAACAATAATGAAACCTCTTTACCATAAGCACCAAGACGATATTATCTCCGGTGAATTCTCTTCCACAATGATGAAAGACTGGGCAGATGGCGATAAAAAATTGCTGGCGTGGCGCGATGCTACTGGCAAAACTGCTTTTGAAAAAACTGCCGCTACCAGTGCTCAAATCACGGAGCAGGAATATTTTGACAGGGGAGTTTTGATAGTTGCAATGGTGAAAGCCGGCGTTGAACTGGCATTTGAAACAATGGTGAGCGCAGGAATGAAACCCGCCTCTGCCTACTACGAATCTCTGCACGAAACCCCGCTGATAGCAAATCTCATATCCCGCAAAAAACTCTACGAAATGAACCGGGTTATTTCCGACACCGCAGAATACGGTTGCTATTTATTTGCAAATAGCTGCATTCCTCTTTTGGAAAACTTTATGCAAGCACAAGGCAGAGATGTTATAGGCACCGTGTTCAACGAAGGCAAATCCAACAGAGTGGATAACCGCCGTTTGATTGAGGTGAATACGGCTATAAGGCAGCATCCAGTAGAAGAAATTGGTGCGTGGTTACGTAGCAAAATGCGTGGGATGAAGCAGTTGTAGTTACAGCACAAACTCTTTCGTTTTTCCTTTATCTTTTTTGGTAACCGATATTGCCTCTAAATATACATCGGCGGCTCTTTCTTTAACAACAGCCTCCACCAAAATCCATTCATATTGTCTAAAGTTAAGTTTCTCTTTTTTATACACAAATTCAAAACCTGCCCTGCCATCATCTCCGCAGCAGCCAGCGGTTTTTCTAAAAATTTCATAATGTTCATGCTTGTCGTCATCCATGTATTTTTCAAAAAAGCCTTCAATTTGAACTATTTTATTCCCATAAGTTTGCGGATTTAAATAAATATCCCTAACCTGCTGCACAAAAAGCCTGTCTTTGAGGAGGCAAAAGGATTTGGTATTTGTTTGCGCCATTGCAGGGCAAAAGAGCAAAAGCATTAAAAGAGGCAAAATGGAAATTCTCATAGCAACACCCTTTTCCTTTTAAAAAACGAAATCAAACAAAAAACTAAAAACGAAATCAAATTCACCGCAACAATGCTAGCTCCTGTTGGAACATTGTAAGCAAATGAAATTACCATTCCCATAAAAAAGCAAATAACAGAGAGAAAAGCAGAACATACAACAACCGACTTAAATGTTTTCAAAAGCCGCATAGAGGTGAGCGCAGGAAAAATAATCAAACTTGAAATGAGCATAGCACCCATAATCCGCATTCCTATAACTATTATCACAGCGGTTAAAAGTGCAAGCAGCATATTGTAAAATTCAATATTCGTTCCGCTGGCTTTGGCATAGTTTTCATCAAAAATCACAGAGAAAATTTTATTGTAAAAAAATACGAACAAAGCAAGTATCACGGCAGAAATCGCAACGCACAAATACACTTCCCCTTGCTTTATTGCCAAAATGCTGCCGAACATATAATTGCAAACATCCGTATTCATTCCAACTGTCAAAGATATTATAATCACGCCTATGGCAAGCGAGCTGCAAGAAATTATAGCTATAGCGGCATCTCCCTGCATTTTTGAACTTTCCCTGATTCTGAGCAATAAAAAAGCCGCGAGCATCACAAGAGGAATGGAGACTTTGAGCGGCGAAAGCCCAAGCGGAACAGCAATGGCAAGCGTCCCAAAGCCAACGTGCGAGAGACCGTCTCCTATCATTGAGTACCTTCGCAAAACAAGCGGAAGCCCCAAAAAAGAAGCGCACAACGAAACGCAAGTTCCAACTACTATGGCTCGCACAACAAATGAATATGAAAATAGGTCTTCAAGCAGTTCTAGCATTACTCTCTCCCAAATCCAAAACCCTATCACAAAACCCACTCGTACCCTCAACATCATGTGAAACCATAATTATAGTCGCACCACTTGAATTTATATCCTTCAAAATGCTGCACATCTGTTTTGACGAAGCCGCATCCAAGCCGGTCATGGGTTCGTCTAAAAGCAGAAGTTTTGCCTCGGCGCAGAGCATTCTCGCAAGCAATACCCTTTGCCTTTGACCGCCGGATAATTCCTGAAAAGATTTGCGTTTCAATTGCTCAATGCCGAGAAGCTCAAGATTTTTATCTGCTTGCTTTTTATGGTTTTTGCCGTAAAAGTAAAATCTTGAATGTCTGCAAAGAGTGCCGGAGAGGACAACTTCATAAACGCTGGCGGGAAAATCTTTTTGAACCTGAGTTTGCTGCGCCATATAGCCTATATCGTTCTTTTTTATATCGTGAAATTCTATGCTGCCGCTGCTAGGCTTTACAAGCCCTGCAATGCTTTTTAGCAAAGTGGATTTTCCTGAGCCGTTTTCGCCAAAAACCCCTAAGAAATTTCCAGTATCCAATTCAAAACTGCAATCCTTGAGAGCTACGGTGGATTCGTATTTTACGCAAACTTGTGTGCAGGAGAGAATTTTCATCTCTTGTTATTCTTCCAAAAGTCCTGTTTTTAAATTCGCTATATTCTGCTTTAGCAAATCCAAATATGTTGTTCCGCTCTCAAAATCTTGTTTTGAAATATTGTGATAGGAATGTAACAAAAGCATTTTCGCTCCTGTTTGCTCTGCCACCACTTCTGCTGTGTTTCGGTTGCTCAATTCAACATAATATATGTATGGAACTTTATTGTTCTTCACTGCATTGATCAAATTTGCTATTGTTGCTGGAGTAGCATCTGATTGGTCGGAACAGCCAGAAAATGCCGCTCTATAGTCTAAGCCATATTCCTCAACTAAATAGCGGAACGGAAATCTATCGGCTACAATAATTTGCTTTCTTTTTGCGGCACCAACAATTTGCGAGAGTTCTTTTGATAAACTGTCTATTTGCAAAACATAATTCTTAGAATTTTCTTTATACTTTTCGCAATTTGCGGTATCTTTTTCGCAAAGCGCAATGGTTATCGCATCTATCATCAAAACGGCATTACGCGGGCTTGTCCAAATATGCTCATCGTATTCCACTTCTGGCTTGCCATGCTCTTCTGGTTGCAATGGATCGCTTTCCTCTTCTTCGGGTTGCATTCCCTCTTTCTCTTCTTCTTCGTAAAGTTTAACAAAATCAAACAAGCGAACAATTTTCATTTTTGTGGTATCTAATGTGCTTAAAATACGTTCAACCCACGCATCGTTTTCACCGCCTATGAATAAAAATACATCGGCGTTTTGAATGTTTCTTATATCTGCGGGACTTGGGTCATAAGAATGTATGGAACTTCCAGGCGGAGTGAGCATTGTTATATTTGCCTGTTCTTTTGCAATTGCTCTTGAAAAATCGTAAAGCGGGAAAATTGTGGCAACTACATTTACCTTGCCATCAGGGGAGGCTTTTGGCGTTTTTTTCTCTTCGCAAGAAATTGCTAAAATTAAGCACAATGCAAAAATAAAAAGCAGGGATTTTCTAAACATAGCATTTCTCCTTTGATGTTGGGAGTAAATGTAGAAAAAATTTCACAGGCATTTTTCACACACACCTGAAATTCTAATCGCATATTCTATATGCTTGAATTTAGCTTTTGCTCCAGCTGCATTTATTACTTTTGCCAAATTCTCAACTTGTATTTCGTAAATAGCATTGCATTTTTCGCAGGTTATATGCTCGTGGTATTTTTTTGTTTTTTTTGCTTCGTAGTGTATGTGGCCATGCCCAAAATCAACAGAGCTTAAAATTCCAGCATCTTTCATAGAGGCAAGCGTTCTATAAACCGTGGCACGGCTTATGTTTATGCCGTTTTTGTGCATTTGCGAGGTAAGCTCATCGGCAGAAAAATGACAAAATGCAGACATCGCTTCTTTTAAAATAAGTTCACGTGGTTGAGTGTACAACAAACCTTTAGATTTCAAAAAATCTTTATAAACCTTAATTGTTTCTTCTTGATTCTTTGCCGAAGACATAAATAAAAAGGTAGAAAATTTCTGTGCCTTTAATCGTACTCAGGCTTTGTGGTGAGAACCACGGATATTCCGTGCAGCCCGTGGAAAGCCAGCGCAAAGCGGCTTATGAATAATTTTGGAGTTCGCACTCTAAATCCAAAACCATAAGAATTCCTAAAATTAAAAGATAATAAATGTTTGGTATCGCCACCATATATTCCGTATTCATTAAAAATAAGCATATCTGCATAGCGGTCTATGGGCCAGCGGTATTCATTTGAAACGCCTGCAACAAATTCTCCGGTGAAATAACCGTCTTCATACGCACGAAGTGGGAAATTTCCACCTAGCTTACCCATAGCGGTGAACGGAGCCTTATCTTCGTTTTCTTCTATGATATAGCGGGCTTTCAACTGCGTTATAAGCACTCGCCTATCTAAAATAACTTCCTTTACGTTTATGGGGTTCAATATTTCAATGGCTTCAGAAAAAGACAAATTCTTTAATTTCTCCCTATTTGCATTGCTTTCTGCAACTGTCATAGCATAGTTTTTATTGCCAAGCAATAAATAATGTACCAAGCGACTTTCGGCAATATGGTAATTATGGTCTGTTGTGCCATTATAAGAGCTAACAGGCACATAAGAATAGCTTAAAGAAAACTTATTGCCTTTGGTTGCAGAATAAGGCTCGTCAAGGCTGTTGTGAAGCAAGGAAAGCGTTAGCGGATAACTTTCAAAATGCTCGTAAAATCCACGATCAGAAACATATTCACCATACATTATGGTTTCTTCCTGGCTGGGCAAATCAAATCTGTAAAAATTACCAGATACGCCAAATTCCAAGTCCCAATGCCCAAACAAATTAAACCCTAAATAAGAACTTAGGAGAACAGAACTATCCGCAAAGAAATATTTAATTCCATTTGAATTTCTAAATGAGTTGTTTCCGTATTCCTTATAACTTGCGCTCGATTTAGAGTAAAAAGAAGTGTTTAGAATTTTATTTTTCCTATAACGCATCGTTGCATCCCAGTCTGCGTTAATATAGCGATGCGGAGAAAAAAACAGATTATCATCGTCAAGGAAAAGTTCTGTATGCCAGTAGGCAAAGCCTATGTTGGCAGAACTACCCAAACGGGCATCTATTGTAGGATAAAACATTATATGTTTTTTTTCGCCATAAGTTACGAGATTTGCTCCTTTTTCTATTAAATCTTCCCTTGATATATATATTAACGGCGGTATCACGGGGTATATCATAAATTCAACGACAGGCTGTATTATATGCACAAAGGGCCAAGACACAAGGGTCAAAAAGGGATTTTTATGCTCTACGTTCACAACAGAAGTATCAGAACTTGCCTCTTGTGCCCTTGCGCAAAAAGCAAAAAGAAAAATAAAAACAAAAATCCTTTTCATTTACTAGATTTGAAATTTACAAATGTTTTCATTAATAACAAGATTTTTGCTCTTTCTGCAAAAGGCACCAAAATTGACAATGTTTTTTGCCCTTGCCGTGTCTGCTATGTGCATATATCCCATTTCAAACTTGCGCTGGGAACTGGATATTGCAGATTTGCTCCCAAAAGGGCATTCTGCAATAATTACGCAAGACAAGGTGTATAAAGAGTTTGGAGGTTGGCAAACCTTAATTATTCTCTCTAAATCTCCAGATAGTTCAGCTAATGTAAATTTTATTGCAGACCTAGCCGCATCTTTGGAGCAAAGCCCCTTGGTGAATTTGGCAGAATACCGCACGGAGGCAGATTTTTACAGAGAACATAAATTGCTATATATAAATCTCCAAGATTTGGAAACCATCAGAGACAGAATTAAAAGCCTTGTAGCCAAGCAAAAAGAAAAACTAAATCCTTTTATAGTTGAGCTGGTAAACGACACTTCAACTTCAAGCGAGCAAGTTTTTCATTTGGAAGACATTGAGCAGAAATATTTGCCAAAACTAAAAGACTTTAGGGGCAGCGCAGACGGAAAGGTGCAAGTTCTGGAAATTTATCCCGCAAAAAATAATTCAAGCCTGCCAGATATGAGAAAACTGCATGGGCTTGCAAAAGCAAAAGTTGATTCCTTGGGTAAACAAAAAAATATAGAAGTACTTTATGGAGGAGCGGTTTACGATTTTGTGGCAAATAGCAAAACTTTGCTATCGGAAATAAGAACCTTGGCATTGATTTCTGCACTTGTGTTATTTGCCATATTTGTTTTCTTTTGTTTCAAAATACCAGCAATATCCTTAATTACGGCTTTGTGTTTGGCTATGGCTACCTTGTGGACATTTGCAGCGATCGCAATTTTATTCGGCAGAATAAATATATTAACAATAATACTCGCACTGATAATACCAGGGCTTGGGGGGCGAAATGCCACTCACCTGCTCTCAAGATACACAGAAGAAATGCAAAAGGGATTAAGCGTTAAGCTCGCACTGGAAAGCACTATACTGGGCATAGGGCAGCCTTTTACCGTTAGTGCCTTTATAAGTTCTTCAATGCTCTTTTGCCTATTTTCCATTCCATTGCATGGAATAAAAGAGCTTGGGATTGCAGGCGGGCTTGGAATTTTATTTGATTGGTTTGCCATAAGCGCAGTGCTTCCTGCCATGCTCATACTTTTGCAAAAAAAACACAACTTTCCACTGTTTGCAAAAATAACTTATAAGTTTTCTGATTTTTCGAGAGAGCCTTTGAATATAAACAAAAAATATGCAGTTGCTGTTTTAATTGGCACAATAGCTATTATTGCTCGTGGCATTTTTCCAGAAATGGAATATCGTTTTTCAAAAACAGAGTTTGCAAAACCATCTGAGCCTGTGTATGAAATTTTGAAAGACATAGGAGAATACAACGCGGAACCAGTTATCGTTATTTTTCCGAGCGCAAAGCACGCAGAAATAGCTGTTGATAATTATCCTCATATAAACTGGGTAACGTATGCAAGCCTTTTGCCTCGCGAGCAAGATAAAAAATTGAGAATTTTGAGAGAAATTAAAAGTGCCTTAACTCCAGAAATTTTAAAAACACTTGTCGGCAGCGATTCGACAAATACGAACAAAATTGTGGAAAGCTGGAATTTAAAACCCGTGGAACCAGCCGATTTTCCAGATAGCTATAATTTGAAATTTTTAAGCAATGACGGGGATATATGGGAATTTGGTTTTATTTTTCCCGCTTTTGATATTGATGACGGGCTTGAGTGCCGTAGATTTGCAAAAAGCATAGATGAAATTTCAATTTTAGGCAAGCCTCTTGCAAGTACCGGAAATCCCATAATCCGCGCCGCGCTTATGGATTTGAGCTTGCCGAAACTCCGCAGATGCACGATATTTGGCTGCATGGCAATTCTGCTTTGGCTTTTAATCTTCAAGAATTTGAGGAACCACATATTTTTGATTTTAGTATCGCCTACTGTTGGATTTTTGTGGTTTTTTGGAATTCTGCGTCTATTAAACATCCCTTTAACTGTTTATAGCATTTTAGCTCTGCCTTTTTTAATAGGAATTTCCATAGACGGTTCCCTGTTTTTATGGCAGAGATTTTGGGACGAAGGAACTGGCTCGCTAAAATTCGTTTGCATAAAAACAGGAAGAACGGTGATTATTTCCTATCTCATACCAATAGCAACTTTTTCAAGTGTATGTTTCTCTTCGCATCCTGGTTTAAAAAGCCTTGGCGTGGTAACGGTTATAGGTATTTTAAGCATAGTTCTGGCTCACATCGCCATATTTCCCATCATAGCCTCTATGGTTGAAAAAAGAAGGTACAGCAGAATGCCTAAATTGCCTGAGACAAATCAAACACCAAGTTAGAAAGTTTGAATCTATCTGGCTTAAAATCGTTGAATGTTGTTTTTAGGGCATAGTCCAATCTTATTGTTAAAAATTGCCATTTATAGCGCAACCCTAATCCCATAGACATTTCCTGTGCTATTTTATAAGTCTCATCCGAATCTTTTATGTGAACCCAGTCTGTGAATTGCACAAGCTGAAAATTGCGAAGTGCATTCCAAGGCGGAACTACTCTCAATTCCTCGTTTATTCTGTAATAAGTTGGCGAAAGCCCGCCAATTTTAATTTCTTCCGTTGAATCTTTTTTAGGATTGTATTTTTCAGTTATTATGTATGGAAACACGCTTCTAAAAGCATAGCCGCGCAAAGTTCTGCTACCTCCCTGATAAAAAGTTTGCGCATCGTCTTCTGCCGCATTGTTGAAAATATTTCCATAGCTAAAAGCAAAGGCACTGAGCAAATTTTTGAAAAAAGGAAAATAAAAATAAGAAGATATGTCTGTATAATGAAAGCCGTGCTCTAAACTCAAATTCCAAAATTCCGCAAATTTTTCCACGCTTTTAACCTTTTGAAAAGATTCGTTTTGCAATTCGCCGCCCGCGCCAAAAGCAGGAACAAATCTAAAGCCTAAAATAGGGTCGTGGCTATTGTCGGTAAAATCAAATACCAAGCCTATTTCATTTTTTATCTTAAAAAGATCATTCTCTTCCAATTTTATCAATTTTAAAAACCTGAAATCAAATGTGTTTCTAAAGCGAATGCGGCTGGAAAGTCCAAATGATATATTTGCCCTGTTTACCAATTCCCATCTTTCAGCAAAGATATCTGGATTACCTGGTTCTGGTAATTTTTCGTGGTTAAAAAATATTTTCTCATCTAACCTTATAGCTGTTGGTATCCAAGATACTCCGGTGCCAAATAACAAGGGATGCGCGTAGTTAAAAGAAAGTTCCTGACGATTTTCCGCAAGCATAGCGCCAATACCCATCTCGTGAAAAGAACCGAACAGATTTCTGTGCAAAGAAGACAGCGATATTCCAAAGCCATAAACCTGTTCAAAAAAGAAACGGTAATTTGCCTCTCCTGGAACTCTTTCATAAACGGTCAAGGTAATATCTGAAAGTCCGTTCTCTTGCAAAGTGTCTTCTAGTTTAACCTGTGAAAACAATTGCGTTGAAAATAATTTTGATCTGAATGAAAAGAAATATTTTTCATTAACTATGGAATCGCGGGATATTTCCCACAATTTGTTCAGCCAAAGCGTATCAGAAAGTCCTGTTTCTGGTTCTACTTGCCCTGGCAGCAAACCAGAGCGAAAAACCACGCTCCTGAAATTACCCATGCGAACTTGAATGCCAGGCTCTGCAAAATAGCGAACATTCACATTTTTTTTTGCTGTGTCTATATATTCTCTGTGTTCTATGGTTATATGCAAATAGCCGTTTTGTTGGTAAACATCCCTTATCGCCTTTTGGTCATTGTTTATATTCTCCGGATCATAAAACCCGCCTTTGGGAACAGAGAGACTCTCTACCTTTATAAGGGTATCCGAACTTTCGATAAACTCAATTTCTGCCTGCCCAAACTTGTATCTTTCTCCCTCATATACATTAAACACATAATTTTCCACCAAAACGGAGTCTATCCTTTCCTCGTTCACCGAAAGAGAAATATTTTCGCTGAAATAACCATTGTTTTGGTAAAATTCATCTAAATTCACCTTTGCGAGCTTAATTATAAAATTTCGCCTCTCCCGCGAAATTAAATCCATTTCCACAGGCAAATCCAATTGCTCAATCAAAAATTTTTCGCTATAGATTTTAGCGCCGTTTATTTGCAATTTCCAAGGAGAAACACCTGCACTCGCAAAAACTGCAAATAAAACTACGCAAAGAATTGCATACATTAATTTCTTGGCTTTTTAGGAGGTGGCCTCTTTCTTGTAGGCGCCTCTTCTTCTGGAGGCGGAGCCTTGCCGCCTTTCTTTTTAATAGTAGGAGCTTGCGGCGCATCGTCTTCTGGAGGAGGCTCGTTCTTCTTTTTTCCTACATCGCCGCCACCGCCGCCGCCACCTTTAAAGACCTTCTCTGGGTTAAAACCAGAGGGAAAGTTTGTTCTGCTATCGTATACGACTCCTGAAACTTGCCGCAGGGTTTCCATTCCTTTGGAGCGAGATAAATTTGCTCCTGAAAAGTCCACCCTGTCTAGTTTTGTGTCTGCGTTAAAGGTTGCGTTTTGAATATCGGCATTGACAAAGCTAACTTGGCTGAGTTTTGCTCCGCCGAATTTTACGCCAGTCATGGAGGCTTCCGCGAAAATAATTCTGTCTAGCGTGGAATTTTCAAAATTTGCCTTTGTCAAATCGGCTTTGGGGAATTGCGAGCGTTTCATATCGGTTCCGTCAAAAATTGCGGATTTTAAATCTGTGCCAACAAAATCGCATTTGTCAACGCTGGCATCAAAAAAGCTTGCTCCTGCCATTTTGGTTTGTATGAATGTGCTGCCGCTAACGGTGCTTTTATCAAATACCACACCGGTTATTGTCATTCCGTTGAAGTCCATATCTGATATGGTGGCTTGTGCAAAAATAGCCTTTTGCAATTTGGCTCTCTTCAAATCTGCGTTGCTAAATGATGTAAGCGAAAAATCTGCACTGGTGAAATTGGCATTGCCAAAATTAGCTCCAGAAAAATCCACCCTTTGCAAACCCGCACCTGTGAAATCTGAATTGCTCAAATCCACATCCACAAAATTAGCATTGGTTAAATTGCATTTGGCGAACTTCGCTCCCGTTACTTGCGCTCCTTTAAAGCTGGAACCAGCAAGCCCAGAATTGGTAAAATCGGTTCTTTGGGCAACAACTCCGCTAAAATCAGCGCCGGTTAAATCCACATCTATAAGTTTTGCACCTGTTAAATCGGTGTTTTTAAAGCTAAGACCCTCAGATACCTTCATTGAGGTTAGATTTGCACTTGTAAGATTTGCACCTGAAAAATTCGTTGATTTTTCTATTGCTCCCTCGCTATTCAAAAGCGTTGCTCTGTATAAATTTGCCCCTTCAAGGTTTGCATCGGAAAAATCTACGCCTCTCATATCTGCGCTTGAAAAGATTGCTCCTGCAAGATTTGCCCCAGAAAAATTAGGGGTTTCCAACATAGCGTTCTGAAATCTTGCGCGACTAAGCTCGGCTTTTTTAAACACAGGGCTTGCACCAGTAGCATTCTGAAAGTCTGCGCCTTCGCCAATGGCATTGTCAAAACGATAGCCATCAATGCCTTTTTGCCTGAAGGAAGTGGTTAGCTCTTTGTTTCGCCAATCGGCTTGTTCAGAAGGACCTCCGCAGGAAGTTAGGGAAAAGATAAACGCGGAAGCGGTTAGCAAACCGCCAAAAAAATATTTTTGCATAGAATAACCCTTTTGCATGTTTCATTAAATATAAAAAAAAAAATAGCAACGGTAAATTTTTTTGTATTTTTCGTTTCTTATGCCAAACAGAGTAGTAGTAGGTTCCCAATGGGGCGATGAGGGCAAAGCCAAAATCGTAGATTTTTTAACCTTATATGCAGATATAATAGTCCGTTTCCAGGGGGGCGCAAACGCAGGGCATACGGTAAAAGCAGGCGACAAAGAATTCATTTTTCATCTAATCCCAAGCGGAATTTTGCACGAAAATAAGATTTGCGTGGTTGGAAACGGAGTTGTTTTTGACCCAAAGCAGGCTATTTTAGAGATAAAAGACCTTGAAACAAAGGGTATTTCAGTGGAAAACCGCATTTTAATAGCAGAAACCGCCCATATTGTGCTACCCTGGCATATAGCCTGCGACAAGCTAAAAGAAAGCAAAGCTGGGAAGTCTGCCATTGGAACCACAGGGCGAGGCATTGGACCCTGCTATAGCGACAAAGTTAATAGGCTTGGGGTTAGGGTTGGCGATTTGCTGGATATTAAAGAGTTAAAGCCTCGCATAGAGGCTTTAGCAGAATTCAGAAACGAAGAATTTGAAAAAATGTTCGGAGCAGAACCCATAGACTCTGGTCCCATTATTGAAGAATATTTAGAATTTGGCAAACTGCTAAAACCCTATATTTGCGACACAGTCTCTTATTTATACGAGGCTTTTAAAGCCAAAAAACAGATAATTTTTGAAGGAGCGCAGGGAACTATTTTAGATGTTGACCACGGAACCTACCCCTTTGTCACTTCCTCAAACACGGTAGCCGGTTCAGCAAGTTGCGGTTCTGGGGTTGGTCCAACCGCCATAGACCAAGTTATTGGAGTTGTGAAAGCTTATACCACAAGAGTTGGAAACGGGCCTTTCCCAACTGAACTCTCAAACGAAATCGGTGAAGAGCTTCGCAAAATAGGCGGTGAATATGGAGCAACAACTGGCAGGCCGCGCCGTTGCGGTTGGTTTGATGCCCCCGTTGTTCGCAAGGCAGCCGCAGTAAACGGTTTAACGCATCTTGCCATAACCAAGCTAGATGTACTGGATACTTTTAAAGAAATAAAAGTTTGCACAAACTATAAAATGGAAGGCAAGGAATTGCAAAGTTTCCCAAACGGTTTGTCGCAAGTTGCCCTTTGCGAGCCTGTTTATGAAATTTTGCCAGGTTGGCAGTGCCAAACCTCCAAATGCCGCTCCTGGGATGAATTGCCTGAAAATGCACAAAAATATTTAAACAGAATTTCCGAATTAGCTGGCGTTAAAATAGGAATGATTTCAATTGGCGCAAAGAGAGATGAATCTATTGTTTTGGATATTAGTTGAGAATTAAATATGGAAAATGAGAACCCTTTTAGTATTCCGGTTAAAATAAAAGAACCGCAGAATAAGCTCCCTGATTTTTTAATTGAAAATTTGCCGGAACATTTGCAAGTTACCCTTAGGGAGCTTGGCTGGAACGAGCTAATGCCCGTGCAAAAGAAAACCATTCCCTATATGCTGCAAGGCAGGGACATGCTAATTCAGTCTAAAACAGGATCTGGCAAAACTGGTGCTTTTTTGCTGCCTCTTTTGCAGGTTATAGTTGCGGAGCATATTTTTCCGCAGGCTCTTATTTTGGTTCCCACCCGCGAACTTGCATTGCAGGTTCACGGTGAAGCAGAAAAACTGTCTAAAGGCACAGGCATTCGTTCTTGCGCAATTTTTGGCGGCGTTGGCTTTGACAACCAAATTCATGCGCTTAGAACCGGAGTGCATATAATAGTTGCCACCCCAGGCAGGCTTTTAGATCACGCCCAAAGAGGCAACATAGATTTTGGAAGCATTCGCGACCTGATTATGGACGAGGCAGACGAAATGCTAGGCATGGGTTTTTACCCCGATATGCAACGGGTGCGCCGCTTTTTGCCAAAAGAAATTTCTTGCACAATGTTCAGCGCCACAATTCCTCAAACCGTAAAAAGCTTGGCAAGGGAATTTCAACGCCCAAACGCAGATTTTCTCTCTCTCTCTTACGACCAAGTTATAGCGAAAAATTTGGAACACCGCTACTACGCCTCCGATGCAATGGGCAAAGATTCTCTCTTGATAAAAATTCTAGAATGGGAAAACCCAGAGAGTTGCATGGTTTTTTGCAACATGAAAAAAGACGTGGCATATTTGGAGCAAGTTTTGAACGATTATGGCTTTGCCTCCAAAGCTCTTTCTGGGGATATTTCGCAAAAAGAACGGGAACTGGTTTTGGGAACATTCAGGGAAAACAAACTGAAACTTTTAATATGCACGGATGTTGCCGCGCGCGGCATAGACGTGACCCACGTAACTCACGTTATTGTTTACGACCATCCAAGCGACCACGAGGTTTATGTGCATAGAAGCGGCAGAACAGCAAGGGCTGGCAGAAGCGGTCTTTCAATTTCGCTTATAACTCCCGTTGAAGAAATTGAAATTCAAAAAACCGCAGCGGATTTTGGAATAAACTTCATAAAAATGCCACCCATAAGCGAAGAAGAACTGGCAAGCCGCATTCGCCAAAGAGCCGAGGCAAAACTTGACCGCGAGCGCAGATTTTTAGGCCAAAAGCAAAACGAAAGAATGAGCCGCTACCTTCCAATGGTAGAAGAACTTTCGCAAAACACCGAAGGAAAAGAGCTGCTTGCCTATTTGCTGGATTCGTTTTATTGGAAATAAGGGCTTCAAAAAAATCCCTTGCATATAACTTTGTGCAAACCAACGGGTTCGCAATCTAGCAGGGAATAAATTCCTTTTTGCTTTGCTGGGCAACTGTGCAACTCTGTGCAATTAGGCGGGCAATACTGCCACAAAGCTCCCTTTTTTCTTTGCCCAATGGAACCGAATTTTAACCATTCCCTTGTATATGCGTGAACGGGATTTGAGAGTATTTTGGCAAATTCGCCTTCTTCCACAAGTCTGTCTGCGCAAAAAACTGCGAGGCGAGTTCTGCAAAACTGCATTTTGCTGGCTTTTTGCAAAATGGTCTCTTTTTTGCTTGCTAAATAAACTACGCTGCTGGTTATGCCCTTTCTCAGCAAATCTTGCAAAAAATCATAGGGTCTGCACTCATCAAAAAATCCGTCTTCTGGTTCCTCAACAAAAATAGCCGTGGTTTCGTTTAAGGAGCAAAGCCAAAGCGAAATCTTTTGCAGAACAGGCAAGGGAATTTTAGATGGCTTATTGCCCAGAACATTTTTCTCTATGCCATGTTTTGCCGCAGCTTCTTCCAATCTTTTTTTAGTCATGCCAGGCTGCAAATCAAGGATAAAGTCCCCTATTGTTCTATGAGGCGGAAAAGATTCAACTGCATTTTTTGGCAAAAGAATAGACCTTAGCATATCGTCTGCTTTTAGGCTTTGCCCATCTAATCTAACGGCGTTTTGGCAATTGCATTCATCTGGCAAAAACCCAGCTAGGGCACGCAAAATTTTGCTGTGATGAGTTTCACCTGCCAAAAAGAGAAAATCGTGCTTTTTCAAACTCAGCGAAAATGGCTTTACCAGGTTTTTTAGCGAAAAATCTACCCAAGAAATAGACATATCATTTATGCTGAAATATTATTTTGAGCGTTAAAAAAAATATATTCGCAAATAAAATAAACACAAGAGCATAAAAAGAACTGCCGTAAAGCAGCGGAAAATCCTCTAAATGATAAGCGCTTTTTATGGTGCTGCCAAGGCCTGGAATATTGAATTTCGCTTCTAAAAACAATAAAACGATAAAAATAGCAGGGGCGAGAAAACTCCAAATCAAAGCCTGCATAGGCAATGCGGCAATACGCGCCTGCCTTCGAATTTTTGCCTTATCCATGCGCAAAAACGAGGAAAATTCGCTAAATTTGCTGTTTAGTTTTATTTTTACGGTTAAAAAGAACAATAAAACGCCAAAAGTGCAAAAACTAATAGCTAAAATCAGTAAAAATTTGGAAAGGGAATGAGGAAAAGCCGCCAAAACAAAGTGCTGAACTGTTTGCGGGTATTCAAAATCCGAAAAACCCAGGCTTCCTTTTGCAAGCGAAGCCTTTATATAAGCAAAAAAATCTGTAAAGCTAAATTCCAAGCTCTGCCGCAACAACGCGAATCCCTTTTTTATCTATGGTTCTAAGCCCTTGGCTGCTAACGCGAAGGCTAATCCAGCGGTTTTCTTCTGGAATAAAGAACTTTTTTGCGTGCAGATTAGGCAGCAACCTAACCTTTTTCTTGCGATTCGAATGAGATACGCGGTTTCCCATCATACCCTTTTTTCCTGTAACATCACATACGCGGCTCATAAAATTCTCCAAGGTTCGGTATGTAAATATAGCAATTTTTTGGGGTTTTGTCAAGGGTTATGCAAAGGTTGTTTACTATATTCAACAATAAGCCCATGCAACTTGACAACTCTTACAAATATGGCTTTGTGACCAATGTGGAAACCGAATCTTTTGAAAAAGGACTTTCGGAAGATGTTATTCGCAGAGCGAGCCGCATTCGCAAGGAGCCGGAGTTTTTACTCAAATTTCGCTTGAAAAGCTATGAAAAGTTTCTGTGTATGGCTGCTCCAAACTGGGGCGAGTTGAAATATGCTCCAATTGACTTGCAAAACATAGTTTATTACAGCGCACCCAAAAACAAAAAAGAACACGCAAGCATAGAAGATGTTGACCCAGAGCTTTTGGAAACTTTTGAAAAACTCGGCATTCCCCTAGACGAGCAAAAAAGGCTTGCGGGTGTTGCTGTGGATGCCGTTTTTGACAGCGTTTCCATTTACACCAGCCACAAAAAAAAGCTCTTGGAACAAGGCGTTATTTTTTGCAGCTTTGGCGAGGCGGTTCAGGAATATCCCGAACTCATTGAGGAATATTTGGGCTACGTTGTTCCCCCAGGCGATAACTATTATTCTGCCCTCAACAGCGCGGTTTTCAGCGATGGCAGTTTTGTTTACATTCCCACCGGAATAAAATGCCCAATGGAATTATCGACATATTTCAGAATAAACAACAAAGAAGCAGGTCAATTTGAACGCACGCTTATCATAGCGGATGCAAATTCACAAGTGAGCTACTTGGAAGGCTGCACCGCTCCCGAATTTTCCAGCAACCAACTGCATAGCGCGGTTGTTGAGCTTGTGGCTTTGGAAAATGCAAACATAAAATACAGCACCGTGCAAAACTGGTACGCAGGTGACAAGCAAACCGGAGAGGGCGGCGTATATAATTTTGTGACAAAAAGAGCACTCTGCAAAGGAAAAAACAGCCATGTAAGCTGGACACAGGTGGAAGCTGGCAGTGCAATTACTTGGAAATACCCAAGCTGCATTTTGCAGGGCGATGGCTCGGCAGGCGAATTTTATTCAGTTGCTTTAACGAATGGAAAAATGCAGGCAGATACAGGCACTAAAATGATTCACATTGGCAAAAACACAAAAAGCACCATAATAAGCAAAGGTATATCCGCAGACCAAAGCTCAAACGCATATAGAGGGCTAGTAGAAATAAGAGCAAACGCAGAAAACGCCGCAAACTACACCCAGTGCGATAGTATGCTCGTTGGCAGCGAATGTGCCGCACACACTTTCCCAACAGTCGTTGTGCAAAACAAAACCGCAAAAGCCGAACACGAAGCCAGCACCAGCCGCATAAGCGAAGATATGCTGTTCTTTTTGGAACAAAGGGGAATTTCAAGAGAAGATGCCATTGGGCTAATAGTTGGGGGTTTCAGCAGAGATGTGTTTAAGGAATTGCCAGGTGAATTTGCGAGCGAAGCAAGGTCGTTGCTTACGCTCAAGTTAGAGAGGAGTGTGGGTTGAATTATTTCGCAATAACCCTAGCCATTTCCAACACCTTGTTAGAATAACCCCATTCGTTGTCGTACCAAGAAAGGAGTTTCACAAAGTTGCCGTCAAGAGCGAGGCTCTTGTCTGCATCGTAAATGGAAGTGTGGGAGTCGCCGCGGAAATCTGTGGAAACTACGGCATCTTCGGTGTAGTCAAGAATGCCTTTGAGTTCGCCTTGGGAAGCCTCTTTTAGAGCGGCATTGATTTTTGCCATTGCCTCTTTTTTGTCTGCGAACTTGGTGTTCAATTCTGCGGTTAAATCAACAATGGAAACATCGCTGCTTGGAATGCGAATAGAAATACCAGTTAGTTTGCCGTTGAGTTCTGGGAGAACCAAGCCTACAGCCTTGGCTGCGCCAGTGGTGGAAGGAATTATGTTTTCCAGAATGCCACGGCCGCCGCGCCAGTCTTTGTTAGACGGACCGTCAACGGTTTTTTGGGTTGCTGTTGCTGCGTGAACGGTGGTCATTAAACCACGTGTGATGCCGAATTTTTCGTGAATCACTTTTGAGAGTGGTGCAAGGCAGTTTGTTGTGCAGCTTGCATTGGAGATAATAGTTTCGCCATTATAGGTTTTGTGGTTAACACCATAAACAAAAGTTTTGGTATCGTCTTTTGCAGGAGCAGACATAATCACTTTCTTTGCACCTGCTTTTATGTGTGCATCTGCGCCTGGTTTGCCTTTTTCTTCTTTTTGCGTGAGGAACAGACCTGTGGATTCAACAACCACGGCTGCGCCAACATCGCCCCATTTGAGGGCTGCAGGGTCTCTCTCTGCTGTGAGACGTATTTTTTTGCCGTTTACAACAAGGGAATTGCCATCTACGCCTATTTCGCCTTTGAACCTTCCGTGAACGGAATCGTATCTGAGCATATAAGCCAAGTAATCTGGCTCCAGCAGATCGTTGATTCCCACGATTTCAATATCGTTGGAGAAATTTTGAACGGCAGCGCGGAAAACCATGCGACCAATGCGGCCGAATCCGTTGATACCTACTTTAATGGACATAAGAACCTCTTTGTTTAA
>Ga0268262_10002730_pt1 | contig 19977 bp, 18 predicted proteins | sample TergutNc150P3_FD_190354 | JGI IMG/M metagenome (GOLD analysis project Ga0268262, IMG submission 190354) | Nasutitermes corniger P3 segment gut microbial community from laboratory colony in Florida, USA - Nc150 P3 (SPAdes) (version 2) | ecosystem: Host-associated > Arthropoda: Insects >... | reverse complement strand
ACCACAACACCCAAAAAATGACCATCACTTTTTTGAATTACGTTTGCCAAATAGCCATGAACTACAAAGACCCTGGGCTTATCCGGCTTCTTTTGCACAAAGGCGAAACAAACGACAAACTCATTTCATTTGCGGCTTCCAATCTGTTCTGCGAAGTGCAGAGGCATAAAATTACAACATCGTTTGTAAAAATTTTCTTGGACAGTATGCTCGGCAAAAAACCACCGATGTTCAAAAAATTGCTGCTAAAATCCGAATATAAACCCATATTTGAAGAAGCCGTAAATTTATCGGAAAAACACAGCATAAACGATAACAATTTGGTGAACGAATATTACACCGCCATTTTAGCGATAAACAGCCAACTCAACAGCATTTTGGCGCAACGCATAGACAAAAAATTGGAAAAATCCAACCTTGACGAAATTTTTGACGGCAAGGATATAAATGCCTTCATAGAAAAATTAGAACTCCCAATCAGCATAAGGGCATATTTAGACGACTCCGAAAAGCAAGGAAGCACCGTTGACATCTCCAGTTTTTTAGACGGATTGTCCTTCCCGTTTTTCAGCGCGATATTCATACTTTCCGCGCATTTCACAAGCGCAAAAACCATGTTCAACACCCGCCCGCTGCTGGTTGACATTTCCGAACGCTTGGGCAAATACCGCCACCCAAAACGCATAATGTGGCTAACCGATACCTTTGGCGATAAAAACGGTGTGGCCATGTTCTTAAAGGAAATGCACGAGGAGATAAAAAAGAAAGATTTGCCTATAGACATAGTTTGCTGCAACTCCGCCATAACTTCCAGCGATAATTTAATCTCGTTAAAACCCATAAAGGAATTTTCACTCCCTTTTTACACCGATTACAGTTTTAGAGTTCCAAATTTTGTTGAATTGCACAACCTGTTCTTTTCCGGCAGTTATGATAGAATCATCTGCTCAACCGAAGGCATAATGGGATTTTTTGGGTTGTACCTAAAACACGCCTACACCGTGAAAACTTCGTTTTACATGCACACCGACTGGCTAATGTTTGCCCGCAAGGTGTTGCACATAGAGGGCAGCAACCTGAGCCGCGTAAGGAGAATTTTGCGCTCATTCTACGATGCGTTTGACAAAGTGCTTGTGCTAAACTCCGACCAAAAGAAATGGCTATCGGGAACGCAGATGAATTTAAGCCCCGAAAAAGTTTGCCAAACCGCCCATTGGGTGAATCCCTGTTTTAAGCCGCAAACCCCGGACAAAAAACAGGCTTTTGGCTTGCCGCAAAATGCGAAAGTTCTCCTATATGTTGGCAGGGTGAGCAACGAAAAAGGCGTGCTGGAATTGCCGGCCATTTACAACGAGGTAAAGCAAACCGTGCCGGATTTGAAGGTTGTGGTGGCGGGCAAAGGCCCCGCGCAGGAACAGCTGAAAAAGGAAATGCCAGACGCCATATTTATAGACTGGGTTCAGCAAGACAAACTCTCCCTTCTCTACGCCTCGGCGGATTTGCTTGTGCTGCCGTCTCGCTTTGACACCTTTGCGATGGTGGTTTTGGAGGCACTCAGCTGTGGGCTGCCCGTAATTGCCTACAACACAAAAGGCCCTAAGGACATAATAAAACACGAGCAATGCGGATTTTTGGTTGAAACCCCCGCAGAAATGCAGCAACGAATTGCTGAGTTCCTGCAAAGCGAAAACGGAGCTGCCTTTAAAAAAGCGGCGGTGGAAAGAGCAACCGCATATAACGCAGACGGCATTATAGATGAATTAATGGGGTATTTATTATAAATTACTATATTCATAGCCTTAAAGTAGTCTGGAGAAGGTATGCTGGAAAAAGATGTTAAGAAATTTAGAGAAATATTGGTTCTTAAACACGAGAATGCGGAAGACCAAGAGCTTCAGTGGGAGGCTAAGGCTTATTTGGACTGTTTAAATATGCTGAACGAGCTTCTTAAAGAAAACGGGCTTTTGGACTAGTTTTGGACTAGAAGCCTGACCTGCAAGCTCCAGCTCAATTATATTTCTGTATATTTTTACTATATTACTCTCCCAAAGAGGTACCACATGTTAACAAAAATCGACCATATAGCAATAGCCGTTCCTTCCATAGAAGAAGCTCGCGGCTATTATGAAAATGTGCTAGGCCTAAAGCTAGACCACATAGAAGAGGTTGCCGAGCAAAAAGTCAAAACCGCTTTTTTTGACATCGGCGGCGTTTGGATTGAGCTTCTGGAACCCACCACCCCAGACTCCACGGTCGCAAAGTTCATAGCCAACAACAACGGCAAAGGCGGCTTGCACCACATAGCTTACAAAAGCGACAATGTGGCAGCAGAGCTAACCGCAGCCGAGTCTAAGGGCGTGGCTCTGCTAGACAAAACCCCGCGCAAGGGCGCGGGACACATGAACATCGGGTTTTTGCATCCAAAATCCACCGGTGGGGCATTAACCGAATTCTGTTCTCCGGCTTGAGGTTCGTATGCCAATTAAACCGGAATTTATAGAAGAATTAAACAACAGGCGCAAAGAAGCCAAGCTCGGCGGCGGTGCCGATAAAATTGAAAAGCGTCACTCAAAAGGCCAACTCAGCGCTCGCGAAAGAGTGGAAACCCTGTTCGACAAAAACTCTTTTCAAGAACGCGGCTTGCACGTTGACCAAGCAAAACCCACCAGCAAAAGGCTCCCCGGCGATGGCGTAATCACGGGCATCGGCAATGTGGATGGGCGTCCTGTTTCGGTGTTCAGCCAAGATTTTACCATCAGCGGCGGTTCGCTTTCCCAAATGCACGCGCAAAAAATCAGCGACCTTCAAGACCAGGCTTGCGAACTCGGCTTCCCCATAGTTGGGATAAACGATTCGGGTGGAGCTAGAATCCAAGAAGGGATATGGGGCTTGAGCGGTTATGGGCAGGTGTTTTATCGCAATGTTCAGGCCTCCGGGCTTGTTCCTCAAATTTCCATAATAGCTGGCCCTTGCGCTGGCGGCGGGGCGTACAGCCCGGCGTTGACGGACTTTTTAATTCAAACTCGCAAAAACGCGGAAATGTATATATGCGGCCCAAGCGTCATCAAAGCTGCCACTGGGCAAGAAGCTCCGGTTGAGCAGTTTGGGACTGCCGAGGCTCATGCGAGCATAAGCGGAAACATTCATTTTATTGCCGAAGACGACAAAGACGCGATAGCAATAACAAAGAGATTGCTCAGCTTTTTGCCATCTAACAATATGCAGAACCCTCCGCACAATTTGCCAAAAGAAATAGTGGAAACCTCAGACAGCAGCCTTAACGAGCTAGTCCCTGCGGATTCCAAAGCCGGCTTTGATGTGCATAAGGTTATAGAAGCTATAACGGACAAAGGCGAGTGGCTGGAAGTTCAGCGCGAGTTTGCTAAAAATATAGTTGTTGGCTTTTCACGCATAGATGGCATGATAGCAGGTATAATAGCAAATCAACCCTCTGTAAAGGCAGGTTGCTTAGACATAGACAGCTCCGACAAGGGCGCAAGGTTTATCCGTTTTTGCAATGCTTTTAACATACCGGTTGTAAACTTGGTAGATGTTCCGGGCTTTATGCCTGGCCTTGCTCAAGAGAGAGGCGGCATAATAAGGCACGGCGCAAAAATGCTCTTTGCTTACGCATCTGCAACCGTTCCAAAAATAACCGTTATAATGCGCAAAGCTTACGGCGGTTCTTACCTTGCCATGTGCTCCAAAGACATGGGTGCGGATTTTGTTTACGCTTGGCCCTGCGCAGAAATTGCGGTTATGGGCGCAGAGGGTGCAATTCCCGTTGTGTATAAAAAAGAAATAGATGCTGCTTTGGCAGAAGGCGGAGAAGCTGCCGCAAAAGCAAAAAAAGCAGAACTCATCGAAAAATATCATCATAAATTCGCAAGCCCTTGGCAAGCAGCCGAAACAAACATGATAACAGATGTGATAGAGCCTTCTGAAACGAGATACCGCATAGCCTTGGCTTTGCGTTTTTCTCTAACCAAGCGCGCTACGCGCCCACCTAAAAAACACGGACTTATGCCGCTATGAACCCAGATACCCTTTCTTCCGAACCTGTCGTTGAACAAGTTCAACAGCCCGTGCCTATGCCCATGCCTACAGTCCAACCAATTGGGCTTTCCGAGGTTTTAGATATAAAAAATAAGGATGGCAAAGTTATAGGTCATTATCAATGGGCCTTTCATAAAGACGGGAAAGCTGATTCCCTTGTTGTTGTAAAGGTTGAGAAAAACAGCGAAGGCAGTGAGCAAGTTCTCTATAAAACCTATGCCGAATCCGCCATAGCCAAAAAAGTTTCAGAAGAAGCTAAAGGCGAAGCCACAGTCAAAGAAAACATGGCTACCGTTAGAATAGGCGAAACATACAGAGCGCACGACGGCACTGTTTCCAACTATGGGATTAGCGATTTGCTTACATTCCAGAGCTTTGGTTTTGTGCTTGTGCTGGCTGTTTTGACAAGTTTGTGGGCTTTGGTAGGCTTTGTAAGCTATGTTATAAAAATACTCGGTTTGGGGCAAGCATCCCCAGCAGTTGGAGCATCACCTGCTGTAGGCGCAAGGCCAACAGGCAAAACAATTCACCCCGGCATGAGCGATGAAAAGTTTGTTGCCATTATAAGCGCGGCTGCGGCCCACGCCCTTGGTGGCAAGGCTGTAAGCGTTGTAAAATTCAGACCTCTAAACACAATGGATTGGACTTGGGCTATTCAAGGCCGAGTTTCGCTCCATACACACAAGGTTTAACCAAAAGGAATAGTTATGAAAACACTCCGCATCACACTAGAAGGCAAAACTTACGATGTTGCCGTTGAAGTTCTTGGCGAAAGCGCCGCATCTGCACCTGCACCGCAACCGCAATCGGTTGCGCCATCTGCACCGGTTTCTGCCCCAACACCCGTTGCATCCGCGCCAGCTCCAGCTGCCGCAGGCGCAGGTTCTGTTCTAAGCCCAATGGCTGGCCAGGTTATGAAAATAAAGGTAGCCGTTGGCGCATCGGTTAGCGCAAACCAGGAAGTTGTGGTTTTGGAAGCCATGAAAATGGAAACTCCAATATACGCCCCAGCGGCTGGCACTGTTCAGGCAATAAGCGTAAAAGAAGGCGATGCCGTTGCAGAAGGGCAAACATTGCTAACAATAGGCTAAAAAAATAAGAGGATAAAATGCAAGAAACACTCATGACTATGATATCCAATATGGGCTTTAGCTCTATAACTAACTCCATGCTTATAATGTGGTTGGTGGCAAGCGTGTTGCTATACCTCGGCATTAAAAAGCAGTTTGAGCCGTTATTGCTTGTGCCCATAGCCTTTGGCTCCCTTTTGACAAATTTGCCAACCCGCCTCTTTTACGATGGCGGCTGGAATATTCAGGGAATGTTTGTTCCTTTTGAGGGCCTTTACTATTACATAAGCCAGGGTGTTCAGCTTGAACTTTTCCCACCAATTATATTTTTAGGTGTTGGCGCGTTAACCGATTTTGGCCCGTTGATAGCTAACCCGCGTACCTTGCTCTTAGGCGGTGCGGCGCAATTAGGCGTTTTGGTCACAGCTTTTGTAGCTGTTGTAACCGGAGTTTTTACCCTTGGCGAAGCAGCGAGCATAGGCATAATAGGCGGTGCAGATGGCCCAACTTCCATATTCCTCTCCAACAAGCTGGCAAAACATTTGCTAGGTCCCATTGCTGTTGCTGCATATACTTACATGGCTTTGGTTCCGTTAATTCAGCCACCTATAATGAAGCTGATGACCACCGAGCACGAACGCAGAATAAGAATGAAATCCCTGCGTCCGGTTAGCCGCGTGGAAAAAATAATATTTGCCATAATTGTTATGGTGTTCTGCATTATAGTTGTTCCAGATGTTTCTGCTCTTGTAGCTATGCTTATGCTCGGCAACTTGCTAAGGGAATGTGGTGTAACAGAAAGGCTGGTAAAAGCATCTCAGAACGAAATTATAAATGTAGTTACCATTTTCTTGGGAACAAGCGTAGGCATGACCATGCAAGCGGATTTATTCCTGCGCCCCACCACTATTATGATAATAGGTCTTGGCGTTGTGGCTTTTGGCGTTAGCACAGCAGGCGGCGTGTTATTTGCCAAGATTATGAATGTTCTTTCGCCAAACAACCCTGTTAATCCTTTGATAGGCTCGGCAGGAGTTAGCGCTGTTCCAATGGCTGCCCGTGTTAGCCAAACCGTTGGCGCAAAATACGACCCTCAGAACTTCCTTTTAATGCACGCAATGGGACCAAACGTCGCGGGTGTTATAGGCACGGCTGTAGCTGCTGGATATTTCATCAGCAAATTGGGGTAATTCTAGAACGCCCGTTCCCGACAGGGGCCACCGTAATATGCGTGGCTATGCGTTCTTTAAGTTCGCTTAAATGTGAAATAACGCCTATGAGTTTGCCCTCGCTCTGCAAGCTGGATAGGGCGGTTAGAGCCACATCCAAATAATCTGAATCAAGAGTTCCAAAGCCTTCGTCTATGAACATGGTGTCTATTCGCACATTTCTGCTTGCCATATTTGCCAAGCCAAGCGCAAGGGAAAGCGAAACTATGAATTTTTCCCCGCCGGAGAGGTTTTGTGCGGTGCGTTCTGCGCAATTTTGGAACTTATCTATAACCAGCAACTCAAAGGGGTTGGATAAATCGCCAATTCGTTTTAGAAGATAACGCTCAGACATTTTTTGCAACTGTTTGTTTGTTAGGGCAATTAGATTTTCAAAAGTTAGCGCTTGCGCATAATTGCGGAATTTTTTGCCATCTGCCGAGCCTATTAAATTATCCAAGCGTTTCCATTTATCACTTGCTATTTGCTGCTTTTCTTTTTCGGCGAGTTTTTGCTTGCTCTTTTCCAAATTCAAATTATTGTTCTCCAATAATTGCTTATTCGCGCCGCTCGCCCGCAATAATTCCTCGGTTTTTTGTTTTTTTGTTTTATATTCAGCTTGCAATTCCTCCGGGGATTTTTCCGCAGACATCTTTTCCTTTTCAAGTTTTTCCACATTTGCTCTTTGGAGGTTAATCTGCTCCTGTTTTTCTTGAATGGAGGTTTTAAGCATTGCAATTTTCGTTTGCAGAGAATTTATCTCGTTTTTCTTTGCATCTATTTCCAAACATATTTTCGGGATTTCTCCGTCTGCTAAAGCTCTAATGCTCTTCTCCACATTCTCCGCACTCTTTATTATCTCCTCGTTTTTCTTATATTCATCTTGTTTTTGCTTGCGGATAAGTTCCAATTCATTTATGCAATTTTCATCTTCAGAAATTTTGCAGCCAATTTGCCCTAGCTCCGCTAAAATTTGCTGTATTTTTTTTCTGCCTTCGCCAATTTCCTTTTCCGTTTCTTTGTTATTTTTCTGAGCGTTGCTAATATCGCTTTTCAGTTTTTCCAAAGTTTTTTCTCTATTCAGAATTTGGTCGCCCAAATTTTTAAACTGCTGTTTTTTATCCTTCAATTCGCTCTCTTTCTCACCCAAGTGCGGGGTATTCCCCTTGGCAAAGGGATGTTCCTTTGCTCCACACAACGGGCATTCCTCGCCATCTCTCAACGCTTTGCGGTGTTCCTCTAAACTGCGAATTTTTTCCGCAAGTTTTATATTTTCCTGCAATAAATTTATATGCTTTTCAATATCCTCAAGGGATTTATTTTCGCTCTTGAGCTTTGCCGATAATTCCTTTGCCTTTGCGGAATTTTCCTCAATTATTTTCTCGTTTTTTTCCATTTTCATTTTGCTTGAAATAATCTCTTTGATGCTATCAATCAGAGTTTTTATCTCTTTGCCAAAAACCGTAATTTTTTCCTTTTCGCTGTGGTAATGGGAAATTTCCTTTTTGTTAAGTATCTTAGAGACCTCTGTTTTTTTATCTTTCAGCTCTTGATTTTTTGCAGTTTGCAAATCCAATTTAATTTGCAATTCCTGTTTTGACTTGTTAAAAATTTTTTCATCATCAGACAATTCCTTTTGCAAGTTTTTAATTTTTTCCTCTGATTTTTTTATGTCTTCCAGAGCGGAATGCAATGCCTTTATTTTTTCAAGGATCTGCTCTATAACTTGCAATTCCTTGTTTATAGAATTTTTCTGCTCTTCAAAGCTCAATATTTCATTTTGCAATTTTTGGATTTCCTCTTCGTTGAGTATTTTTATAGCGTCTAATTCCAAACCTATTTTTTCTAATTTCTGACTTTCTAGTTTATTCTTTTCAAAAACTTTTTTTGATATTTCCCCATAAATTTTTGTCCCTGTAATCTGCTCCAAGAGTTCGCCTTTTTCCGATTTGTCCGCTTGCAAAAACGCGGTGAAACTGCCCTGTGCCAAAAGAATGACCTTTGTGAATTGCTCAAAATCAAATCCAAGAATTTCAACTATTTTTTTGCTCGCCTCGCTAACCTTGTCGGCTATGATTTTATCGTTTTCGTCTGCGATGCTGCGTTCTATCTGTTTTAAGTTTCCGTTTTTGCTGAGTTCCTGTTTCCAAGCCGCTTTCCATTTTTTGCCATTGCTCTCAAAAACTATCTCAGAAAAACAATCCCTCTCCCCATGCGTCATAACGTCATTGCTGCTACCCGTCACATCAACTCGCGGAGTTTTGCCGTACAAAGCGAGGGAGATGGCATCTAAAATGGAACTCTTGCCAGAACCTGTTTTGCCTGTAATGGCAAAAATTCCATTTTCGGTAAATTCCGGTTTGGTGAAATCCAACTCCTGATTACCTGCAAGAGAATTTATATTCTTAAATCTCAGTTGCAAAATTTTCATCGGAGCAACCATTCAACAGCTTGTTCAAGCCTTGAAAATTTTATTATCTCAATTCCTTTCACAGCGGAAATTTTCCCGCTGTCCGGCACTACCGTTCTCTCAAAGCCTAGCCGCTGCGCTTCTTTTATCCTTAAATCTAACGAGCTTACCGAGCGAATTTCCCCAGACAACCCTAGCTCGCCTATTACAATGCTGCGAGGCGGCAAACTTATGTTCATGGCGTTGCTCACAATAGCGAGTGCAAGGGATAAATCTATGCCGGGGTCATCCAGTTTAAGGCCGCCAGCAACAGAGACAAAAACATCGGAGTTGCCCGTTTGAATTTTTGCAAAGCGTTCCAAGAGTGCTAATATAATTGTCAATTTTTTTTGTTCCACCCCTGCGGAAACCCTTTGCGGCATCGCATAGCTGCTTTTGCCAACCAAAGCCTGTATTTCAAAGAGCATGGCACGGCTGCCTTCTATTGTGCAACTCACCGCACTCCCTGGCAAAAGTTCGCCCTCTTGCAAAAATACCCGCGATGGGTTCTGCACGGGTATAAGCCCAAATGAGGTCATCTCAAAAACACCTATTTCGTCCGTTGCGCCAAAGCGGTTTTTCACAGTTCTCAAAATTCTATACTGCCCTTTCTTATCGCCCTCAAAATATGCAACTGTGTCAACTATGTGTTCTAAAATTCTAGGCCCCGCTATTTGCCCATCTTTTGTGACGTGCCCTATCAGCATAGTGACTGTGCCGCTGTTCTTTGCATAAACCATCAGCTTCAACGCACATTCGCGGAGTTGCGAAACGCTGCCGGGCGTGCCGGGCAATTCTTCGCTGTAAATGGTTTGGACGGAATCTATAACCATCACTTGCGGTTTTATCTGCTCCGCATATTCCAAAATTTTGCTAAGAGAAGTTTCGCACAGCAACAGCATATCGCTACCCGCTGCACCTAGCCGCTCTGCCCTCAGCTTAACCTGTGCCGCGCTCTCTTCGCCGCTAACATAAAGCGTTTTGCAACCGGCCGCCGCTATGGTTGAAAGGGTTTGCAAAACCAAGGTTGATTTTCCAATGCCGGGGTCGCCGCCGAGCAAAACCAGCGAACCTGGTGCCATACCGCCGCCGAGCGTTCTGTCAAATTCCGGGTTTGAAGTGGATAGCCGTTTTGCTTGCTGGGTTGGTACTTGTGATATGGGCATGGGCGTTGGCGAAGCGGTGCTTATGCCTCTGCTGCTTTTGCTGTCCTTGATTTGCTGCTCAAAAAACGAACTCCAAGCTCCGCATTCGGGGCATTTGCCCGCCCATTTGGAGAATTTTTCCCCGCACTCTTTGCAGACATATTGAATATCGTTTTTCTTGGATGGCATTAGGGGAAATCTAGTAAAAATTTTCTATATTTTTTAGGTTATGAAAAACAAACTCTCTTTTACTCTGCTGTTCCTCGCCATCACCGCCTACGGGCAGCAGAGCACCGGGCTTAAATCTCAGCTGGATGCCAATATGGACTCGCGAGAGAAAATTCAATGGCTTATTGACAAAGGCCTTATGGATAATAAAGAGGAAATTCAAAAAGAGGCTTCGTCTTTATCGGATGTGGAAAAAATGACTCTGTACGATGAAAATAAAATGAATGTCCTTGGTTGGGCTGCACTGAATGTATTCCCCGGTTTTGGGCTGGGCAGTTATGTACAGGGAGATAAACCCTCTGGGATAAAACTATCTGTTGCGGATGGAGTTGGTTGGGCAATTATACTTTACGGTAGGATTGTTTCCCCTGGAGAATGTTACACCGGTAATTCTAATTCTAAACGTGATTGCAGTAGCGATAAGCACAAGAGTGCTAAGAATATGGAAAAGTATAGTTATATAGCAGGTGTTGTTGTTCTAGCTGCCGGCCGTGTTATGGGCTGTATATTCCCGTTCAACTATCAGAAAAAATACAACAAAACATTGAATGAAGCGTTAAATGGCAATGGCGAAGGCAATGGCGAAGGCAATAGCACTAGTAATAGCAATGTTTCTTATTTCATAGATCCTCTAATTGTTCCTAGAGACGGAATGCCCGCCGTTGGGTTAACTTTTAGCTTGAAGTATTGACCCCAAAAACTTCTTATACTTGGCCAGCAATTTCTGCTCTATTTTACGCATATAGTTTTCCATATATTTCCAGTCCGGTTGGCCGGATTTTGCGGGCAGCAGAATTCTATCGCGCTTTAATCTCTTTTCCGTGCGGGCGTAGCCAAAACCATATTTATTGGCGTTTTTGCAAATTGAAGTTGCTATGAACATAAAATGATATTTATTAAGTTTTGGATTTCTGCCTATTGAAATTCCGGTTGAGCCTATGAATTTTTCTCTTTTATAAAACGCCAAACCGCCGGAGCCATCCCCGCTATTAACAAAAATAATTCCGTTCCCGTCCATTGCCAATCGCGGTTCTTTTTTTGTGAATTTCATCACCCCACCGTCTGTAAACTTTGCTCCGATATACGGCAACCCGCCATTGTCCGATGGCGTTAGAGCCACCGCGTTGGAACATTTGCCTTTTTCAAATTCCGTAAAAATCTGTTCCATCGGGAACGCTTCCCAATTACTCATTTTTCTCCTCCACGCCGAATAAATATCCTCGGTTGTGAGAAATCATATTGAACTCAAAAGTTAGATAATCCGCCATTGTTTTTTCAAAATCCGCATCGGTTGGAATTTCGTCATTAAAGCAATAGAAAGAGTGCAGCCACTCGTCATCGGCTTTTATACGTGCCTTTACCATGAATTTAATTTCAGCATCGCGGTCACTCTGCCAAACATCCATAAGTTTTTGATGTTGCGCCTGAGCGCGTTCTGTCCTTACAAGCCCTATATTTTTATTCACAATATAGCCATCATCTTCGTAGTTTATGAATTTTACAAGTTTTTCCTTTTTATGCGGAACGCCCGCGGTAAATACCGCTATGCACGGGCTTGTGCCCACGCGATAAAATGTCTGCTTGTTCAATGTTATCACGCCTTTTAAGGTATGTTTTTCCAATATGGATTTTTTCACCGCTCTAGTTTCTTTGGTTTTGCCTACCATGGTTGACTGCGGAACTATAACTACAACGCGGGAGTTTGCGCTCATGCAATCCAGCAGGTGTTCTATAAAACTGATTTCGGCTAAGTGCTGAGTAGCTCTAGTTTTTGCCTGTGAATAAGGCGGGTTCATAAAGCCAACGGTAAATCCTTTTTGCCTCAAATCAGCCGTTGATGTTTTGAGAAAATCATTTTGCTCAATGTTGCTTTTGCCATCGCCTCGCAAAATCATATTAGTCGTTGCTATGGAAAACATATCCTCGCGGAGTTCAATCCCATAGATTTGGTTTTTTCTTATGCTGTTTCTTTGGGCTTTATCCTTTGCCAATTCTAGCATCCTGTGCATCCCTGCAATCAAAAAACCGCCCGTGCCGCAGCAAGGGTCAAATAATATATCATCGGGTTTTATATCCACCAAATCGCAGAACAGCTCCGTTATATGCTTGGGGGTTAAAACAACTCCCAAAGATTGCCCATCTCCGCCGCTATAACTCATAAACTCGCCATAAAATCTGCCCAAAACATCTTCCGGCGAAGAACCCTTTGCAGAGTCCATAACGTATTTTTGAAGATACTCCGCATAATAACGGAGAGGGGTTTGCCCAAGGCGTGGGTGCTTTTCGTTCAAAGCCGTGCGGTCTTTGATTATGTTAAATTGGTTCAGAATCTTTTCTTTTTTCACCTGCCCAGAAACCTTCACCTTTTCCATACGTGCAAACACAGCGTTAAATATTTTTTGCCCGTCTGTATATATGGCATCGCCTGTCAAGCTATTTATGAACATCTCCGTTTTTTTTTCATTTTCATTCAACGCGAGCATAATCGCGGAAACAACCAATGGCTTTTCGGTTTCCCCAAGCTGCGCATAATTCCTAAGATCTTCGTGCAACGCCTGCGCCCGCTTCAATATAAAATTCTCTGCCATAACTTTTTTGCTTTCAGCAATGTAGAAAATTTCTAAATTCTCCTAACTTATGTTTTCTCAAATAGCGGAATATGGAAAACTAGTGCGATTGAGCCACACGCTCTTTGCGCTCCCGTTTGCGCTCGCTTCTATGTTCGTTGCGGCAGACGGCTTGCCGGATGTTAAAATTCTTTTGCTGATTTTGGCTTGCATGTTCACAGCGAGAAATGGCGCGATGGCTTTCAACAGGCTTGCGGATGCAAAATACGATGCCCTAAATCCGCGCACTGCTTCAAGGCACATTCCGGCGGGCAAAATTTCAAAAAAAAATACGGTTCTCTTTATAATTGCAAATGGGGCGGCGTTTGTTTTTTTCGCCTGGCTTCTGAACCCTTTCGCTTTTTATTGCAGCTTGCCCTTATTCCTGTTTTTGCTCTCCTATTCGCTTTGGAAACGCTTCTCTTGCCTCTCGCATTTTATGCTCGGCTTTGCCATTGGATTAAGCCCGCTCGGAGCGTGGGTTGCGGTTAGCGGCTATCCCGCTGTGTTCCCCGCCACGCTCGGAATTATGCTCGCGCTTTGGATGGCTGGTTTTGACATAATTTATGCAAGCCAAGACATCGAAGCGGATAAAGAATCGGGGTTGTATTCCATACCTGCAAAATTCGGGGTGCAAAAATCCATGTATATAGCCTTGCTGTGCCACATAGCTATGCTCGGAATTTCTGTGTTCATAGGCTTTTGGTGGAACTTGGGGTTGCCGTGGTGGGTAGCCATTGCGATTATAACCGTTGCGCTTTTGTACATTCATCTATTCAGAAGGTCAAACGATTTGGATTCTGTTAATAGGGATTTTTTCTTGGCGAATATAGCGGTTAGTTTTTTGGTTATGCTAGGGCTTGTGGCTCTGACTTTTATAGGAGATCTGCATCATGCGTTTATTCCCTAAAATGCCGGACAATTCCACCTTTTGGCAAAAATGGAATACGTTTTGCATCATGTTCACGGGCAGCTGCCTGCTCGCAAGCCGCTTTTACAAAGATTCGCCGGACGTGGTGGCTTCCGCTGAATTTCTCGTTTGGATTGGCGGAATAGGTTTAATTTTTGGCTTTGTCATGCGGTTTTGGCAGAGTAGGAAAAAATAACTTTGGCGAGCGCAAAGATAGGCGCGCTCACAGCTCTTAACCTAGTATCCCCAAGCGACAAAAAATAAGCGTTTTTATTTTTCATCATCTCAAGCTCGGCAGCCGAAAATCCGCCTTCGGGGCCGGTAAGTATGGCTAATGGCAAATTCTTAATTAAAGAACGATTGACAGCGAGTTCGCCATTTTTATCGCAGACTATTAAATTCCCTTTGAAGTTATCCAAAAATTCATTTATATAAACCGGGGCTTTTATCTCTGTTAGCCAGGCTTTGCGGCTCTGTTTTAGCGCCGCAAGGCTTTTCGCTTCCATGCGGCGGCAGAGTTTGTCCAAATCGGAGGCTTTAGGCTCAAGGCTCCTCTCTGTTCTTAAAAGATGAATAGCTGCAAGTGGTAGCTGTGCTGCGTGGAATGTTATATCTTCTTCGCCATTATCGCTCAGGCAGCTAATTGCCAAGTGAACCTGCGGTGGAAGTGTTTGCTTGCTTATGCCTTTTATCAAAACCCTGCACTTATCCGAACCCACCTCTACAAGCTCTGCGCTCGCAAAGCGGCCCTTGCCATCGCAGAGTTCCAAAGAATCTCCGACACGTGCCCTAAAAGATTTGGCAATATGCAGACTTTCTTGCCTATTCAGAACCGCTTCGCCAAGCTCTAGATTTTCCAAAAAAAAGTTACTATCTATCTGCACAAGAAGAGGGAGAGGGATTCGAACCCTCGTTACGTGAGTAAACACGCTTTCCAAGCGTGCGCCTTAAACCACTCGGCCATCCCTCCTAGAGATGTAAGGAGTAAACTAGTAAAAAAATTTTCTATATTTATTGACCTTCGGTGACATACCCAAGTGGTAAGGGAACGGTCTGCAAAACCGTGATTCCCCGGTTCGAATCCGGGTGTCACCTTTAAACCTCTTTAAAAACCATAATTCAAACCTATTGATGGCACCCAAGCCGTAACTTTATAACGCGCATCTAACCCGTCAGGCTTGTCCGGATTGGTGCCCGACGTTGCTTTTCTGCTAGAAAGGGTGACGGCACGGAGCAAAGACGCATCTATAGACAAACCGGTTATGGGGCGGTATGAAGCACCTATTGTTAAACCGAGTTTGTCGGTGCTTGGGGATTCCGGCGTTAGATAATCATCGTCAACGGGGGATTCGTCATAGTATGCACCGAGACGCACATCGAGCTGGTCTATGGGAGTATATTGCGCGCCAAGGCGGTAAGCAAAAGTATCATGGTATTTTTTGACTGAAGGCGCAGCGTTTGGAGTTTTGCTGAAAGGAATCTCTACATTAGTACTAGGTGCGGCACTAGGGTCAGGGCTAGGAATCGTTACGGTAACCTCATCCGAGAAATCTATGGCGAGTTTATTATAAGTACCCCAAAATACCCACTGCCAATCAAATGCCAAAAGCAAATTGTCCATTGGGCGGAAAGAGATACCGGTATTTAAATTTGCCGGCAGGGGAAGTTCCGCTTTAAAAGTACCTTGCTCAAAGGTAGGAAGCCCAGCAGCTAACATCGATTTCATAGGGTCTGGCACTGCATAATCTACTTCCGTTTTGCCTTTTGCAACTTTCATTTTAGCCTCGGAGCGGTAACCTATGCCAAAAGCAAGTTTATCTTGAAGTATATCGTATAGAATACCCGCATTAACCGCTACGCCAACATCTGCATCGCCGGAAAATGTTGCCGATGCAAGCGCAAGCGCAGCGGTATCGCCTTGTGGATACAGTCTCTTGCTCTGTTCAAAGCTGCCAAAATAAATAACAGGGCTTACGCCTATGCTGAGTTGGCTCATGGGTTTAAAAGCAACGGTGGGCTGCAAAGCGTAAGCTGCCAAAGAGATGCTCTGCAAAAGGCCAGCACCTGCCCAGTCTTTGCCGTAGTCAACGGCATTTCCGTAGGGTGTTGTAAAGCTAATACCTGCGGTGAACCAATCCGTTATGCTGGAAGCCGCGTAAATATAAAGCGGGGTTCCAAGCTCGGTGTTGGTGGTTTTCACGCCGTTAACCCAAACTCCCACTTCGGGGATTATGAACGTTGTGCCTACGGAAACATCCAGCTTTTTATCCAAAAAGCCAAGACCGCCGGGGTTAAAATGCATACTTTCCGAACCGAGTTTCATACCTGCACCTACATGAGCCATACCCATCTGCTTTGCGCTAAGGGTATTGACTTGATAAGATTCAGCAAATAATAAAGAAGTTGCTGCCAAAACTACAATCAAAATTCTTTTCACGAATAAACCTCACTTGCACTCATTTTTTAAAAATTGTAACTCAAGCCAATCGATGGTACCCAAGCCGTAACTTTGTAGCGTGCATCAAGACCATCTAGGCTGCCATAGTTATCCACCTTAGTGCCGGACGTCGCCTTTCTGCTAGAAAGAGCAAAAGCACGGAGCAGGGATGCATCTATGGATAGACCGGTTATGGGACGGTACGAAGCACCTATTGTTAAACCGAGTTTGTCAGTGCTTGGGGATTCCGGCGTCAGATAACTATTGTCAACGGGAGACTCGTCATAGTACGTACCAAAACGCACATCGAGCTGGTCTATGAGTGCATATTGCGCGCCAAGGCGGTAAGCAAAGGTATTGTGATATTTTTTCTGCGATACGGATTTATAAAAAGGCACGCCGTTTGTGAAAGCCAAAGAGAGCGAATCGTAAGTGTTCCAAAATATCCACTGCCAGTCAAAAGCTAACAGCAATTTTTCCATTGGGCGAAAAGAAACGCCGGTATTTAAATTTGCCGGCAAGGGGAGTTCCGTTTCAAAAGTGCTTCCGTCAAGCGCAGCGATGAGAGGAATACTACTAATTATCTTGTCTCTAGTATCAGGATCGCTATAAGTCATTTTTGTTTTGCCTTTGGCAACCTTCATCTTGGCCTCTGAGCGGTAACCAACGCCCAAAGCGAGTTTATCCTGAAGTATATCGTACAGAATACCTGCATTAACCCCCAAAGCAACATCAGCATCGCCGGAAAATTTTGCAGATGCCAATGGGGCGGCATTTATGTTGCCTCCTACATTGCCTCCTGGGACCATCCTCTTGTTCTGTACAAAGCTACCGGAATAAATGACAGGCCCTACACCCATGCTGAATTGGCTCATTGGCTTATAAGCAACGGTGGGCTGCAAAGCGTAAACTGCCAAAGATATATCCTGCAAAAGATTGGCGCCTTCCCAACCCTTGCCGTAGTTAGCGGAATTCCCGTAGGGGGTTGTAAAGCTAAGACCAGCAGAGAATCGGTCTGCTATGCTGGAAGCCGCGTAAACATAAAACGGGACCCCAAGTTTGCTGCTTACCGTTTTTGCATCGTTCACCTTAACTTCCACTCTGGGGATAATGAATGTTGCGCCTGCGGAAACATCCAGCTTTTTATCCAAAAAGCCAAGACCTCCGGGGTTAAAGTTCATGCTTTCTGAGCCGAGTTTCATGCCTGCGCCGGTATGAGCCATACCCATCTGTTTTGCGCTGAGAGTATTAACTTGGTAAGACTCAGCGAATAATAGGGAAGCCGTTGCCAAAACCGCAATTAGAGTTTTTTTCATGAATGAACCTCGTTTTGAATAACGGCTATAAATATAAAAAGTTTTTACAACTTTGTCAAGTTCGGCGCTTGGCTCTCTTTTTTATAAACGCCGCCAGCGTGTTCCTGTGCACCTTGAGTTTGCGTGCCACCTCCGTATGGCTGCATCCACGCGCAAGAAGGCGCCTCACTTCGCCAGCCATGCCATCCAGCTTGGATTTGGTGTTCCGCCGCCCCACCGGGCGGCCAAGAGCTTTGCCATTGGCCTTTACCCGTGCAAGGGCTTCTTTGGTGCGCTGGGAAATCATTTTGCGTTCTAGCTCGGCAAAAAGCCCAAACGCAAATGCAAGTGTTTTGCTTGGAATATCCTCCCCCAGCTTGTAGCCGTCTTTAGCTGTCCAAATACATGCTCCTATATTCAGCAGATGGTCAAGCGTTCCCATAACCTGCAATAGGTTGCACCCAAGCTGCGATATCTCGCTGACGAGGATTAAGTCGCCTTTCCCTGCCCTACCGACAAGTTTGGCATCCTCTATCCATTCGTCTATTGCCATACAATTTCGCTTGGCGAAATTCTGTATTTCGGACCTTTGGTCCTCTGTGTTTTGCTTATCCGCGTGTGCACGAATATATCCATAAATCATGGACTCCCCCCCTAATTTGTCTATTTCCGTGGAATATAGTAAAATTTCCCCCTTGAATGGTGATTTTACGTATTTCTATATTTCATGAAATGAAATTCATAAAAGCAATAGCTTTTTGTTTAGTTTTTTTCTTTGAGACAGTTTTTTCGCAGGATTCCACCTCTGTATCCCTAGATCCTATACCGCAAGACTCCGTTTTTGTGCAACCGCCACAGGATTCCCTGCCAAAAGATTCCTTGCTCCAAGATTCCTTACCCAAAGATACCACTCTCGTTCCAAACGACACAGCCAAGGCGGATACCGTGATAATAAAGCGGGGGCTACGCTTTTTTGCCTCCACTGGCGTACAGTTCATAGATTTTAAAGAACGCTCAAAATTTCAAGACCATCTGGACGAGCAACTTAAGGAATACAAAGAAGATTATAAAAAAGACTCTGCCGGCTATGTTATGCCGCAAAAACAGGATTTTCAAACCGTGAACTTGGCGTTCCCCATAACGGCTGGCATAATGTGGCAGTTTAACAATATACACGCCATAGGCTTGGGCGCAGGCTTTTTATACGATAAAGAATCGGTTATTATAAAAGACAAGAATAGCAATTTCAAAAATTTTAGCTATACCTTGAAGGCTTTTCCCCTTTTTGTTGAATATCGCTTGGGAATTTCTGAGAATTTAATTTCGATAAAAAATGTCGATTATTTCAGCGTGCTTTTGCGCTATTATTGGATGCTCCCAGGCACAGGAATTTCTTCCTCTTGGGACAATGTAAAAGCGGATTTTGAGCCTTTGGGAAATGGATTTGGAGTTTTTTTGACCTATTGCTTTTCAAAATGGGAGCGAGTTGAAATTTGGGGCGAAATGGGTTATTTGAACATAGATGTTAAGTCCAGCGATGAGAAAAGCACTTTGGATTCATGGAATTTAGGCGGTATGTCCGTTATGGTAAGAGCGGTTTTCTAAATTTCTGCACATGGCTTTGAAATTTGAAACTCCCATCACTTCGGTTCCACTCTTCCACCAAGGCAAGGTTCGCGATATGTACGACCTTGGCGAGCATTTTTTGATGGTGGCGAGCGACAGGCTCTCCGCTTTTGACGTGGTGCTTCCAACGCCAATACCTGGCAAGGGCAAAATTCTGAACCAGCTCTCTCTATTTTGGTTTAAGCAGCTTGGGATGCCAAATCACCTTGTAGCCGCAGATGTCAAAGACTACCCTGCCGTGCTAAAACCCTACGCCGATTATCTGCGCGGGCGTTCAATGCTCGTGAAAAAAGCAAAGCGGCACGATGTTGAGTGCATAGCCAGAGGCTACATAGTAGGCTCCGGCTGGAAAGATTATCAAAAAACCGGAAAGATTTGCGGGCATGTTTTGCCCACAGGCTTAAAGCTCTGCGCAAAAATAGACCCTGCTATCTACACCCCAAGCACCAAAGCGGAATCCGGTCACGACGAGAATATATCCTACGAGCAGACAATCCCTATAGTCGGCGAAAAGATTGCGGCGGTGCTTAGGGACTTGACCCTGGAAGTTTACAGCAAGGCGAGGGAGTATGCCGCAGGTAAAGGCATAATCTTGGCAGACACAAAATTTGAGTTCGGCGAAATAGATGGCAAAACCGTTTTGATAGACGAGATTTTAACACCGGATTCTTCGAGGTATTGGCCTGCCGAAAAATATAAGGAAGGCGAAAACCAAGAGAGCTTTGACAAGCAGTATATCCGCGACTGGCTGGAAACCTTGGACTGGAACAAAGATTACCCCGGCCCAGAAATTCCAAGCGACGTGGTAAAAAATACTGTTGATAAGTATGTGGATATTTTTGTTAGGTTGACGGGAAAGCAACCGGTTTTGTGATGAGCCATATTAAAGACCTTGAAGGATACAAAAAACTTAAAGAGCCAGATAAACGGAAAAAAGCGGAGAACTG
>Ga0268262_10002729_pt1 | contig 19982 bp, 19 predicted proteins | sample TergutNc150P3_FD_190354 | JGI IMG/M metagenome (GOLD analysis project Ga0268262, IMG submission 190354) | Nasutitermes corniger P3 segment gut microbial community from laboratory colony in Florida, USA - Nc150 P3 (SPAdes) (version 2) | ecosystem: Host-associated > Arthropoda: Insects >... | reverse complement strand
TGCGAATAATTTTTTAAAGAGGGTGTTCTTCCTTTCGAATTCTTCTAGGGCGCAGCCCTACCGCCGAAGGCGGTCCACCTACTGAAACAATAACCGTTATGCGACATTCATTTTGAAGATGCAAAAAACGGCTTATAAAGGGCTTTTAAAGGGTTAAAGGTGAAATGATACGGCAATGAATATTTAAGCGGTTCTAGGGGCTTCTACAAGCGTCCTAGAGGGTTTTTAAAAACGGTCTGCGGTAGCTGAAATTCTGATTTGTTAGGTGTAATAAAAAATATTATGTGAAATGTTACACCAGATATGACATCATATTTGTTAAATAATAGTGGGTAATGATAAATAATCATGAAATAATATGAAAAAAAATATTGACATAATTCTTTATATGATATAGACTTATGAGTAATAAAGCGTACTAGTGAGTAGGCATTATAAAACTGTAACGCTGTACCGAACAGCGTTACCGACATTGAGGAAAGTGCTTTTGACGGTAGCTACGACCTTACCAGCGTAACAATAGGAAGCGGCGTTAAATCCATTGGGAAATACGCTTTTCAGAGTTGCCCCCTTACAAGCATAACAATACCATCCGCTACTACCCTAATTTCGGAATACGCTTTTATGTGCAACGAACTCCTCAGTATAACGTTTCAAGGTTATTTTACCACCTTATTGCCATATTCGTTCCCCAGCTATAACAGTTTGATGAATGCGTACTCTGACTATGGGACTGGGACTTATACGAGACCAGATACGACAAGCACAACATGGACTAAACAGCCGTAACAAATTAAATGTGGGTAGTGATTAGAGTTTCTATTCACTACCCACTAATCACTAATTAAAGAAAAAGAAATTAAGATCATAAATTGACAATATTCTATATATGTAAAATAATGTGAAAATGAATGATAAAAACAATGTAAATGATTTATACATTAAAAAAGATACATTATCTACAAGGATAAACTTACATCAAAAATATAGTGTAAATAAATATGGATGGAATAATTGGGTTTTTGATCAATACAACATTAGCGAAAATGACAAAATTATAGAATTTGGATGTGGAACCGGAAGTATTTGGAAAGAGAAAGAAAATATATTACCAAATTGTGATAAAATCATTTTAACAGATATTTCGCCATTAATGCTTGAAAAAATAAAGGAGAATTTTTTAGAAAATCAAAAATTTGCTTATCAAATAATGGATATACAAAACATACCTTTTCCTGATAATAGTTTTGATATTGTAATTGCAAATCATATGCTATATCATGTACCTGATATTGAAAAGGCATTATCGGAAGTAAAAAGAGTATTAAGGAGTAATGGTACATTTTACGCTACAACAGTAGGCAAATATCATTTAATGCAATTAGAAACAATTTACAGAATATATGATAATGTAGTTAAATTCAGCTATTCAAGTAATCTTTCATTTATTCTGGATAATGGATATAAGATATTAAAAAAATATTTCAGTGATATTGACAAAAGATTATATAAAGATTCTTTAGAGGTTACAGACATAAATGATTTAATGGATTATATTGTTTCTTATAATAAAATACCAGATGAAATTTTTCATGAAATTTATAAGATAATCGAAAAAGAAATAGCAAGAAATGGAATGATGAAAATAGTAAAAAATTCCGGAATGTTTATTTGTAAAAAATAAAGAATCGGTTAGATTTTATTTTGAGGCATCACGGCTGATTCTTTCTAACATGCCTAAAATAAGACTTAAGTTGCCGTTTTTAGGACTTAAGTTGCATTGGTATATTAAATGTTTTTGACTATTCTTAGTTAACATATATTTACATAGAAGAAACTTATTAAAATATAAATAAAAATCTATCAGAACATTATGCGAAGGACAGGAAAAAATGATTAAAAATGTTAATTTGGTGTATTTATTTTGTTATATTATAAAATAAATCTATTTAAATAAGATACGTTTGTCCGAATGACAGATTAATAAAAAGAAAGGAGTTTTTATGAAAAACATATTAAAAAAGTTAGGAATTATCGCTTTTTTGTCGGTATTCACCCTCTCAGTGACAGCTTGTTTTAATCAAAGCGGTGAAGGAGGAAAAAACCTTAACAGCCCGGAGGCGTTAAAGGAGTATCTTGACAGCCATCCGGCAAACAGTCCCGATAAACCAATAAAGGTTTCAATAAGAGCTAATGAACTTATGCTTCCAAAAATCAGAGACGTTTTAAATTCAGCGGGCAAATATGTAAATCTTAACCTTACAGGCAATGATTTAACAACCATTGTGGAAAATGCTTTTTATGATGAAAAAACAAGAAAAGGCTGCGAAACGCTTGTTGGTATAACAATACCGAATAGCGTTACCAATATTAGGGAAGGGGCTTTTTTCTGTTGCACCAACCTTGCCGGCGTAACAATACCTGACAGCGTTATAAACATTGGAAGGAAAGCTTTTTTCTATTGCACCGGTCTTACCAGCGTAACAATACCTGACAGCGTTATAAATATTGGGGAAGATACTTTTAGCAATTGTACCAGCCTTGCCAGCGTAACAATACCCAACAGCGTTGTCGGCATTGGGGATTGGGCTTTTTTCGGTTGTACAAGCCTTACCATTGTAACTTTTGCAACGGGAAGCAACATATCAAACGCTTATTTTGGAGACTTTGCCTTTCCTGAAGGAAGTAGCGGGAAAGACGTAGATACATTAGAGACCGCCTACAGTGACAGACTGTTTTATCGGTCGCATCTATTTGGGAAAGCCGGAGATACATTAAAGACTGCCTACAGTACGGGAAAAGCCGGAACTTATACAAGGACAGCGAACGGAGATACGTGGGAGAAAATAACGTCGTAAAGTAATAGAGGTAAAACAATGAAATGTGATTTTGACTGTTCCGACGTTTTAATAAAAAAATATTTCCAGAAGAATGTCTTAAAAAAGGATAATATAAAACTGATTCTTATATCTGAGGCATTACCGCAGAAAATAGACGATTATTTTGACGGGAAAAATGAACCTACATTCATAAAAAATACGAACATGATTTTCAATTCTCTTGGATATAATTATAAAACCTATGAAAATTATTTAGATAATGGAATATATTTAACGACTGCAATAAAATGTATAAAAAAGGATTATTTAGTAAGTTCAACAACAATAAAAAATTGTTCAATAAATTTGGAAAAGGAATTGGATGAATTTACAAATAAAAAAGTAATAATGTTAATGGGTGATTTTGCTATAAAGGCAATAAACTATATATGGAAACGGAAATATAATGAAAAAATAATCCCAACAGGTTCTACATATAAAATAAGAAATGATGTTTATGAATCAAATGGAATAAGGTTTTTTCCGTCATATACACAAACCGGTGATAGTTTTGGTTTGGAAAAAACAAAAGTGGAAATGATAAAAGAGGATGTTGGAAAAGCAATTAAAATAATAAATAAAAAGAAAATGATTATTACAGTATAAATGTGGAGGAACATAAATGACAAGTAAAGAAATTATTGGATATATAAATGATGGTGCTAATTATTATGTTTCATTATTTGCAAAAGCTGAACACATGAATTGTATCGAAAAAGATTATTATAGTTATATTTTCCCAAAAGAAAATGAAAAAGGCATTTCATTTGTTTATAATGTAAAAATAGACAGCCTTAATGAAAGGGAAAAAATAGATGTTATTGAAGAAATGAAATCGCTAAAAATGCCTATTTGGTGGGATCTAAAATCAATAAAAGCATTATATAAAACATTATATGGAGAAGAAAAAGTAATAGGTACTATTGACGATGAGGAATTATATATGGCCATTCTCCCTAATGATAAAATATGTAAAAGTGAATTATCAAATGTATTAATAAGAAAAGTCGATAATCAGGAATCATTTAGGGTATGGGCAAATCTTGTAAATGATATTCTCAGTAATGGGTATCCTGACCTACATCCTGAATATCATTACAATTTATGCCGTGATAAATTAATGGATTGTTATTTATGTTTTGAAAATGATATTCCCGTATCAACTGCGACAATTATGAATAACTGTGGTATTGCGTCACTGGAGTTTGTAGCAACAAAAACGGAATATCGTAAAAAGGGTTTTGCTCAACATGTTTGTATTTATGCAATTTCTGAAAGCTTCAAAAAAGAAGTAAAAATAATTACTTTAAGGGCAGTAAATTATGAAGCAAAAGAATTGTATAAAAAATTAGGGTTTAAAATCTATAATCAAATGATGTAAAAATGGGGTTACTTCGCCTAACAGTATTTAAGCGAAATATCGGTTGAAAAATATTAAAAAGATATTGATAAAATTGTATTATAAATTGATATTAATTTAAGGAGAAAATATGAAATGTTATTGTATCGAAACTGATGAAAAATTTATTTATTGTGTCGAAAATGTTGAAGAAAAATATATTGAAAATATTGAACATGCATGGTTTAAAAAAGAAGGAAATAAATATATAAAAGAATATCCTAATAATTTTAGTGATAAAGAAATAATAAAAAATAATTTTTCAAATATTGGTGAATCAATGTTTAAGAATGAAGGAGATTGGGGAAAATCATTGGAAATATTTGCTGATAAATGCTTAAATAATAATATAGAATGGTATATTATCGGTAGTGTAAGTGAAGCCGTTCTTGGTGTAAATATAGTTCCACATGATATAGATATTATAACTCATGTAAGAGATTTCTATAAAACAAAAGATTTATTTTTAGAATATTTAATAGAACCATTTGTTGATAATGGTGGTAGTTGGGTAGTACAATATTTTGGCAGAATATGCATTGATGGAATAATGATAGACATTGCAGCTGATAAAAAAATGAATAAAGAAAATAATAATTATGAAGATGTTTTTTGGAAAAAATATGATTTAAAAATAGAACCGATTACGAAACGATATGAAATAGAAGTCCAACGAATAAGAATAGAACGAATGGAAAAAATAAAAGATTATATGGTTAAAAATGGCATTAAATAAAACAGGATAAATATAACAAGAGAAAATGAAATAAAGAAATTGATTTTATTTTTAGTAATTACCATTCTTTCGGTTTGCCGTTTGGTGAAGTAATATTAAGGTCTGATCCAGCAAGTTCAATTAAATAAAGACCATGATTTAAGGCATACTCTCTTACTTCATCATCTACTACAACACCAGCAACAGCTCCCAAAAAAGTTCGCTTATCGCCGTGTAAATCGGCATATTTTCGCATTTTTTCAAGCCGTTCTATATGTTTGTTTATGCGTTCAACGGTAAGTTGGGTTTTTATTTCAACCATCATAGCTTTATCGCCATTTTCAAGCATAACGTCAGTTTCAAGAAAAATATTATTAACTTTATCTTTCACCTTCATATTTCTATTTGTTCTGGGAAAATCAAGCCCCAATTCCATAAATTTCTCACGCAGTTTTGGAGCCATTGTATATTCAGTGAAATCGCCGAAAAGATTGATATAATTTCCAAGCTTTTCATTGAATTCTGCTTTGCTTTCTTTCATTTGAAGTGCTGTTTCTTTTAAAATCTGTTCAGTTTCTTTTTGTTTTTCGCCTATTTCTTGAAATAATACCCAAACGGACTCAAAACTGGGGGGATTTGCTGTTTGTGTTGCTTCCATGTTTTCCCCTCTACTTATAATAATATACCGCTTTTAATGTTTTTTGTGTAGTCTGTATTACTTGGCATTTTTACCCCTATTTTGCTATAAAAAAGGTTTGCAAGATACTTCTAAAAAATGACATAATATTATTAATGCGAGAAAATAACGCCGTTTTAGAAAAAATACCAAATAAAGATTCAATATGGACTAAACAGCAGCCATAACAAATTAAAAGTGGGTAGTGATTAGAGTTTCTATTCACTACCCACTTATCACTAATTAAAGAAAAAGAAATTAAGATCATAAATTGACAATATTCTATATATGTAAAATAATGTGAAAATGAATGATAAAAACAATGTAAATGATTTATAAAATATAATTAAGAGGGAATTATGTCTGAACAAACAATATCACTCACAAATATGTTTCCGGATATTTTAAAGTTTCAAAATGATATTCGGGCAAAGTATGCAACGGAAAATAAAACAGCAAAAAAGGGACAAATCCTTTTTGTTGGTTCATCATTGATGGAAATTTTCCCAATTGAGAAAATGCAGCAAGACAAAAATCTTGGTTTGGACAAAGTTATTTACAATCGCGGTGTTCGGGCTACAACGACTGCCGACCTACTTGCTAATATGGATACACTCATTTTTGATTTAGAGCCGAGTAAGGTTTTCATTAACATTGGTTCAAACGATATTGGTTTTAATGTACCGGAAGACACTTACCTTGCGAATTATGATAATATATTACACCAAATTAAGGCTAAACTGCCTGATACAGTAGTTTATGTAATGGCGTATTATCCGATTAATACAGTAGACAATTTCGGCGAAGAGAAGTCTGAACATGACCAACTTTATGAACACCGTTCGAATGAGTTGCTTGAAGCGGCTAATATTAAAATTGAAAAGCTGGCAAAAAAGAATGGATACAAATTTATTAACGTGAATGCCGGATTGACTGACGGTAACGGTAATTTGCGTAAAGAGTTGACGTTTGACGGCGCTCATATCCTTCCCAACGGATATGAAATTGTGTTGGCTAATATGAAAAAATATTTGCAATAAATATATATAAGTAAAAGAATGAAGGAGCGTTATATGCAAATTTCCCTAAGATTATTCGGGAATATATTGACAAATATTTAATAAACAGTACAAATAAACACGGGAGAATATAATGATTAGAATAGAAAATATTGAAGACAGTTCCAGAATGGCTGAGATTCATGTATTTGGGTGGCGATGCGCATATAAAGATTTTATTTCGGTAGATTATTTATACAATAAATTTACCGTAAAAATTAGGGAGGAAAAATTCAGGGAATATTTATCTGTAAAAAATGATAGTGAAGGAAATTATGTTTATGAGGATCAAAATGTTGTTAAGGCGATTCTTACAATAGGTAATTGTAGAGATGATGATAAAGATAATAAAACATTTGAATTAATGGGGATATATGTAGATCCATTATTTCAGAGGCAAAAAATAGGAACAAAACTTGTAGATTTTTGTATTAAAGAAGCAATCAGTAAAAATAAAAAAGAAATTGTTTTATGGGTTTTTGAAAAAAAAGAAGAATCTATAAAATTTTATGAAAAAATGGGATTTAAAAAGGACGGTAAAAAGAAATTAATGGAATCTTTTAATGAATATGCAATAAGAATGGGTAAAACATTGTAAAAAAAATAGAAAAATAAAGTGCGAGTAAAGAGCCGCCCGTCTACTGCCAAACAACAAGCTTTTCAAGCTGTCTTCCGATGTTGGAACTTGCGTCATATTCAGCAATGATTGTCCAATCATTATCATCTTCATTCGGAACAAAAAGAATATATTTTGATTCAACAGTTTCCATTTTGGATGTTTTAGGATTTAGTTTCTTTGTAACATTATATAAGAAAGAATATGACGGATATTTCGATAATACAGGAACAATTGAGGCAAGTTGTTCATCGGTAACATTATCCTTAAAACTGACATCTGTTTCTGCTATATCCTCAATAAGCGTTAAAATTCCGTTGATGTATTTATGTGTATAAAAACTATGATCGACAGCCGAGCCTCTGCTCATAGAATAAACAAGTTGTTTTTCCTCATCAAATCTGGGAAGACCAAGCTCGCTAAGCTCCTGAGTATCAGGGACATACATATTTTTGCTCTTATCCCATAAAAAATACAAATAGTGTTCATTCCAATTCCCGCTGGGACAGTCAAATATTTTAAGATCATTGTAACCGTCAAAATTGACGTCTATAAAATCAATTTCCAATTTATCACCGGCAATCGAATCGCCGAATAACGTATAATCAAGTAAGTTTATTCTATTTATTACTTCTTTTGTTTCAGAATTGATAATGACAAGTTCCGTAATAAAAATATCACCATCTTTTATATTACCCATTTCTCTGAAAAACAATTCAGGTATATCTTGATGTATAATATATAATTGTTCGCTAAGAATTGTCATTGGGATAAATTGTTGAATCACAAAGTCGGGACCGTCGTATTCTTCAGGGTCCATGCCGTAATTCCCCACACGTCCTACAAAATACTTTTTTACCCCGTCTTTATCACGGTAGGAAAAACCAAAACAAGACATTATTCCGACTTCCTGCCATGATACGACAAACGGTTTTTCGGGATTTAATTCATCCAGAGAATACAACTCTTCCTCAACATCATAGATAATCCCGTCGATGTCGTCAAATCCCATAGTGAGAGACAGCCAGCTAAAATCATTAACGGGAACATTCGCGGTAAACACGATTCTTCCGGAATCTTCATTTTGAATGAATGAATCATAAGTTTTATATTTTTCAAAGAAGGAATCATCCACATACGAAACATTTATTATAACTTCATCTATAACTTCATCGGAATTATTATTATTAAGCGCGTTATTTTTTTTGCAGCCGGTAAATACAATTACCGTAATCAATAACATGATCTTAATTATTTTGTTGTTCATAATATTTATTCCATAATATTCTGAATGTTATAACTTACAGATTATATCACAGACCTCTAAATTTGTCAAATAGGCTATTGTAATTTTCCAATGATTTTTTACGCTGAGCATTCTTCTTTATCGGGCGCAAAAAAATATCTTTTTAAAACCGGAACGTTATGCGAAGGATAGGAAAAAATGATCAAAAATGTTAATTTGATGTATTTATTATGTTATATTATAAAATAAATCATTTGGAGGATTAATTATGATTGAAAACAAAAGAGAAATCACAAGAAGTGATATAGATGAAGATTGGGCTCATTCCGGAATTATTCAAGCAGGAGATTTTGTTTTTATAAGTTATTGTTTTGGTAATGTTAATCAACCTATTGAAAACCAGATTAATAGTGCAATTGATTTATTACAAAAACGTCTGGAAACAGTAGGTTTAAATTTAGAATCAGTTGTAAATTTAAATTGTCTTTTTAAGGATATTATGGATCTTCCTGTTGTAAAAAAAGTATTTAAGGAAAGATTTAATGGAAAATATCCTACGCGAAAGGCTTTCCAAACTGATTTTGTTGTAGAGGGATTATTATTTCAGCTTGATGCAATAGCTTTTAAGAAGTAATAATAATTTAAAAAAATAAATATCCCGAAGAAACGGCTTGATTTCCCTATTTGGGGGTTATTATATATAAGCGCCTGCCGCTGTTTTTTCATAGTGTCGGTATCTTGATTAATTGGCGTAAAACGCTTAAAATTTCCATATACAGTAAAGTTTCGTTATCTAATCTGTTATAGTAATGAAACAGGAGTGTTAATGGCTGATCCTAATAACAAATTACCTGATCGCGGACCCGCTCAGCCCAAAGGACCGGGTAATTTTGCGTTTATTTTTTTTATAATATTGTCAATTGTCTTTATTGCCTTTTTTTACAAGGGCGACAAGGCTCCGGTTATGAATATATCCTACACGGAGTTTACCCGTCTTATTGAGGAAAATCAGATAGAATCCGTTATCATTTATGACGACAAAATCGTAGATATTTATTTAAAAGGCTCGCCGACAGGCGGTTCGCCTCAGTTTAAAACGCGCGTTCCGCTCCTCTCCGATATTACGCCCAGCCTGCAAGCCAAGAGCGTCAACATTACAAGTTCCCCCGCGAAAGTAACATTTATGCGGATAATTATCGACATGCTTCCCTGGATTATCGGTTTTACAATTATCATGATTATTTTCAGGAATATACAGGGCGCGGGCATGAAGAATTTTCAGTTTGGAAAGAGTAAAGCCAAGCGTTATCATGACGAAGGAAAAAAGGTGAGTTTTGCCGACGTAGCGGGGCAGAAGGACGCGAAATACGAACTTGAGGAAGTAGTTGAATTTTTAAAAAGCCCGCAGAAATTTACCAAGATGGGGGCGCGTATCCCTAAAGGCGTGCTTCTTGTCGGAATGCCCGGAACAGGTAAAACATTGATGGCGCGTTCTGTCGCGGGAGAGGCGGGCGTCGCGTTTTTTCACATGTCCGGTTCCGACTTTGTTGAAATGTTTGTCGGTGTCGGGGCAAGCCGCGTAAGAGACCTTTTTGATCAGGGACGCAAAAGCGCTCCTTGTATAATTTTTATCGACGAGTTAGACGCGGTAGGGCGTACCCGCGGCGCAGGCTACGGCGGCGGTCACGACGAGCGCGAACAGACATTAAACCAGCTCCTTGTGGAAATGGACGGCTTTGATTCAAAAGACGGAGTTATTATTCTTGCCGCGACAAACCGCCCCGATGTTTTAGACCCAGCCCTTCTTCGTCCCGGCCGTTTTGACCGACAGGTAATTGTCGCGATGCCCGACATAAAAGAAAGAGAGGCTATTTTACAAATACACGCCGCAAAAATTCCTTTAGATAAGGAAATTGATCTTGCGCGCATCGCAAGAGCGACGCCGGGAATGAGCGGCGCGGACATTGCGAACCTTGTAAACGAAGCGGCTTTGTTTGCCGCTCGAAAAGACAGACCGGAAGTGATTATGTCCGACTTTGAAGAAGCCAGAGACAAGGTACTGATGGGCGTCGCGCGGACGACGCTTGTGGTTTCCGACAAAGAGCGGCGTATGACTGCCATTCACGAGGCGGGGCATGCGATACTGCACTATTTTCTTAAGAACGCCGACCCTCTGCATAAAGTTACGATTGTTCCCCACGGACGGGCGCTTGGCGCGGCGCTTTCCCTCCCCGAAGAAGACAGTTACAGCCGCTCCAAGGGCTGGATAGAGGATCGTATTGGCATTTGTTACGGTGGCTGGTTAGCGGAAAATCTTTTTTATAATGAGACAACCACCGGAACAAAGAACGATATTCAACAGGCGACTGAAATGGCGCGTAACATGGTTTGCGAGTGGGGTATGGCGGCTGAACTTGGTCCCATTGCCTATGGTCAGGAGGACGAACCTATTTTCCTAGGCAAAGAAATAGCGCGCCACAAAGACTATTCGGAAGATACCGCGCAGAGGATAGACAAGGCAGTTAAAGAAATACTTGATCGCGCCAGAAACAACGCGTTAAAAATTATCGAGGAACATAAAGCTCAGCTTGAAAAACTTGCCGATGCTCTTCTTGCGCGCGAGACGCTTATTGATGATGAAGTACGGGCAATTCTCGATCTTCCGTCCAAAGGAGTGTCCGAATGAAATTCAACGCGCCGCGGATTAACAGTTTGCATGCTCTGTGCTTGTTACTGTTGTTTACGGCAATTTGTTTTAATGTTAACGCGCAGACTAGGACAGACGCAAAAGACGATTCGCAAGCGGCATTGCAGTATGTTCAATGGATACAGCAGGCGGTTGATGAACAGAGATGGGACGACGCGCTTGCCGCGGCAACGCGCGCAATGGATTTTTACAGTGTATCTTCCGATATTCCGTATCTTTTGGCTGTTGTTCAATCGCGTTATAAAAACAGCATAAGGCAAAAGGCGGTAGTTGACAGTTTAAATAAGGCAATCGACGCTAACCGTTGGGTTAAGTACAGTGAATACAACGCGCAACTGTTAAAAGCGCAGATGCTTATTTCAATGCGCGAATATCAAGACGCTATGATCTGTCTGGACAAAATAGACGCGGCAGGCTCTCGCGCCGATTCTGTAATGCTGCGTCTTCTTGCTTTGCGCGGAATGGCAGGCGGAAAAGAGCCCGGCTATGATTACGCTTACGCATCGGCGCAGTTTAGAAGTCAAGTTCTGCTGGCGATGGACAGGTTCCCCCGCGATCCGCGCCCCTTGCGTATATTTTTTGAATATGCTCATAACAGAAAACCGCAGCCGTCTGAGTTGCCGGAGAGCGATATTAATCTTCTTGAGCTTGCGCTTAAGAGGCTTCCTTTTTTACAGGAAGCAGATCCGGAGCTTGCGTGGATGGCGGCTCCGTTTATAAGAAATGTCGATGATGCCCGAAGAAGCGCCGCTTCGTATAGGTCGGGAAGTTTATCTAATGTAGAAAATTTTAAGCCGAATCCGGCTTCTATCCCCGTGGCGCTCAATCTTGGACTTATTGATGATAAAACGGCAATAGAAGAAGTGTTTGCGGCGGTTACAGAAAATGAACCCGTAATTAAAAAAGAATTAATAATCGATACTTACAAGCTTCTTCGCAGTGAGGAAGGACGCGATTTATTTACCCGCAAACTCCTTGTTTTTTCAGGTTTTATAATTACCGATTATGATAACGACGGTTATATAGAAAACAATGTGCATTACAAAACGGGATTTATAGATTATTTAATCGATAGTTTTAGTAATAATATTCTCAGTTTTAAAGTTGATTTTGGACCGGACAATGATCCGGAAAAAGTTTCCGTTTTTATTTCAAAAAATGATTCTTCGCGTGAACGGAATTTATCGCGGCGTATTGATCTGCAATGGGAGCGTTATCCTTCCGTAAAACAGGCGGAATTGGAAAATGAAATATTTAAATTTGGTCCGGTTTTTTTTAGTTACGCGCCGATCAATTTTATAGAGCTTGGCGGCAGCGACGAACTTACAGGTATTCTGTATCCCGCGCCGGTATATCAATATATACCCCTTACTTATAACGCCCTTCTTTCATTTTGTTCAAGTTATTCCCGCCCAAGTTTGGAAATTGACGGCGCTACGGAAACAATTTATATGGACAGGGGAGTTATACTGCGGGTAATTGAAACATTAAAAGGACGGCAGGTATCAGTTACGGAATTTGAAAAAGGACTGCCTGTAGTTCAACACATTGACATCGATCTTGACGGCAGAATGGAAACAATACGCCGTTTCCGCCGTCCGCCTCCCGGTTACGAAATGGAAAATGTCCTTGACTACCGCCGTTTAATCGCTTCCTCAGAAAGCGATTGGTCGGGAGACGGAGTTTATAAAACAAAAGAAGTGTATCTACAGGACGGTTCGATTGTTTATTCTTTTGATATAGACGGCGGCGGAGAAATGAATTACTCGGAAATCTGGAAATAACGATGAAAAAAAATGTTTATCTGATATTTATTTTTGTACTTTTAATTTTTTCATGTAAAAGCGTGGATGACAAAAAAAATACTCCTCCGTCCAAAACCACAAGTTTTTTCAGGTTAAGCGACATTGAAAAAAAAGTACATGAAAGCCCCGTTATCGCATTAAACCAAATATATATATATAAAGAAGTTTATTCCGTTACCAATAAAAGTAAAAATGAGAACGAGGACGAAGATTGGCAGCAGCTTGCTCATTACGAGAAAATAGCGACGGAAAATTTATGCGCCATGCAGGAGAAGGCAATTGAAGAAGAGCTATGGGACGACGCCGTGTCCTTGGGCAGATCTATCGCCAGTCTTGGAATAAAAAACGCGCATACCGGAAAAGAAGCGGAATATATTCTTGAGGGCGCGAAGAAAAAAATAAAGGAAGGCAATAATCTAGGCGCGTTTTTAGCGGCGGTAAAATCGCATGAAATAAAGCCGCTGGATTATCAAAGCGCTCTTTTATTTCTTGAAAAAGCCGTAGAAGGACGCCAGCGCCGTTCCTCGGCATTTTTCCTAGCTGCGGCTCAGGCGGCAGGCGGAAAAAACATTCCCGCCAATTTGGTTGAATACGCTAAGGGCAGGGATACCGCTTCGGATATGATAAAAGGCGTCGCCACAATTATTGTTGACAAAGGGTACAGAATTGAACGCGGAATGGGCATACCGGACAGGGTTTTAGGTTCCGCTTTTTTTGTTGACGCGTCCGGTTTACTGATTACAAATTATCATGTTATCGCAAGCGAAGTTGATCCCAAACGCAAAGGTTATTCGCGTATGTATGTCCGCATGGGCGATTCAACCAGTCCGCGCGTTCCCGCCAAGGTCATTGGCTGGGATAAAGCGCTGGATCTTGCGTTGATTAAAACCGGAATGGAAACCGAATATGTTTTTTCGCTTGTAGATCGCGTAATTCCGCGAATAGGCGACACGGTGCTAGCGATTGGTTCTCCCGTAGGACTGCAAAAGACTGTAACGTCGGGGATTGTTTCCGCTCTTGGAAGGCGTTTCCTGCAGATTGGAGACGTTATTCAAATAGACGCCGCCGTCAATCACGGCAATTCAGGCGGTCCTGTAGTGGATAATGATGGGCGGCTTGTGGGAATAGTTTTTGCGGGTATAGATCAGTATCAGGGACTGAATTTTGCTGTTCCCGCCGAAACGCTTACTTCCGCTTTGCCGACTATGATAAAGGGAGGAAGATCCCAGCGTCCGTGGCTTGGAATGACGTTAAGCGAAATAAATTCAGAAGCGGAAATAATTTATACCGCCCCTAATACTCCCGCTTATTTACATAAAGTCAACGAAGGTTTTTTTATCAAAACAATTAACGGAAAGAAAGTAACCGCGGACGAGGGGGGGCTTATTCCCGCTTTGCAAAATACGGTTTTTATGTGCGGTCCCGGAGAGCTTGTAGCGTTGGAAATTTTTGATAAAGAAAAAAAAGAAGTAAAAAAGAAAGTTATAATGACGGTTCCGCGCCCTGATCTGCCGCTCCTTGACGCGGCAAAAATTGACAAGAAGGATCGAATTGCCGCTCCATTGTTCGGTATGATTCTTTCTCCGTTACAAAACAGTGTTTTTTCTTCCAGCTTTAGAGTAAACCGCGTCGTCCGCGGTTCCATTGCCGATGAAGCGGGAATTTCAGAAGACGATCCTGTGTCTATTTCGCGTTTACGTTTGCTGGAAGATGAAGGTGTTGCGGTGATGGAAATTACCGTAAAAAAACGCCGAATGGGTTATCTGGAAACGTCGATGCAGCTTCCCGTTTGGCTTGATTCTCCCGATACGTTGTAATATGAGTATCTATACAGGAAAAGGCGACAAAGGAAAAACTTCCGATCTAAGCGGACGAGAAGTCTCAAAAAACAGCGCGGCAATTCATTTTATCGGAGCGGCTGACGAGCTTAACTGCCACTTGGGACTGATTAAAGCTATGATTGCTAACGAAGACGCATGGCAATTTTCCGGTAAGTCTGCAATTATTTTTCTGGAGAGAGTCCAAAAAAATATCGGGTTAATTATGTCCCATGTTTCCGATATAAAAAACAGTAACTTTTTTCTGCCGCCCGATGAAGTCGTAAATCTGGAAAAAGAAATAGACAGATTGCACGCCAATCTTCCAAAACAGGAAAGGCTGGTTATACCGGGTAAAAATATCATAGAAGCGCAAATACAAATAGGACGGACAATAGCAAGAAGGGCGGAAAGATTGTTTTTCGCGGTTAGGGAAGAGCAGTCGTTTTGTCCGGAAGCGGGAGCGTATCTAAACAGGCTGTCGGATTATTTATTTGTTTTGTCTCAGCAGGAATCATTGATAAACGTCAATTTCATAGATCAAGTCGCCGGTGTTTAAATTGTAAACCCGTCTTTTAAAACAAGACGGAACACTGATGTTTTTTACTTTTTCAGGTTTAAATTCATCAACAATAATTATTACCTTTACGCCGGAATATTTTAACGCTAACATTCTTGTTTCGTTTTCCGTTTTAAGCCATTCGACCCTGTTTATATGCGGCGTTTGCGGCCAAATATTCGCGATAAAAAAAGTCATCAGCGCGTTCTCTGTAGTGTCGTCAAAATCCGCATTAGGAGCCATGTGTCCCCTGTCGTAACCGGAATGGGTATAGTCCCTGTGGCTGGGAAGAAAATAACCGTGTTCGGCTAATAGCCGTTTTAATACGCCCTTATCTCTGTCCTGCGTGAATGTCGCCGACGGCCGCTTTACTCCGTTTGAGTACGCTCTTTCTTTTGTCAGGGTATATTCAATAGTATGCGGTCCTAAATTAATTGCGTCATAACATCCCGAATAAAGGAGTTCTTCTTCGTCGTTGTATACGGTAAAATCAAAATGTCCTTCTAAATCACAGGCAAAAGAATATGCCGTAAGAAAAAGTAAGAAAAATAAAACAAAAGAACCAATACGGTAAAAATTCTTCATGAGGTTGAATTTAAGAAATCAATTAACGCGGGAGTTTCCGCGGGAATTACTTTTGCGTCTACCGTTCTTTCCATTGTACGGGACAGGGAAGCCGGCATGGGCGGGAGTCCGATTAACGGTTCTACTGTCTCCGCGAATTTAGCGGGATGCGCCGTACAAAGAATACCAACCGCCCCTTGTTCAATTTTATTATTCGCGTAAAGTTTATCGGTTCCCTTCCAGCCTACCGCGCTGTGAGGATCAAGAAAATATCCCGTCTGTTCATGCACGCGCACGATTGTTTCCTTCGTTTCATCGTCGCCGACTGAAACGCCCAAAATTATCCGCCGCATTTGTTCCAAAGAAAAATGCGCGCTCATTCGCTCAAAGTTGCTCGGCGCGCCTACGTCCATCGCGTTGGAAATTGTCGCCTGCGAAACTTTTGTCTTGTATTCGCCTGAATCAAGATAATCGGGAACAGTTTTATTTATATTTGTCGCCGCGATAAATTGCTTGATAGGCGCGCCCATCTTCATCGCGTAAAGCCCCGCCGTTAAGTTGCCGAAATTGCCCGACGGGACGCATAGGGTAACGGGCGCTCCGCTTTTTGCCGCGTGCGTTTTATTCGCCCCCGCAGTCCTGGGCGTCGCTTCTCCGTCCGGATCGACAAGACCCGCGAAGGCTCTGCCCGCCGCGGCTGAATAGTAAACCGCCTGCGGAATAAGACGGCTGATATTAATTGAATTTGCGGAAGAAAGAGCCATGCGTTTTTTAAGCCTTTCATCCGCAAGAGCGGCTTTTACAAGACGCTGGCAGTCGTCAAAACTGCCTTCTACGGCGAGGGCTGAAATGTTCTTTCCAAGACCCGCAATCTGCCGCTCTTGAAGCGGCGATACGCGCCCTTTGGGATACAGAACCGTAACAAAAATGCCGGGCACCTCGAAAAAACCGTCCGCCACGGCGCCGCCCGTATCGCCGGAAGTAGCGACAAGTATCCTTAATGATTTGTCTTCCCACCTGCGTAAATACGAAAAAGCGCGCGCCATAAAACGGGCGCCAAAGTCCTTGAATGCCGCCGTCGGTCCGTGAAAAAGCTCTAAAGCATAGCGGTCTGCGACAGGCACAAGGGGAGCTGTAAAAGTGAAAGCCGAGTGTACTATGTCGGATAACATATTGTCCGGGATTTCATCGTTTACATAGGGTTTTATCGTTTCAAAGGCAATATCCGTAAAATCCATAGTTCCAAGCGAAGATCGTACTTGAGCCGTATATTGGGGTATTTCCTGCGGCACAAAGAGACCCCCGTCCGGGGCAAGCCCGGTAAGAGCGGCTGCGGCGAAATTCACCTTTTCATTGTTATTTCTGGTACTATAATAATACATACCTTATATTAACATATAGACATAATTGACACAAAGGGGGTTGACTGTTATAGTATTATAAGGAGTGAAAGTGGCAAAAGAAGAAGCAATAGAGGTAGAAGGTGTAGTCAGGGAGGCTCTGCCAAATACGATGTTTAGGGTAGAGTTGGATAACCAAAACGGGCATCTTATACTGGCTCACCTTTCGGGTAAAATGCGAAAACATTATATCCGTATTGTTCCGGGCGACAAGGTTAGGGTTGCCCTTTCTCCGTACGATTTAAGCAGAGGCAGGATTATTTATCGTGAAAGATAAAAACTGAAATTTTAATTAGTGAGGTAAATTATGGCAGATGTGGTGTATATTGATGTTGAAGACGGTTTAAAAAGAGTAATGAATAATAAAAAGCTTTATGCCAAATTACTTACAAAATTCAAGGAAGATCAAAACATAAAGAATATTGAAACAACCTTGGCGGCAGGTGATTTGCAGAATGCGCAAATTGCCACGCATACTCTTAAGGGGCTTTCGGCAAATCTGTCCCTTACCGAATTAAACAAACATGTTGTAGAGCTTGAAGCCCAAATAAAAGCCGGTTCCGTAAAGCCCGATCAATATGATAAAGTTAAATCCGTTTATACCCAAAGCATGATAGAGGTTGATAAGGTAATAACGCAGTATGCATGATAATAAACCGATAGTATTAGTCGTTGATGACATTGAAGCAAATGTCATGATCCTCGAGGAAATATTAAAGGATGATTATAATGTTATAACGGCTTACAATGGAATGGAAGCTCTTGAGAAACTAAAGAACACTCCTATCCTTCCTAAGATAATACTGCTTGATGTTGTCATGCCTCACATGGACGGACGTGAGTTATTTAATAAAATTAAGAGCGATAAAGCGTATCAACGAATCCCTATTATTTTTATTACCGCGGAAAACGATTCGGAAAGCGAACTTCTTGCCGCGGGAGCCGTAGATTTTATTAATAAGCCGTTTTTGCCGGAGATTGTCAAACTTCGCGTAAGAAACCAAATAGCGTTAAAAAATTACAGCGATAATCTGGAAATAATGGTTATGGAGAAAACTGAGGAAGCGACCAGAACTCTGGATAACGCCCTGCAGGGACTTGCGAATGTTATTGAACACAGGGATTTGGAATCGGGCGAGCATGTAAAGCGGACGCAGTTATTTGTAAAAGCATTAATAGAATATTTAGTGACTTCTGATTCTGTTTATGCGGAGGATATAAAGAAACTCCAGCCGGAGATGATTGTAAGATCTATGGCTCTCCATGATGTCGGAAAAATAGCCATCCCGGATAAAATTCTTCTTAAGCCGGGAAAACTCGACCCGGAAGAATACGAAATAATGAAAACACACACTACGCGCGGCAAGGATATTATCCATGAACTTGGCGATATAAATTCATCTATATACCTGAAGCATTGCGAAGATATTTGTTACGGACATCATGAACGCTGGGACGGAAAAGGATATCCCCGGCAGTTAAAGGGGCATGAAATACCGCTTGCGGCGCGCCTTGCGTCATTAGCTGACGTATATGACGCGTTAGTATGCGCCCGCGTATATAAAGTCGCCATGCCATATGAAGAAGCGCTTGAAATTATCGCGCAGGGAAAAGGAACTCAGTTTGATCCAATCATTGCGGACGCAATTATACATATTCAAAATAAATTTCAGGAAATATCACGGACATATCAATAAAACGGAAGTACTAAAAAATGGGCATTACAGAATTAATGACGGAATTGGTTTTTCAAGTTGGAATAATTTTATTCGCCGTGCGTTTTGGCGGACGTATAGCGAAGAAAATAGGTATTCCTTCCGTACTGGGCGAACTGCTTATAGGCGTGGTAATCGGTCCTTATGCTTTAGGCGGTATTGCCTTTCCCGGTTTCCCTCAGGGACTTTTTCCTTTAAGCGGCGGAGGTTCTATTGCGGTTAGTACGGAATTGTATTCGTTTGCCACAGTCGCTTCTATTATTCTGCTTTTTTTCTCAGGACTGGAAACAGATATCGGTTTATTCTTAAAATATTCTGTCGCCGGCGTAATAATCGGCTTAGGCGGAGTGTTATTCTCCTTTGTGATTGGAGATATTTGCGGCGTTCTGCTTCTTCATACTTCATTCTTTGATACGCGATGTTTGTTTTTAGGCGTGCTTTCAACGGCGACTTCCGTAGGCATTACCGCAAGAATTCTAAGCGACAGAAAAAAGATGGATTCGCCGGAGGGTGTTACCATTCTTGCCGCCGCGGTATTCGACGACGTATTGGGAATTATCATTCTTGCCGTAGTGCTTGGAATGGTTGCTATGTTTGCCGGACATGCGGAAGCGGAAGGCAATATTTCCGCTAGGGCAATTCTTGGTATTGCCGGAAAGGCGTTCGGTATCTGGCTTGGTTTTACGGCGTTAGGTTTGCTTTTTTCGCGCCAGCTTGCTTCGTTCTTAAAAATGTTTAGAAACAGTTCTGATTTTTCCATACTTGCGCTTGGTATCGCTCTTATTCTTGCCGGTTTCTTTGAACACGGCGGACTTGCAATGATAAT
>Ga0268262_10002728_pt1 | contig 19985 bp, 10 predicted proteins | sample TergutNc150P3_FD_190354 | JGI IMG/M metagenome (GOLD analysis project Ga0268262, IMG submission 190354) | Nasutitermes corniger P3 segment gut microbial community from laboratory colony in Florida, USA - Nc150 P3 (SPAdes) (version 2) | ecosystem: Host-associated > Arthropoda: Insects >... | reverse complement strand
CCCGTCTAAACGGCCTTCCCAGTATGTCGCGCGCTGTTTTGCAAGGTTGGTAATACTGCGCCTGCTGAGATCCATACTGATGGATGATGCTTGATTCAACTGTATTACTGCAATGCTTACAGCAACAATCACAACAATAGAGATCATTATTAAGGTCAGCCTATATTTAAGTTTCATTTCTTATTCTCCTCTTCCACTTGCAAATTAAAAACTACTATATCATAATATTCTACAAGTTTTTTTTTATTTTGTCAATTGGTCGGGAAACCTAATAAAACTGCATTATGGAAGATTTGTTTATATGATTAAAATTAAACTCACAATGTATACAATGCTCTTTTTAGCGTTTATTTTGACCTTATTTTCAGGATGTGAAAAAACTCTTAATTTTAAGTTTATAAAAGAAAAAACTCTTGTACAAATAGATAAATTATCATTTAAGGAAATACCCGGCATAACCCAAAGCGAGATAAACGCTATTGAGGCTCTCCAGAAAAAATATACCTATTTTGTGTACGGAGTCTACCCCAGTACTGAGGCGTTTATCGGGAAAAACGGCGAAATTAACGGGTATGCCATAATGCTTTGCGACTGGCTTTCCAGGGTATTCGGGATACAATTCAGTCCGGTGTACTACCAATGGGACGAATTGCTTAATGGGCTTAATACCGGCGAGATCGATTTCACAGGCGAACTTATGTTAACTTCAGAAAACCAGACGCACTTTTTTATGTCTCCTCCCACGATCCACCGAACGATAAAATCATACCGGCTCATAGACAGTCTGCCCATTACGGAGATAAGGCGGTTTCGCAGGCCGCGTTACGTGTTTCTGAGGGGAGCGGTTGTCGCCGCTGACATAGGCGCAAACACTAATTACACTTTTGAAACCATTCTCGTTGATAACCATCAAGATGCGTACTTGATGCTTAAGAGCGGCGAGGCTGACGTGTTTTTCGGTATGGATACCGCTGAAGGGGCTTTTTACACATACGGCGATGTTATCAGCGAAGACTTTTTTCCGTTGATTTTTAGATCGTCCTGCCTGTCAACAAAAAATGAGGAATTCCTCCCGATAATCTCAGCCATTGAAAAGGTTATAAATGACCAAGTTCTTGAATATCTGACCGGGATACAAAAAAAAGGGTACCAGGAATACAGGGAAAACAGGATGTACGCTATGCTGACCGAAGATGAGCATTTATTCATCCAAAACAACCCTGTCATAATAATCAGCGCTGACCACTCCAATTACCCTATTTCTTTTTACTCCCGTAATAATAAATGGGAAGGAATATATTTCGAGGTACTGGCTGAAGTTGAAAGGCTTACCGGGTTAAAATTTGAAGTCGGCAATGACAGAAATACGCAATTACTGGATACAATAGAGATGGTTGAACACGGGGAGGAGATGATCCTGCCGGAACTGTTTCATATAAATGAATATGAAGGCCATTTTATATGGTCGGATGTTCCGATTGTAACAGATCACTTTGCGTTTATATCCGGAGCGAATTTCCGCAACATTGATATAAACGATATTTTTCATTTACGTGTAGGCATAAATAAACACTCCCTATATTCTGACATTTTTAAAGGAATGTTTCCCGACCACCAGAATTTCACTGAATATGAAACTATGGAAGAAACCTGGGATGCGTTAAAACACGGCAAGGTTGACGTGATTTTCTCGAGCCAGCGAAGACTGGTTATTTACACCAATTATTACGAGATGGCGGATTTTAAGCTCAATTTGGTTTTTGAGCATACGTTTGATTCTTTTTTCGCTTATAACAAGGACGCCGTAGTTCTTAAATCAATTGTCGATAAAGCCCTCAGCGTTGTCAACGTAAATAATATAGCAAACCAGTGGATATATAAGACCTATGATTACCGGAATAAAATGGCGGCGGCTCAGCGTCCTTATTTAATCGGCGTGTCAATTTTGTTCTTCCTTGTACTTCTGCTCGTGATAAATCTTTTGTTAAAAAGCCGCAATGTCGGCAAACATCTGGAAGACATTGTAGCGGAGCGGACAAGCGCTCTCTCGTTCGAGACATCCAAGCTTAATGCGATAATTGATTCAATTCCCGATTATATATTTTGTAAGGACACTGATCTAAGATACACTCAATGTAACGATTCCTTTGAAAAATTTATGGGCGCCAGTGAAGAGGAATTTCTCGGCAAGTCCAACAAAGACGGCGCATGGTTTTCTCCCGAAGAAGAGGAGATGATTCAAGCCGCAGATCTGGCAGTTTTAAATGAAAACAAGAGACATATCGTTGAAGAAGATGTCCGCTCGCCTTCAACCGGAGAATTAACTACTTTTGAAATGGTCAAAGCCCCGATTAGACAGAACGACGCCGTCGTAGGAATAGTCTCCATTGCGCGCGATATAACACGGCGCAAAGAAATGGAAGAGGAACTTAAATCCGCTTCGCACGCCAAGTCCTCTTTCCTTGCCCACATGAGCCATGAACTGCGAACGCCGTTAAATGTGGTAATCGGTCTTACCGATTTAATACTGGAAGATGATGATCGTCTGGATAAACCTATTGCGGATAATCTTGTAAAGATAAGTCACGCAGGCAATACGCTTTTAAGCATTGTAAACGATATACTTGATTTCTCCAAAATTGAGTCGGGCAAACTAACATTGTCTCCGATTGCGTATCATATACCCAGTCTGTTAAGCGACATTATTACCCTTACTGTTACCCGTATCGGGGAAAAACCAATTAAATTCAAATTGAATATCAGCGACGATTTGCCGAGAAAACTATACGGCGATGATCTGCGGGTGAAACAGGTATTTACCAATCTGCTTACCAACGCCGTCAAGTACACCCGCGAAGGAAGTATAGAGTTGAGTATGCGCTGTACACGGGAAGGCGATACTGTGTGGATGGATGTTTCAGTCGCCGATACCGGCATGGGTATCCCCAAGAAAGACATCGGTAATCTGTTCCTTGATTATTATCAAGTCTCCGCCAATGCCACCCGTAACATTGAGGGCACGGGATTAGGTTTACCCATTACCAAAAGACTTGTAGAAATGATGGGCGGGGAAATTCATGTGGAAAGCGAGCATGGCAAAGGCTCAACGTTCAGTTTTCGCATAATGCAGGGTTTCTTCGACGATAGGGTTGTAGGAGCGGAAAATTCGGAAAAACTCCGTAACTTTACCTATTCAGATGATAAACAAATTGCCGCCAGAAAATTGCAAAGGATCGATTTGAGCTACGCCAGAGTGCTGGTGGTAGACGACATGCAGACCAATCTTGACGTGGCATCGGGTCTTTTAGGCAGGTACAAAATGGAGATTGACTGTTTATCAAACGGGCCGGATGCGATTAACCGGATAAACAAAGGGACTCCGGTTTACAGAGCTATATTTATGGATCACATGATGCCGGGCATGGACGGTATAGAAACGGTGAAAAGGATTCGCGAATTAGATACTGAATATGCGCAGAAGATACCTATTATTGCTCTTACAGCCAACGCCATACAGGGAACTGAAAAAATGTTCTATGATCACGATTTTCAGGCATTTATAACCAAACCAATTAATGTAAAAGAACTGGATACCATTGTCAGGAAATGGGTGCGTGACGAAACCAAAGAGGAAGTATTAATTTCAAGCGATTCTTCTTCTGAGGATGAAAACATGGCAATAGATATACCGGGAGTGGATACTGAAAAAGGGCTTTCTCTTTACGTCGGTGAAACAAAGGTTTATCTGCCCTTGTTGCGCTCCTATGTTGCAAACACACCTAAAGTTTTGGCCAAATTGCGGACTGTCTCGGCGGAAAATTTATCTGATTATGTAATTACCGTACACGGATTAAAGGGTACAAGCGCAGGCATAGGCGCTGAAGAGATACGGGAAGCGGCTTTTGAACTTGAAAAAATGTCCCGTGCCGGCGACCTGCAGGGCGTATTGGCCAAAAACGACAAACTTATTGCCGATACGGAAATTATTGTCGCCAATGTAAAAGAGTGGCTGGATAAAAACGATATTCACGAGGCAAAACCGCGCAAGAAAGCCCCGGACCGTGAGCTTCTGGCGCAGTTGCAGCAGAACTGTGAGAGTTATGATATTGACAAAGTTGAAGAGGTTATGTCCAAACTGGAAAGTTTCGATTATGATGAAGATGTCGAATTAATGTCATGGATAAGAGAAAAAATAGACATATCCAAGATGGGCGAAGTAGCAAAACGGCTTGCCGCGCTGTGAAAAGGAAAGGTATTGTATAAATGGCCGGTGATCGGAAAAAAGTTGTCATGGTAGATGATAACCCTGAAAACCTGAACTCTCTAAAGAATACCCTGAAAGAAAGCTACATGGTATATCCCAGTCCGTCAGCGCCGGAAATGTTTGAATTATTGGAACATATCAAACCGGATCTAATTCTGCTGGACGTGGAGATGCCGGAAATGAATGGATACGAAGCCTTAAAAAAACTGAAAAGCGATGATAAGTACCGGGAAATACCGGTTATTTTCCTGACTTCAATGATCGATGAACAAAGTGAAATTGAAGGCTTAAAACTCGGCGCTGTTGATTATATCCGCAAGCCCTTCGTAACCCCGTTATTGCTCGAACGGATAAAAACTCATATATCATCATAAGGAGAAATATAATTATGGACGCTGATCGAAAAAAAATTATCGCAGTAGATGATAACCCGGAAAACCTGAACTCTCTCAGAAATACCCTGAAAGATATATACATGGTATATCCCAGCCCGTCGGCGCAGGAGATGTTTGAATTATTGGAACATATTAAGCCGGATTTAATTCTGCTGGATGTGGAGATGCCGGAGATGGACGGATATGAAGCTATAAAAAAACTGAAGAGCAACGACAAATACAAGGAAATCACCGTTATTTTTCTGACTGCCATGAGTGACGCGGAAAGCGAAACAGAGGGGTTAAAACTCGGCGCTATTGATTATATCCACAAGCCTTTTGTAACCCCACTGCTTCTCCAGCGGATAAAAATGCATATGTCCGTAATAGAACGTCAAATGGAAATTAAACATCTGCTGGAACTGAAAACAGAAGAAGTCAGCATGCGCAAAATGGCGGAACGGGCGGCGCAAAACGCATCCCGCGCCAAGACCAACTTCCTTTCCCGCATGAGCCATGAAATACGCTCTCCGTTAAACGCCGTTATAGGCATGATAAACATCGCAAACGATGAAAAGGATATTGAAGCGATAAAGCTCTATCTCGGAAAAGCAGGCAATGCGGCAAAGCATGTAGTGAGCGTTATCAACGATATTCTTGATATGTCCAAAATTGAGGCGAATAAACTTGAGCTTTCCGACGCTGAATTTGATTTTGGAAGAATGATGACAAACATTGTTGATGTAACAAGCTCCGGCGTCCAGGAGAAACATCAGGAAGTTATCGTTAATATAAGCCCAAATATTCCGCCGTTCATAATCAGCGACGAATTACGGCTAACGCAGATTATTACCAATCTAATGATTAACGCGGTAAAATTCACGCCGGAAAACGGCAAGATTCAGTTGAATGCGGAAAAACTGGATGAAAAAGACGATAGCATTACGCTAAAAATCGAAGTTGTAGACTCAGGTATAGGAATTTCACCGGAACGGCAGAAAGTACTTTTTGCGGATTACAACCAGGCCGACAGCAGTGTAGTAAAAAATGTCGGCGGTACGGGACTGGGTTTGATCATCGCCAGACGGCTTTTGGAACTCATGCACGGAAAGATCTGGGTTGAGTCGGAGCTTGGCAAAGGATCGAAATTTATTTTTAACGTAAGAGTGAAAAAGGGCACCCAGACCGCCGGAAGCGCCGCTGCGGAATTAAAAACCGACTTAAAAGCGACCGATTTAAAATTACAGGATTATACCATACTGGTTGCGGAAGATACGGATTTTAATAGAGAAGTTCTTTCCAAGTATCTGGAAAAAACCGGCGTCATCATAGATTTTGCCTTAAACGGTAAATTAGCTGTTGACATGTTCAAAGAGAATCCCGATAAATACAGCCTGATTTTCATGGACATTAACATGCCCGAGATGAACGGAGACGAAGCGGCAAAGTTAATAAGGGCGCTTGACATAAAAAAAGCAAAGGAGATCCCTATTGTCGCAATGACCGCGGATGTATTTAAAGAAGATGTAGAAAAGTGTCTGGCGGCAGGCATGAACGATCATATCTCTAAACCGATTGTTCCGAAAACCATACTTGCAAAACTCAAACAACATTTAGGTTTATAGAAAGTACACCATTACTATCCCATTGCAAAAAATAAGCTGTTGAGTCATAATATTCTACAAGTTTCTAAATTGTTTATTTGTTGAGTAAATTAATTTATTACTTAAGGAGGATAAATTATGGCGCTAAATATTCCAGGAATCGATGAGAAAATTTTTGGCGATTTAATGGACAGTGATGAGGATCTTTACGTATCTGTTTTAAGCTCTTTTATAGAGAAAACACCGACTGTATTGGCAAAATTGGCTACAGTCACACAGGAAACATTACCGGAGTATGCAACAACCGTACATGGCTTAAAGGGAGCCTGTGCCAATATCTGCGCTGAAGAAGCGAGAAAAATGGCCTATAGCCTAGAACAAAAGTCCAGAGCCGGAGATTTAGCCGGTGTTCAGGCCGAAAACGGCGCTTTTTTAAAGTATGTTGAAGATTTGCTGGTTAAGCTGAGAGAGTGGAACAAAAATCATAAGTAAAAGGACCGGGGATTAGGGAATAGGGTTGGTGTTACCCGAGAAACCGCGTTATCTCATGCGCAAACAACAACCTCGTTCCCCGTTTCCTATCTCAAGAAAGGGGAAGGGTATGTTAAAAAGCACCAAACGTATAACGTGCGTAATATTTGTTTGTGCGTTTATTTTCACTGTGTTTTCCGGATGTGAAAAAACTTTAAAAAAAGAAGAGACTGCCACCGCAATAGAAAAGCTTTCATTCCGTAACATACCCGGTATAACTCCGGCCGAAATAATCGCTATTGAAAATCTCCAGAAAAAACACAGTTATTTTGTATACGGAATAAATCCTACTACCGAGGCATTCACCGAGGAAAACAGCGGGATCCACGGATATGCCGTAATGTTTTGCAACTGGCTTTCCGAAATGTTCGGGATAGAATTCAGACCGACTTTCTATCAATGGGGCGATTTACTTAGAGGGCTTGAATCAGGCGAAGTGGATTTTACCGGTGAGTTAATGTACACCGTCGAAGGCAAACCGGGTTATTTAATGTCCGACCCCACAATTAACCGCTCGATAAAATCATACCGGCTCCGGAACAATATACCCATTACTGAAATTTTGCGGGAGCGCCTGCCGCGATTCGCTTTCCTGAGGGAAGCGGTCGTAGCCGACGACGTAGACGCAAACACTGAATACAATTTTGTTACTGTTATCGTTGACAGTCATCAGGAAGCGTACCGGATGCTCAAAAGCGGACAGGTGGACGCATTTTTAGGACTCGATACCGCCGAAGGAGCTTTTGACATATACGGCGATGTGGAGAGCGAGGAGTTTTACCCGTTGATTTTCAGGTCATCCTGTCTGACTGCGCACAATGAGGAATTTCGTTCGATAATCAACGTTCTGGATAAGGCGATGACTGAAAACGTTCTTGAATACCTGACCGATATGCAAAAAAGGGGGTATCAGCAATACCTTGAAAACAGAATAAATGCGTTATTAACCGAAGAAGAACGCATATTTATCAGAAATAACCCTTATATACCGATCGTAGCGGAATTCAGTAATTATCCGATTTCATTTTACAATAGACAATACAAAGAATGGGAAGGAATATTTTTCGAGGCGCTGGATCAAGTAGAAAAACTTACCGGGTTGAAATTCCAGCTTTCCAACGATCAGAATACGCCGTTACTTAAGCTTATAGATATGCTTGAAAACGGCGAAGCGATGATCCTGCCGGAACTCCATCAGACAAAGGAATATGAAGGCCGTTTTATATGGTCGGATATCCCAATTATAAATGATAACTTTGCGTTTTTATCCAGAATAGAAACACGCAACATTGATATAAATGATGTTTTTCACTTACGTGTTGCTATACGCAAAGATACTATATATTCCGAATTATTTAAAAGGGTCTTTCCCGCTCACCGGAACTTTACCGAATATGACACAATGGAAAATACATGGGACGCGTTAAAAAGAGGCGAGGTCGATTTAATTTTTGCAAGCCGGCGAAGGCTGGTTATTTACACCAATTACTACGAGATGTCGGAATTCAAGCTTAATCTGGTTTTCGAGCACACGTTTGATTCTTATTTTGCCTATAACAAAGACGCCGTCATTCTTAAATCAATTGTCGATAAGGCATTGCGTTTTGTCAATGTAAATAATATGGCAAACCAGTGGATATACAGAACATACGACTACCGTAATAAAATGGCGGCGGCTCAGCGCCCCTGGCTGATAGGGGCGGCAATTTCGTTTTTCATTGTATTGCTGCTTGTATCAATTATGTTAATAAGAAGCCGCAGTTCCGGCAAAGAGTTGGAAAAAGTGGTAGCGGAGCGGACAGGCGCTCTTGCGTTCGAGACATCAAAGCTTCAGTCGATACTCGCTTCAATTCCCGATCTTTTGTATACCAAGGATAAAAATTTAAAATACATGCAATGTAATACATCTTATGAACAATTTATGGGCGTAAGTGAAGCGAGTATTATCGGTAAAGGTAACAATGACGGCACATGGTTTACTTCCGAAGATGTTGAGAAGATTAGACTTACGGACGAGGTTGTAATAAATGAAGACCGGGTAATTTCCCATGAATCAAGAATTCGCTCGCCTTCAACCGGGAGAGAAGGTATCTTTGAAACAATTAAAGCTCCGCTCAGGCAGGACGGCGTTGTCATAGGAGTAGTCGCCATAATACGCGATATAACCAAACGCAAACAGATGGAGAGCGACCTGGCGCTTCAGACCTCATTGTTTAAGACGATGCTTAGCTCACTACCCGATGCCGTATTCTGCAAGAGTTTAACTTTCAAGTACACCTTATGCAACAACTACATGGCATCGTTATTCGGTAAAAAAGTTGAAGATATACTCGGTAAGGATGATATAAACGCCTTGGGACTGCCGCCCGAAACGGCGGCTCTTGCCGTTGAAAGCGACATGAAGGTGGTGAATGAACAGCAGCGTATAGTTTATGAAGAATGGGTACCGTGCGCAGACGGCGTTAAGAGGCTTTTTGAAACGGTAAAATCACCGCTTATACTGGACGGCGATGTAGTCGGGATTATGGCAATAGGGCGTGATATTACCAAGCGCAAAGAAATGGAAGAAGAAGCCATGGCTGCTAACCGCGCCAAGTCATCTTTCCTTGCCAATATGAGCCATGAACTTAGAACGCCGCTCAACGTGGTCATCGGGCTTACTGATTTAATACTCGAAGACGACATGACCGACCACATGAGAGAAAATTTAATAAAGATAACCAATGCGGGCAGTACGCTTCTCAGCATTGTAAACGATATCCTTGACTTCTCTAAAATTGAGTCAGGCAAACTTACGTTATCGCCGGTTGAGTATTACATGTCCAGCATGCTGAACGATATTATTACCCTTGTTCTTACCCGTCTCGGTGAAAAACCTATAATGTTCAAATTGGATATCAAAGACGATCTGCCGAACAAACTGTACGGCGATGATCTGCGGGTGAAACAAATACTTACAAATCTTCTCACCAACGCAATTAAGTATACCCGCGAGGGAACCATCGAACTTGTTGTACGCTGTACACGCGAAGGCGGCACAATGTGGGTAGATGCCGCCGTTTCAGACAGCGGCATGGGTATTCCCAAAGAAGACATTAAAAACCTTTTCCTTGATTATTATCAAGTCGCAGCCAACGCAAACCGTAACATTGAAGGCACGGGATTGGGCTTACCCATTACCAAAAGACTTGTAGAAATGATGGGCGGAGAAATCGGTGTAGAGAGCGAGCGCGGTAAAGGCTCAACGTTCCGTTTCCGCATAAAGCAGGGTTTTGTCAGTGATATGCCTCTTGGAGCGGATGTCTCGGAAAAACTCCGTACTTTCAGCTTCTCCGATGACAAGCGCATTGCTACCAGAAAACTGGTAAGAGTAAACTTGAGTTACGCCAAAGTTCTAGTGGTAGACGATATGCAGACCAATCTGGATGTTGCGTCCGGCATTTTACGCAAATACCAAATGCAGGTTGACGTTTTAAACAACGGGCCTGCCGCAATTGACCGAATGCGCGAAGGAAATCCTGTTTACAACGCCGTATTCATGGATCACATGATGCCCGGAATGGATGGTATACAAACAGCGGACAATATCCGCGCGATAGGTACGGAATACGCGAAAAATGTTCCTATTATCGCTCTGACCGCCAACGCCATACAGGGAACTGACAAGATGTTTTACGCGCATGGTTTTCAGGATTTTATTACCAAACCGATTGATGTAATGGAAATGGATACTGTCTTGAGAAAATGGGTATATGACAGCAAAAGACATCAGGATGATCCTGTTTCCGCTGAATCGGAATCAGCCTCATCTGAAACTCCTGAAGAAAAGAAAGTAGTAATAGAGATACCGGGAGTAGATACGAAAAAAGGGCTTTCTCTTTACGCCGGTGATACGGATATTTATATACCACTGTTACGCTCATACATTGCCAATACACCCGCAACTTTGGAAAAACTGCGGAACGTCACCGGGGAGACCTTGCCTGAGTATGTTATTTCCGTACACGGTTTAAAAGGAACCAGCGCAGGCATTGGCGCGGAAGATGTACGAGCTGAGGCTCTGGAACTGGAAAATCTGTCCAGATCCGGCGACTTGCAGGCTGTTTGGTCTAAAAACGGCAAACTCCTGGCTGATGCGGAAGCAATTGTAACCAATGTAAAAGCGTGGCTGGAGCAGTATGACTCCCAAAACGCAAAACCGCGCCAAAAAGCTCCCGACCGTGCGCTTTTAGCGAAGCTGCGGCAGTGCTGTGAAAATTACGATATGAGCGGAATAGACGATGTAATGCTGGAACTTGACAAAGTTGACTACGAAGAAGAAGCGGATTTAATGGCATGGATAAGGGAAAAAATCGTCATATCGGAAATAGGCGAAGTTGCGGAACGGCTTGCGCAGTACTCCTGACCGCTTACGGCAGTCAGGCTTAAGCTTATGATACACTCAAAAAACATCTTCTGCCATTATAGGGAGGAATCATAAAAGTGGGTAACGGAAGAAAAAAAATAATTGTTGTAGATGATAACCTTGAAAACCTGACCACTCTTAAAGATACTTTGAAAAATCTATACGAAGTGTATACATGTCCGTCAGCGTTAAAGATGTTTAATTTGCTGGAACATTTTCTGCCGGATTTAATTTTATTGGATGTGAATATGCCCGAGATGAACGGTTATGAAGCCGCGGAGAAACTGCAAAGTGATTTAAAATACAAACAAATACCCTTTATGTTTCTGACTGTCAGAGAAGACATAGAAAGCGAAATTATCGGCTTGAAACTTGGCGCTGTTGATTATATACACAAGCCTTTTGTCACCCCGCTGCTTCTCCAGCGGATAAAATCACGCATCGCCCTGCTGGATTATCAAAAAATAGAAATTATTTCCATAGCGACAATAAACGCAATGAACCATATCAGGGAAGGTTTTGTTCTTGTTGATGTTGATAATAATTATCTGACTTCCAATCCCATAATGGCAAAAATGCTTCCGGGAATTACCAAAATTTCAAAAGGTGAATCAATATTTTTTGTAAAGAGCTGGCCCGAAGAACTTAACACTATTGAACATGGTTCTGTCGAATTCTCTGTTACCAATGAAAGCACCAGATATTACAGAGCCAGTATAAGCCCAATCTTTATTGAGGAAAAAACTTTCATAGGCAGGATTTTCCTGTTCACGGATATTACGGACAATGTTAATTTCCTGACAGAAATGGAAAAAGCATCCTACACGGACGCTCTTACGGGACTCTACAACAGAAAGCATTTTATTGAACTCGCTGAAGCGGATATACAGAGAGCTATCAGGATTAACCAGTCAATATATATGGCTATGGTGGATATTGATTCTTTCAGAAAAGTCAATGATACCTACGGTCACACCGCGGGAGACACAGTTTTGAAATCGGCTGCGGATATTATCAAGCAGACTATTCGTTCCTATGATCTGATCAGCCGTTACGGGGGCGAAAAATTTGTTATCTTATTTGCGATCTCGGATGAAACAGAAGTCGGTATGCTGGCGGAAAGAATACGGGAAAACGTGGAACATATATTTATAAGTTATGAGGGAGATGAAATCAAAGTTACCTGCAGCATAGGTATGTCCAAACTGCTTAAAACTGATACCCTGCAAACCGTTATACAGAAGGCTGATGAAGCTCTCTGCGTTGCAAAGAATTCAGGCCGTAATCAGGTAAAATTTCACGACTCCAGGCTGTACGAAAATTGATAAACGCTTCAGGCAACGGCTGTTGCCATTGCAATACTACAGAGCTATAATTACCAAGGAGGATTAAGTAAATGGGGAAAAAAATTGTAGCGGTAGACGATAATGTAGAAAACCTGACCGCTCTTAAAAACACGCTTAAAAACTTATACGAGGTATATCCCTGTCCTGCCGCAGCGAAGATGTTTAATATATTGGAACATATTAAGCCGGATATAATTCTTCTGGACGTAGAAATGCCGGAAATGAACGGCTATGAGGCTATAACTAAACTGAAAAGCGATGATAAATACAAGGAAATACCGGTTATTTTCCTGACTTCCATGAATGATGAAGAAAGCAAAAAGAAAGGGTTCAGCCTGGGCGCTATAGATTATATATACAAACCATTTGACTCTACGTCGCTGCTTCAACTGCTCGAAACGCATTTATCGTCCTGACCATTTACCGGAGGTCAGGCATAATAAAAAGGAATTGTAAATGGAAAATGAAAAGAAAAAAATTATTGTAGTAGATGATAATGTCGAAAACCTTACCGCTCTCAAGAATACAATGAAAGACATATACGAGACATATACCTGCCCGTCCGCGGCAAAGATGTTTAATATATTGGAACATATTAAACCGGACATAATTCTTCTGGATGTTGAGATGCCGGAAATGAACGGGTATGAAGCTATAGGTAAACTTAAAAGCGACGATAAATACAAGGAAATACCGGTTATTTTCCTGACTTCCATGGATGATGCGCAAAGCGAAGTGAAAGGTTTAACTATAGGCGCTGTTGATTATATACACAAGCCTTTTGTAGCCCCTCTGCTGCTCCAGCGGATAAAAACGCATTTGTCTCTTATGGAACAGGAAATAGAAATTGAAAATCTGCTTGCATTAAAAACAGATGAAGTTAAACTGCGCGAAGCGGCGGAACTGGAAGCGGAAGACGCATCCCGCGCCAAAGGCGAATTCCTTTCCCACATGAGCCATGAAATACGCTCTCCGTTAAACGCCGTTATAGGCATGATAAACATCGCAAACGATGAAAAGGATATTGAATCTATAAAGCTTTATCTTGGAAAAGCGGATAACGCGGCGAAGCATGTTCTGGGTGTTATCAACGATATTCTTGATATGTCCAAAATTGAGACGAATAAACTTGAACTTTCATACAGTGAATTTGATTTTGGGAAAATGATGACAAACATTGTCGATGTAACAAGTATCCGCGCTCAGGAAAAACATATACAAGTTGTAGTTAATATGAATCCAAATATCCCGACATTCGTAATCAGCGATGAATTACGGCTGTCGCAGGTTATTACAAATCTGATGACTAACGCGATAAAATTCACGCCGGAAAACGGTAAAGTTCAATTGAGCGCGGAAAAGCTGGACGAAAAAGACGGTGAAATTACCGTAAGAATCGAAGTTGCGGACTCAGGCATAGGGCTTTCGCCTGAACAGCAGGCAAAACTTTTCTCGGCTTACAATCAAGCCGACAGCAGTATCACAAAAAAATACGGCGGCACAGGACTGGGACTTGTCATTACCAAACAGATTATCGAACTCATGCAGGGAAAGATATGGATTGAATCAGAGCTGGACAAAGGGGCTAAATTTATCTTTACCATAAAAGTGAAACAGGGAGCACAGACAGTAAGTAAAACCGTATCCACAGGTTCACCCGTTCCCGGAATAAAAGCATCCGATTTACATTTACAGGGTTATACCATATTAGCCGCAGAAGACATGGATTTCAACAGGGAAGTTCTTGCCAAGTATCTGGAAAAGACCGGCGTTACAATTGATTTTGCCGAGAACGGTAAGATATGTGTTGATATGTTTAAAGAGAATCCCGAGAAATACTGTTTAATTTTTATGGACATTAATATGCCGGAAATGACCGGCGATGAAGCGACAAAGGTAATAAGAGCGCTAGATTTCCCGAAGGCAAAAGAGATTCCTATTGTCGCAATGACTGCGGATGTTTTTAAGGAAGATGTCGAAAAGTGCCTGTCGATAGGTATGAACGATCATATATCTAAACCGATTGTTCCGAAAATAGTACTTTCGAAGCTCAAACAACATCTTAAACTATGAAAAATTTAGTTTAACATAGTTAAAATTACCTTATTATTCCCCCTTTTTGTATAAATTAACCAAGCGCTTGTATAGGATTAACCAATTACTGTATAATAAACTACAATTACTTTTTGTCCCAATGATAAAAAAGGGGAACATATGAAAGGAAGCAGCTTTCAAATACGCATAATATTAGTTTTTGTTCTTTTTTTGACCGTATTTTCAAGCTGTGGGAAATCTTCCAAAAAACAAACTGATTTATCAATAGAGACCCTTTCGTACAGGGATATTCCCGGTGTAACCAAGGACGAAATTAACGCTATCGAAACTCTCAAGAAAAAATACGATTCTTTTGACTGCGCCGTAAACCTGAACACCGATTCGTTCTATGATAAAAACGGCGAACTCTCAGGTTATACTGTCCTTTTTTACAATTGGCTCTCCGATGTCTTTGGGATACCGTTTAAGCCGGTATTCTATGAATGGGAGAGTTTATTGAAAAATATTAATAGCGGGGAAATCGACTTTACCATAGAACTGGTGGAGACCATCGAACGCCGAACAAACTACTTCCTTACAAGGCCGATTGCCCAACGCCCGTTTAAGATCTACCGGATTGTAGGCAGTGAACCTATTGCAAATATCATACAATTACGGCGGCCTCGATACGCTTTTCTGACAGACTCGATACTGGTCGCAGATACTGCCTCAAACATCGGGTACAATTTTGAGGCTGTTTTTGTTAACAATCATATCGACGCCTATCCTTTGCTTAAAAGCGGCGAAATTGACGCGTATATTGCCCTTGATAATACGGAAGCTGTTTTTGACGTATTCGGCAATGTGGTCGGCGAAGATTTTTTCCCTTTGATTTTCAGGCCGTTCTCCCTGTTAACCGGTAATGCGGAACTTAAACCTATAATCTCTGTCCTTGATAAAGCTTTGGATACCCGTACTCTTTCCTATCTGGCAAGCCTTCGCAAATCCGGGTATCAAAAATATCTGGGAACCAAACTATACACAATGCTGACCGAACAAGAACGCTCATATATTAACAGTAACCCTGTGATTCCAATAGCCGCCGAGTTCAACAATTACCCTGTTAGTTTTTTTGACACTGAAACTAATCAATGGCAGGGAATTTATTTTGACTCGCTTGATGAAATCTCAGACATGACAGGCATTACGTTTGAATGCGTCAACGAACCGCAAGTTCAATACCATGAACTGATTGCCATGCTTGAAAGCGGCAAAGCGCTGATCATGTCAGAGCTGTACCGTATAAAAAATTATGAAGGCCGTTTTTTATGGTCGGATGTTTCGCTTTTACAGGATAATTACGCGTTTATAACAAGATCTGATTTCCGGAATATTGACGTAAGCGAGGTTTCTTATTTACGTGTAGGCACCCGTAAGAACTCCCATTACTCCGAATTATTTAAGAAAATGTTTCCCGACCACCAGGATTTCACGGAATATACCACCCAGGAAGAAACATGGAACAAATTAAAAAACGGCGAGGTTGACGCGCTTTTTTCCAGCCGGCGAAGGCTGGTTATTTACACCAACTACCATGAAGAAGCGGGTTTTAAACTTAATTTAATATTCGATGATGAATTTGACACATCGTTCGGTTTTAACAAGGACGCCAAAGTTCTCAAATCAATTATCGACAAGTCCCTTGGCCTTATCAATATAAGTAATATTTCAAACCAGTGGATGAACAGAAATTATGATTACCGGGCTAAATTGACAGCAGCCCGTCTTCCCTGGTTAATCAGCATGTCAATTTTATTTTTCTTTGTACTTCTCCTTGTTTCAATTCTTTTTGGAAGAAGCCGTAATATCGGCAAACAGCTGGAGGTTATGGTAAAAGACAGGACAAGCGCCCTCGCGTTTGAGACATCCAAACTTCAAGCGGTAATTAATTCAATTCCGGACATTCTGTTTTGCAAAAATACAAATTTTAAATACACACAATGCAACACTCCGTTTGAACAATTTTTAGGCGTCATGGAATCTGATATTATCGGCAAATCTGACAGAGACGGCGCATGGTTTCATTCTGATGATATGATAAATATTCACGACAACGAAAAGATTGTAATGTCTGAAAACCGGGTGCTTGTCTTTGAAGAAAAAATCTTCTCGCCTAATACCGGAAAAGAAGGGTATTTTGAAACGGTTAAGGCCCCGATAATACAGGACGGCGCTGTTGTCGGGATAATCGCCATTATACACGACATAGGCCGGCGTAAAAAGCTGGAGGAAGAGCTTGCGTTTAAAAGCGCCAAGCTGCAGATGATAGTTGATACAATTCCGGACCTCCTGTTTTGCAAAGATGTCAATTTAAAATATACGCAATGCAATAAACCTTTTGAAGAATTTTGGGGAGTTAGTGAAGCGGATATGCTGGGCAAGACGGATGAGAACAGTTCCTGGTTTTCCAAAGATTTAATTAAGAAGATAAATAAAACAGAATTATCCGTAATGGGTAACGATAAAACATTTATCCGCGAATTAAGCCTGTCGGCGCCGTTAACAGGTAAAAAGGCGGTTTTTGAATCGGTTTTATCCCCGCTCAAGCAGAACGGCGAAGTTGTCGGTTTGTTATGCATAGGGCGGGACATAACCATACGCAAGAAAATGGAAGATGAAACCCGCGCCGCTTTGGAGTCAAGGACATCTTTCCTTGCCCACATGAGCCATGAACTTAGAACCCCGCTTAACGTGGTTATCGGACTTACCGATTTAATATTGGAAGACAGCCGTCTTGATGCCCAAGTTATGAATAACATATTGAAAATTAACAACGCGGGAAGTACGCTCTTAAGTATTGTAAACTCAATTTTAGACTTTTCCAAAATTGAGTCGGGCAAACTGGAAATAACGCCGGTTGAATATTACACGGCAAGCCTTTTAAACGATGTTGTTACCGTTGTTGTCACACGCCTCGGAGAGAAACCTATAAAATTTCGTTTGAATATCAGCGAAGATATGCCGGAAAGACTGTGCGGCGATGATCTGCGTGTAAAACAAATTTTAATCAATCTATTGACTAACTCGGCCAAATATACACGCGAAGGAAGCATTGAATTAAGCATACGATGTGTACGCGAAGGTAATAAGGTACAGATGTATATTACCATCACCGACACCGGCATCGGTATACGCGAAAATGACCTGAAAAAGCTTTTCGATGATTATGTTCAGGTTGATGCCAAGACCAACCGCAACATTGAGGGTACGGGGCTGGGCTTGCCTATTACTAAAAAGCTTGTAGAGCTGATGAACGGGGAAATCAAAGCGGAAAGCGAATACGGCAAAGGCACTACATTCCATGTGCAGCTAAGTCAAGGTTATGTTAATGATTCTATTCTGGGACTGGATGTTACAAATAAACTTCGCAGTTTCAAGTATGCTGATGAAAAACGTATTGCCAGTAAAAAACTTTTACGGATTGATTTAAGCTACGCCCGTGTATTGGTAGTTGACGATGTCCTGACTAATCTGGATGTAACGTCGGGTCTTTTACGTAAATACAAGATGGAAGTTGACTGTTTGGATAACGGGCGTGCCGCAATTGATCGAATAAAAAGCGAAACTCCGGTCTATAACGCCGTATTTATGGATCACATGATGCCCGATATGGACGGTTTAGAAACAACGGACGCTATTCGCGCAATAGGCACTGAATACGCAAAGAATATTCCGATAATCGCCCTTACTGCCAACGCCATCCATGGAACTGATCAATTGTTTTATGAGCACGGTTTTCAGGCGTATATAACCAAACCCATTGATATGGCAGAGTTGGATTTGGTAATCAGAAAATGGGTGCGCGACGAAAACCGTGACGATGTGCCTGTTATCAATGCGCCTGTTTATAACGATTATTACGCGCCCATAACAATAGAAATACCGGGTGTAGATACTAAAAAAGGTCTTGCTTTGTACGCCGGTGATACGGGCGTTTATCTGACGCTGCTGCGTTCCTATGTTACCAACACGCCGGGACTCCTTGACAAACTAAAGATTGTCTCGGAAAACACCCTGTCCAAATATAACATTAGCGTACATGGATTAAAAGGTTCCAGCGCCAATATAGGCGCAGAATCAATACGGGAAGCGGCTTTTGAACTGGAAAAATTATCCAAGGACGGCAACTTAAAAGGCGTTTGGGCTTTGAACGGCAAACTTATTGCTGATACGAAAATCATTGTCTCCAACATAAAAACCTGGCTGGATCAGTATGATGCCACTAAAGAGAAGAAACCCGTCCAGAAAGCTCCCGATAAGGAACTTATGAAACAACTGCGGCAGAATTGTGAAAATTACGATATAAAAGGCTCCGATAAAATTTTGACTATATTGGAAAGCGCCGATTACGAAAAAGACGGAGATCTGATAAAATGGTTAAGAGATAAAATCGAAAACTCGGATTTTTCCGAGGCAGCGCAAAAGCTTAAAGAATATGAGTAGGAGGAAATAAAATGGCCGAGGAACAAAAGAAAATTATCGCAGTTGACGATATTCCTGAAAATTTGGCAGCTATCAGGAATACATTGAAGGATCTGTATGAGGTGTATCCCTGCCCCTCCGCATTTAAAATGTTTGAGTTATTGGAACATGTCAAACCTGATTTAATCATGCTGGACGTGGGGATGCCTGATATGGACGGGTATGAAGCGATAAAAAAACTGAAAAGCGACGAGCGCTTCAAGGATGTACCCGTTATATTCCTGTCCGCAATGAGCGATGAAAAAAGCGAAATGGAAGGTTTAAAACTCGGAGCTGTTGATTATATTCACAAGCCTTTTGTTACCCCGTTATTGCTCCAGCGGATAAAAATACATCTGTCCATGTCGGAACAACAAAAATCAATATTGGATAGGAACAGAGAAATCGAAGATTTTCTTAAGAGAATCTCCAATAACCCTCTTTAAAATATCGAAGCTGCGGAAAACGCTTTTGGGATTTCGACTATTGAGATCAAAGTATAAAATCAGGCAAGTGAAGTTTGCTTTTTTTATACGGAAGAAAGCTTATCCAGAGCTTTTTGAAGGCGTGCCTTTGAACATTCTGCGCCAAGTATTCGCAGGGAACCGAAAAGCGGAGGGCTGACACGGCTGCCCGTTACCGCCACACGCAGGGGCATCATTAAGTCGCCAAGCTTGACGTTTCTCTTTTCCGCTTCCGCCTTTATAAAATTTTCCGCCTGTTCATCGTCCGGCATTTCAGCTAACTGTTTGACAATCTCAAGTCCCTGCCGTAGAAGTTCTATCGTATTTGCAAGGTCTGACTTTTTCGGAATAAATTCTTCCGCCGCAGGAATTTCAGGCTCCTTAAAAAGATAGGCTATTTTCCCGGGGACTTCGTTCAGGAAAACAAGGCGTTCCTTAACCA
>Ga0268262_10002727_pt1 | contig 19988 bp, 17 predicted proteins | sample TergutNc150P3_FD_190354 | JGI IMG/M metagenome (GOLD analysis project Ga0268262, IMG submission 190354) | Nasutitermes corniger P3 segment gut microbial community from laboratory colony in Florida, USA - Nc150 P3 (SPAdes) (version 2) | ecosystem: Host-associated > Arthropoda: Insects >... | reverse complement strand
ATGGAACATGAAGGTTTTTCGGCAATATCTAAGTCAAGGTTCGTGTGGTTCGTGTGGTTCGTGGTTAATTCTCTTCCAAAACCGTATGTTCATGCGTTTGTCGTGACCCTTGACCAAGGCTGGAACTGACCCTTGACCTAGACTGGAACTGCACTCTGACCCAGGTTGGATTGACCTAGCCATCTAGCCTTGCCCGGACCCGCTGAACAGGCAGCAGGCAGTAATGCCAGCAAGTTAAGGTTTTCTTACCACGAATGGCACGAATGAACACGAATAGTTCAACGGGGGGGAGAGCCTTTGCTCATTGCTATTTGCTCTTTGATTCTTCCCTCTTCCTAATTCTTCTTCTCAATAGGCCCGGCGCGGCCAGACAGTTATCTGGTTCTGGAAGCTCTTGAAAGTATCTCCGGATTATCAACCGCGAGCTTAAGCACGTCGGCCATAATGCCGGAGTATCCCCGTCCCATAGTTTTGTATTTTTCCAATACTTCCGGCTGGATGCGGATCGTTACAGCTTGCCGCCGTTTTTGCCGGTTCATCTCTGCCCGCTGCGCGGCAAATTCTTTCAATGCCTCCGGCGTGGATTTAGGGCAGTCGTCAGTGTATACAATCGGATGTTTTGCGGCTTCCTTCAGTTCCGCCTGTATCCGCTTCATTTCCTCCCTAGAGGGCTTTTGACCAACCTTTACCGTCGATTTGATAATACCCATTGTAACTCCTCCTCTCTGATTTATCCGCAAGACGCGCCGAAATAATATGCTTATTCTTTCCGCGTTCCGTATAGACCACAAAAAGAACCTTTCCTACCATGCCCAAAGTTTGCCATCTTTCTTCATTCGATGTGTTTTCTTCATTCTGATCAACTCGTTCAAGCCTTTCAGGATCTGAAAAGACATATTGCGCCGTCTCAAAACTTACTTTGTGGGTTTCTATGTTGAGACGCGCCTTTTTATTTTCCCATTCAATCCCGTCTACCGGCATATTCGTATTGTCATATATTTTGTGTTACTTGCCAAGATGAGAGTGAGCCTCTTCCTTTGCTAATTGCTCATTGCTCATTGCTAATTGAACTTGCTATTTGCCCTTTGTTATGGCAGTATAGAAGTATAGCGCGGAACCGAGTAGGAGTTTAAAATGGGAAAATTTATAACGATTGGCGAGCGTATCCACTGCATATCCCCTGTCATAAGGGCGGCAATGGAAGCCATGAATCCAGAGCCTATATTGCAGAGGGCAAGGGAACAGATTGCGGCGGGCGCGGACTACCTTGATGTCAACATAGGGCCGGCGGAAAAAAACGGGCCCGAACTGATGCGCTGGGCGGTGAAGCTGCTGCAGGAAAACTGCGGCAACATTCCCCTGTGCCTGGATACCGCCAACAAGAACGCGATTGACGCGGGGCTTAAAGCGTATAACCCCGCGAAGGGCAAAGCCATTCTCAACTCAGCGGACGCGGGCGACAGGATTTCCAACCTCGACCTTGCCGCCGCCAACGGGGCGATCTGCATCGCCCTTTGCGCGAAACAGGGCATCCCCTCGGACAACGACGAGCGCATGGCGTATTGCCAGGAATTGCTGGAACACGGCATGAACCTGGGCATGGAAGCGGACGACCTTTTGTTCGATCCCCTGTTCCTCGTAATAAAGGGAATGCAGGACAAACAGGCGCAGGTGCTGGAATTTATACGCCAGCTCAGGGACATGGGGCTTAGGTCTACGGGCGGGCTTTCAAACGTTTCAAACATGATGCCCAAACATATCAGGCCGATCATGGACTCGACGATGGTGGCGATGGCGATTAACAACGGCCTTACCTCGGCTATTGTTAACCCCTGCGACAAGCGGCTTATGGAGACGATTAAGTCTGCCGACATAATCATGAATCAAAGCCTCTACGCCGATTCGTATCTGGAAATATGAGCTGAGGGCTTTTTCTGAGCTATCATTTTTCATCGTCAGCCGAAGTTTTTTCATGGCTTTCTCAGTTCATCAATTACGAGAGCGGGCTTCCCCCGGCAAAGAGTTTCCGCCTTGACCGCATGGAACGCATGGCCTCTCTTGCCGGGAATCCCGAACGCTGCGCCCCGTGCGTCCACATTGCAGGCTCCAAGGGCAAAGGCTCGGTTACGGGAATGTCCGCCTCGATTCTGGAAGCGTCCGGACTGAGGACGGCGCGGTATATGTCGCCGCATATCAGCGATTTCCGCGAGAGGATAAGCCTGGGCGGTTCGTTTTTTGAGGAGCCGGTGTACTGCGCCGCCGGAGACGAACTGCGCGATATTGCCGAAAACAAAATACCCGCCGCGAAAATCAGCCTCTTTGATCCCGCTGACGAGGAAGGAGAGGCCCCGACTTTTTTTGAGCTTCTAACGCTGTACTTTTTCCTCTGCGCCAAACACGGCAACTGCGGCGCGATGGTTGTGGAGACAGGCATGGGCGGCCGGCTGGACTGCACCAACATTGTAGACCCTGTTGTTTCCGTCATTACGCTGATAGAGCTTGAGCATACGGCTATTCTTGGCAAAACCATTGAACTTATAGCCGGGGAGAAGGCGGGCATAATCAAAGCGGGCAGGCCTGCGGTTCTGGCAAAGCAGCCGGCGCAGGCCCTGGAGCTGTTCAGGAAGAAAGCAGATGAAAAGAACAGCCGGTTATTTTATTTTCCCGAACTTGCGGAAATACATAATTTGAGTGTGCATACCGGGGGCACGGATTTCTCGCTGAAGTTCAGCGGTGAAAATGACCCGCTGGAACTTTCCGTTCCCATACCCGGCGCGATTCAGGCGGAGAACGCCGGGCTTGCGATACTGGCGTTAAAGAATTTTGATAAAAACATTACCAATGACGCGGTACGCCGGGGCTTAAGCAGTGTGAAGATACCCGCCCGTTTTGAAAAGATTTCCGGCAAGCCGGTTGTCATCATTGACGGGGCGCATACGCCGGAAAGCGCATCTCTCTGCGCCGGCACCTTCTGCTCTCTGTACGGAGAGGGCGGCATCCTTCTGTTCGGCTGCGCCGCCGATAAAGACGCCGCCGCGATGGCGGAACTGCTGTTGCCGCGTTTCTCGCAAATAATTATCACCATGCCGGGGACATTCAGAATCAGCGCCCCGGAAAAAGTGTACGAGGCGTTTTCGTCAGACAAAACAACGCTTGTCAAAGACACCAGGGAAGCGATACGGCAGACTCTGGAACTAAGCCGGGAAAAAGGTTTGCCTGTTCTCTGCACAGGATCTTTCTATCTGGCATCGGAAATTAGAAATTATATTAACAATTAACTTTACCCGCTATTTTCCACGCAGAAGGGGGAAAATTAGGAATTAGGAGTGAGGAATTAGGAATAAAGAAGACCTCGCGCGACAAGGGCATTGTACCCGTATTGCATATAATTCCCATCCATGCTATACTGCGAATTATGAAAACCGTATTCTGCATGTATAGTATTTTTGGGAAAGCTGCCTATAGGGGCAGCTTTTTTTCATTCACAGGAGAGGATGGAGAGGATAATGCTAAAGGGACGATCCCTGATTGAGCCGGGTAATTTTACCCTTGAGGAGATGGACAAGTTGTTTGCCCTGGCGGAAAAAATCGAAACGGAAGAGCTGTATTTGCGGGACAGTTGCAGGGGAAAGCTGCTGGCGACGCTTTTTTTTGAGCCGAGCACCAGAACCCGCCTTAGTTTCGAGGCCGCGATGCTCAGGCTGGGGGGGAGCTGCCTCGGTTTTGCCGATCCCGGCTCCAGTTCGGCGGTCAAGGGCGAAAGCCTTGCCGACACGGTGCGGATGGCGGGGAGTTATGCCGACGCGATTGTTATGCGAAACCCGAAGGAAGGCTCCGCGCTGCTCGCGTCCCGTTATTCGCCGGTTCCGGTTATCAACGCAGGCGACGGCGGACATCATCATCCTACCCAGACGCTTACCGATCTGCTTACAATCAGGCGGCTGCGGGGAGATATAAAAAATTTTACCATCGGCTTCTGCGGCGACCTGAAATTCGGGCGCACTGTTCATTCTCTGGCAAAAGCGCTTGCCCGTTACGAGAAAATCAGGATGATCTTTATCTCTCCTGATGAACTGGTTATTCCCGATTACATCAGCCATCATCTGAAAAACCATAAAATCGAATTCACGGAAACAGGAAACCTTGAGGAAGTAATGCCCATGCTTGACGTGCTGTATATGACACGTGTACAAAAGGAACGGTTTTTCAATGAAGAGGATTATATCCGCCTGAAAGACACGTATGTCCTTAGCAGGGAAAGAATGGCGCTTGGGAAAGAGAACCTTATCATTTTACATCCCCTGCCGCGTGTGAATGAAATTTCCGTTGAAGTGGATGACGATCCGAGGGCGGCTTACTTTAAGCAGGCGAAGTACGGAATGTATGTCCGCATGGCGTTATTGGCATCATTACTGGGGGTAGCAAATGCTTAATATTGACAAAATTAAAAACGGTATTGTCATTGACCACATCAAGGCCGGGCAGGGTATAAAGATTTTTAACTGGCTTGGTCTTGACAAGGCCCCGTATACCGTCGCTTTTGTGATTAACGCCAGTTCAGAAAAAATAGGGAAAAAAGACGTTATCAAAATTGATAATGACATTAGCATTAATTTTGATGTCCTTGGTCTGATTGATCCGAATATTACGGTAAGTATTATAGAAGAGCAGCGTATTATGAGAAAAATAAGACTCAGGCTGCCGGAAAAGGTGGAGAACGTGCTGATATGCAAAAACCCCCGGTGTATCACGTCCACGGAAAAGTATGTCCCCCATGTTTTCCATCTTGAGAATCCTGAACTTCAAACCTACCGCTGTGAATACTGCGATGAAATACGCTCTGCGGGAGATTTTAGAAATTAGGAATGAGGAGTGAGGAATTAGGAATAGGGGCGAAGAGGGATGCGGGTTGTTTTTAGAAATTTCAGGATTGTTGATGAGGCGCACGATTTTTTTGGGGGGCTTGTTGTTGAAAACGGCTTGATTCGGGATGTTATTGATACTGGCAATATTCTTGAGGGCGGTATTGTTATTGACGGCGGGGCTTTTGGGGGTTCGGCTGTTTTGATGCCGGCTTTTATTGATTTACATTCGCACTTTCGCGAACCTGGCTTTCCTGAAAAAGAGGTGTTGGAATCTGCTTCCCTTGCGGCGGTTGCGGGCGGCTTTGCGACTGTGGTCTGTATGGCTAATACAAAGCCTGTGATTGACACTGTTGATAAAGCCCGCGCTTTAAAAGCCCGCAGCGACGCGCTTGGTTTGATCGATTTATACCCGGTGTTGTCATTGACTAAAAATATGGAAGGTTTGGAGCTTTCGGGGATTAAGGATTTACCAAACGGAAAAAGCGGTTCTGGGCTGCCCCTCATGCTTTCGGAGGACGGCAAGGATGTCGCGGATGACGGATTGTTTCTTGCCGCAATGAACGAGGCGAAACGGCTGGGATTGCCTGTCTCATGCCATTGCGACTTTGGCGGGCCTGAAGCGGAGGCGGCGAAATCGGCGGGCTGTAAAAGAGCCGAGTGGTCGCGTATTGAGGAAAATTTCGCCGTGCGCCGCGCTGTTGAACTTGGCAAGAAACAGGGATGCCATATCCATATTGCCCATGTTTCAACAAAAGAAGCGGTACAGATAATTCGTGAGACTAAAAAAAATTCAGCTAACGATAATGGCTTTTCACTTACATGCGAGGCGACGCCCCACCATATCGGCGCTACGGAAAGCGACGCGGAACGCATGGGTGATGAAACTTACGGCAGGGTAAATCCGCCGTTGCGTTCCGAAGCTGACCGCGAGGCGGTTATCGCAGGTCTAAGTGACGGTACTATCGACGCTATTGCCACAGACCACGCGCCGCACAGCGGTAATGACAAAAATGCCGGAATGCCCGGCTTTACCGGGCTGGAAACCGCGTTTGCGGTTAGTTTGTCGTATTTGGAGTCCGGCATTGATTTACAGCGGCTTTCCGCGCTTATGAGCGCTAACCCTGCGCTAATACTAGGTCTTGGGGACAGGGGCCGCATAGAGAAAGGCTTAAGGGCGGATCTTGTCATCGCGGATACAGGGGCAAATTGGAAAGTTGAGCCTAAAAAATTTAAGTCGCGGGGGAAATGCAGCCCCTTTGCCGGAAAAACATTGCGGGGGAAAATTTTAATGACGCTTAACGCAGGAAAGATTGTGTTTACAGGAGGCGGAAATGTATAATATCGACAAACTTTTTGAAGCGGTCGGAGCGAAAGGCCATGTATGCGTGGGCCTAGATACGGCGGCAGAATATGTCCCTCCGCTGGAACGGCGGCGATATGCCTCGGATGCTGAGGCGGTTTTTGCCTTTAACAAGGCCCTTGTGGATTCTACTTTTGACGCTTGTGCCTGCTACAAAGTGCAGATCGCCTACTATGAGGAAATGGGGCTGGCGGGGCTGGGTTGTTACGCGAAGACCCTGCGGTACATACGCGAAAAAGGCGGCCTGGCTATAGCCGATATAAAACGCGGCGACATTGCCGATACCTGTCTGCGTTATGCGAAAGCCCATTTCTGTGGTGAATTTGAGGCGGATTTTGTAACGCTTTCCCCGTACATGGGCATGGACTCAATCGAACCCTGGCTTTCATACGCCGAGCATAACGGCAAAGGCGCTTTTGTCCTTATGAGGACGAGCAACAAGGGCATGAGGGATTTTGAGTATCTTGAAATATCTGTTGACAAAAAACGTGTGTACCACGCGGTGGGCGACAAACTTGCGACACTTGCCGCCGCGCATTGCGGCAAACACGGCTATGGGGCCTTTGGCGCGGTTGTGGGTTGTACCGAGCGTGATGAGGCCGCCGAAATCCGCAAAAATTATTCCAATCTTTTTTTCCTTATCCCCGGTTACGGGGCGCAGGGCGGGGCGGCGGATGATGCGGCTCTGCTTTTGCGCGAGGGAAACGGCGGGGTAGTGAACGCCTCGCGATCAATACTCAAGGCCTGGGAAACAGAGCTTAAAAAATCAGGCGGGGATGAGTCGGGGGCGACAAATTCCTTTGCGGCGGAAGCGGCGCGAAGGGCGGCGATTGAGATGCGCGACGCGATACGAAGAGCAATGAGTAATGAGCAATGAGCAGTGAGCAATTTAAGAAGACCTCACGCAGAAAGTAATAATTCACTATGTCATTATATGACACGGTAAGTTATAGTATATTGTCATTAATAAAGGGAATGGTCTTAGACGGCAGAAGGAGATTTTAATGGCAACAGAAAGCGGTTTCACCGGCTTTAAAAAAGAAATATACTCAAACGGCGATGTCTATGAAGGCGATTTTGTTAACGACGAACGTACAGGCAAAGGTAAATATACATGGGCAGACGGCGATGTTTACGAAGGCGATTTTTTTGACGGGAAATGCCACGGTAAAGGCAAATGGACTTTTGCAGACGGCAGAGTCTACGAAGGTGATTGGGTTGACGGAAAACCTCACGGCAAAGGTAAAATGACTTATGCTGACGGCGCTGTCTACGAAAGCGATTATATTAACGAAGAAAGTACAGGCAAAGGCAAATATACATGGCCAAACGGCGATGTCTACGAAGGCGATTATGTTGACGGAAGATTTCACGGCAAAGGTAAATATACATGGACAAGCGGCAGTGTCTACGAAGGCGATTATGTTGACGGAAAATTTCACGGCAAAGGGAAATATGTATGTGCAGATGGCGATGTCTACGAAGGCGATTTTGTTGACGGAAAACCTCACGGCAAAGGGAAATGGACTTTTGCAGATGGCGGATTCTACGAAGGCGATTATGTTGACGGAAAATTTCACGGTAAAGGAAAATACATATGTGCAGATGGCGATGTCTACGAAGGCGATTTTGTTGACGGAAAATACCACGGCAAAGGCAAATATACATCTATAGATGGCGATGTCTACGAGGGGGATTTTGTTGACGGAAAAGCCCACGGCAAAGGTAAAATGACATTAGCAAATGACGATGTCTACGAAGGCGATTTTGTTGACGGAAAAGCCTGCGGCAAAGGTAAAATGATATTAGCAAATGGCGATGTCTACGAGGGCGATTTTGTTAACGGAAAACGCCACGGCAAAGGTAAAATGATATTAGCAAATGGCGATGTCTACGAGGGCGATTTTGTTAACGGAAAACGCCACGGCGAAGGCAAATATACATGGACAAACGGCGATACATACGAAGGCGATTTTGTTGACGGAAAATTTCACGGTAAAGGTAAAAAGACATGGACAGACGGCGATATCTACGAAGGCGATTGGGCTGACGGAGAATGTCACGGCAAAGGCAAATATACATGGACAAACGGCGATATTTACGAAGGCGATTTTGTTGACGGAGAATGCCACGGCAAAGGCAAATATACATGGGCAAACGGTGATGTCTACGAAGGCGATTGGGCCAATGACACTCTCAATGGCAAAGGTAAATATACATGGCTAAACGGCTGTGTCTACGAAGGCGATTTTGTTGACGGAAAACCTCACGGCAAAGGTAAAAAGACATGGACAGACGGCGATCTCTACGAAGGCGATTGGGTTGACGGAAAACCTCACGGCAAAGGTAAAGTTACATGGGCAAGCGGCGATGTCTACGAAGGCAATCTCGTTGACGGTAAAAGTCATAAGTAGAAGCCTTCACGCATCGTATCCATGTGCGTTAATTTAAGGAATTCTTACCACGAATAGACACGAATGAACGCGAATATTTCAACAGAAATCCGTATTTATTCGTTGTAATTCGTGCCATTCGTGGAATTTCCTGGATAAACTCAAATCAGCCGTTATTCACGAAAAGTTTTGCTTGCTGCATTCATAAGAGACGACCGCATGGTAATTTTTTTGATCGGCATCTTGTCTTTGAGAAGCTCATAGAAAAGTTCGCAGAGATTTTCGCAAGTAGAAACTTTTTTGGTAACAATTATTCTGTACTCCGGGTATGACCAGGCAAGGGCGTGGTCTATTTTCTTAAGAGGAACGCAATGTTCCGGGTCATTGGTAATACCTTCCTTTTTATATACAGCAAGAATCGCATCAAGAAGCGGGTCGCCTTCCTGGAACAATGACGCATGATGGAAGTGATCGACAACCTCCCACGCTTTTTTAAATCCGTCCTTGCAGGAATGTGCAAATCCTGTTACCGGGTCTACTGTATCTTCCAGTTCAATTGTTAAAAGCCCGGAGTGCCCGTGCAGATGTTTTGCCTCCCTCTTCCAGTTCATAAACCTGTGCGCGTACTGAAAGTCCAGGTTTACAATAGACGTGTACATATTGTCTTTTGCCATAGTAAATGTCTCCTTTCCGTTTGGATTATCGAGAATAATTCTCAATATACCTGTATAAACACTAAAAATGTGAATGTCAAGATAAAAGGAGTATAGTTATACACATAATTTGTAGTATTTTCATAGATTATTCTTAATTCCGCTAATAACCCGCTCCCTGCCTGATAAATCCGCATGGGTTTGAATGTCAGAAAACCCCGCTTTTTCATACAGATCAGTGATAGCCGCCATCTGGCGGGGATCGGCTTCCAGCAGCAGGCAGCCGCCAGAGCATAGAAATTCCGGAGCGCGGGATACGATCTTTCTAATTTTGTCTAACCCGTCATTGCCTCCGTCCAGCGCAAGCGCCGGTTCCATGCGGACTTCGGGCGGGAGGGAAGGGATGTCTGTTGTGGGAACATACGGGGGATTACTGATAATAATTAGGAAGGAGGAAGGAGGAAGGAGGAATAGGGAGTCGGGGAGTAGGGCGTTGTAGAGATCGCCCTGGAGGAAGCGGATTGAATCTGGCGGTAACAGGCGGGCGGCGTTTGTTTTGGCGGTTTCAAGGGCTTCGGCGGAAATGTCCGTGGCCCACACTTCCAGTTCCGGCATTGTGTGTTTCAGCGCGATTGCGATTGCCCCTGAACCGGTGCATAGGTCAAGCACACGAAACGGCTGTTTACCCATCTCAGCTTTGTTTGATATTCTTTGCTCCTTGCTCCCTGCTCTTTGCTCTTTGCTTCTTGCTCCCTGCTCCCTATTTATCGCTGTTTCAACTAACGTCTCCGTATCCGGCCTGGGAACCAATACCGAGGGGTTTACCTGAAATTCCAGGCCGTAAAATTCTTTCCTGCCTAAAATGTATGCGGTACATTCGCCTGACTGCCGCCGCTTGATTAATTGGCGAAAAGTTGCGACTAACGCCTCCGAAATATTGTCGTGCGCGGCGGCTGTTAATTTGGAACGGCTGGTGTTGAGAACTTCGGCAAGGAGCAGGGAGGAATCAAGACCGGGGGTTTCAATGCCCGCTGCCGCTAGAGAGGCGGTTCCTTCGGCAAGGGCTTCGCGTATCGTCATGGGTTAAATGCCATAATAAAGAAAAGACCAAGAGAAATCAACACCTAGACATGCATACGACAACTGCATTTATTAACCTCACTATCCGGTTCCAGTTAAAACCCAACTTTTGTATTGCCTTATTGTTCAAAGCTGAGGTAAATACCCTATGGATGTTATTCTGGAATTCAATCAGGCGGCCTTCATACATAACATAAGATGGGATATTCCCCATATTAATTGCTAATTGTTCAGGGTGTATTTTGCGATTGTCTTTTTTCCATTTTGGTGTTTTTTACGAAGGCCTCTCTGTTTATGTTGAATTCGTAACATTTTTTGGTTTCACGGAAAATGTTAAATCAACACAAAAAAGGAGATGGTCATGAAAATCAAACCGAATTTGAGTCTTTGGGTAATCGCCGTCATGGCGGTTGTGGTAACGGGTACCGCTTCTGTTCTGCTGCATCGGGCTTCATCCATAAGCCTTGATTTGAACATGAAGAACGTTGAGTTTCTGGCCGGACAACAGGCCGAATTCTGGAAAGGCAGGGAAGACGGTTATATCCGGGCGTTGCATACGCTGGCGGAAGTGATGGGCGGTTATGAGACGGTTCCCAAGGAAGAACGGCGGGACCGCTATGACTGGATTCTGAAATCCGCCTTTGAGGCCGAGCAAGATATGGTCAGCCTGTACATGGTCTGGAAACCAAACGCTATTGACGGCATGGATGAACGCTATATAGGGAGAGCGGGGTCAAGCCCCACAGGGCAATACGCAATAGCCTATAGCAGGGAAACAGGCCGGATCTGCGCCCACGCCAGCGACGACATTGAAAATTTAATGGCCCATATCTCAGGCCCTAACGCGAGGAAAGACCGGGTCGCTAATCCCACGCCTCAAAAGATAAACGGAAAGGACACCCTTACATTCACAATGTCCGTCCCCATTATTAGCACCCGCACAAACGAGGTAGTAGGAGGCGTGGGCTGTGTTTTACCCATCGACACAATCCAGAGCGGTATTGAGCATATTATCAAAACAAACGAGATGATCAACATGGAGGTAATGTATTCGGGCAACGGAACCATTATGGCCCATTTTATACCGGAACGCATAGGCAAAAATATATTTGAGGCTGATCTGGAACTGGGAGATTCCATACCGAGGGTTTTCTCCGCAATACAAGACGGGGCCGCCTTCAGCGACACCAAATACGCCCCGGCCTTTCAGGAAAATATCGGGTTTGTAATGAAGCCCTTCCAAATCGGAAATTCGGATCAGCATATGGCGGTTTTAATAGGGGCCTTTGAATCGGACATTTTTAAGGAAGCCAGAACCATCACGAGGTATACAATGTTACTGGCGGTAATCGTTTTGGCCTTGTCGGCGATCGTCGTTTATTTTGTTCTGAAGAACGTTTCCAAACCCGTAGTCGAGGCGGCGGTCGTTTCCGGGGGAGAAGAGGGGCAGACAAAAACGGAGTCCTTGTCCTGCGTCGGAAGAGAGCCGGTCTACAACACGGCAGAATCAGTTAAGTCCTATTTAGCCAAGGATATTGATGAAATGCTCGCCAATATCCATTCAATAAACGGAACTCCGATGGAAAGCGGCTATAACATGTACAAACCGGTATTCGCTTTCGATACCGACTACGAAAACCTGCAAAATGCCGCGAATCACATACAGGAGATCGCGGGGCAGTCCGGGGAACTTATGAAGATAAATTCCGTTATGAATAACATTGCAAGCCAGGCAAACCTGATCATGATGAACGCCGCCATTCAAACGGCGTGCGCGGGCGAGGCGGGCAAAGGTTTCACCGTGGTTACCAGCGAAATCAGAAAACTCGCCGAATATTCCAGCGAACAGTCCAAGGCCGTCAACGCCGTGCTCAAAAAAACAAAGGAATCCATCGACAAAATTTCCGAATCCGTAGGCAATGCGCTTACCGGAATGGAGATGTTTGCAGGCGGCAAAGAACCGAGCCGCAGAAGCAATAAGCTTGCGAAGACAGCCTGACTGAAAAGAATATTTAACCACGGAGAAAAACACTAAAATCGTCTTAAAACTCCGTGGTTATTAAAGGCAGGCGTTAATTTAATCCGGGCACTACGATCATATCATTGCGGCGCAGGGAACGTAAAACTTCATTTGTGTTGAAATAGCGGTTGCGGCCTATCATGCTAATCTCGTCCGCATAGCGGAAACCGTTGGAACTCCAGTCGCTCGGTATGGGATCGTGAATCACCAGGTATTCATCGTTCATGGAATAGCCTTTTACAACCACATAATGACCGACTGAATCGTTATAGTACTTTCCAAAAAGATCGTTTTTCGGATCATGGCGGGCAGTCCTCACCCCGTCCGTATGAAAAAGAATAATCGCGATTGCTCCCGAATCAATTACATTCTTGATATCCTGCATCGTCCTTAACGACCGTAATTCGGCTGCAACATCCTGGCTTTTAATAACCTTTAAAAGATCGTCAAAACTCGTACTGCCGTTTCCCTGCCAGCCTATAGCCTGGCGCGCCGAGGACACAGGGTAATATTTCTCGGTTCCCCAGCTTATTCCCATAGCCGCCGAAGCCGGCCCGCAGTTGGAAGGGGTGCCGGAATTAAACTGCGTCCTGTACCAGTTAAAATTACTGATCTCATGATCGACATGCACGGTCGGTATGGGGCTTACAAAAACGGAATAGTACTGTTCCCTTCCGTTACTCTCGCTGACTGTAACGCCGAAATAACCGCTTTTCTTAAACCGCGCTTTGGTTAAAAACTGATCCGACTCGCTTAAATCCAGCACATCGTTAATATTGGCATTGCGGGTATTTATAATGGTTCCGTTTACCACAAAATATTCATCAGGAGAAGAAAGGGTGACAAATTTGGTGGTACTGTATTCAGGCATGGAAGCGGGATACGGAATATCAATGTAAAGGGGGTTTGATTTGTAAATATTCCCCGAATGATCCTGGGCCGTCAGGCGGACAGGATACGTTCTCGGCTGCGAATATTCGTTACTGGGGTTTTCCTTGAAACTGCGTTTCCCGTCCCCCAAATCCCATTCATAGGACTTTAAATTGGAAGGGGGATTCACTATGGAAAAATTGACAGTTACCCCGGAGCCGCTGTTCACGCTTTCATGGGCGATTTGGATATTCCTGGCTGCTACCCTTGTTGTTTTTGCGGGGCTTGCCGCCGCAGTCTGCCGCTGTCTTGTTTTATACTGCTGGTATGCCTGTTTATTTTTTTCTATATTATCCAGGGAAGGAATAATTATTACCGTTCCTACGCGGATACGGTTTGCGTTGGTTATCTTGTTGTACCATGCGAGAAAGTCATAGGCAATGTCATAGGCATAGGCAATTTCAGACAGTGTTTCCCCGGGCCGTACCGAATATTCAAGGTCTCTGGAACGGTTCTGGGTTTGAGGTCCCGCCCCTGTTTCCAGTTCCGAACCGTCAAAAAAAGTCAAAGACGCCCAGTCGCCGCCGGATGAAGAAAGCACGACATGGGGCATTGAACCGTCAGGCGTACAGCTTTCCGAAACATCATCTATAATGGAAAATAAATTTCCGGGAGGTAATTCGGGAGAACTAACGGCAAATAAAACCAGCAAGACAGCCCCGGTAAAGGCCGCCGTAACACAGGAAGCAAACGCCGCTTTTCTGAACAGCGGGTTATACCGTATTACATCAAAGGACAAGGAAAGAAATCTTTTTAAGGTCTGCTGGATGCCGTTTCCGAGCGCGGAAAACCGCTTCTTAACCGTATACGAATTTTGCTTCATATCTAAACGAGGCAAGCGCCGCCACGTTAAAATCTTCTGATGTGAATAAAAGCCCCTCATCCTCATATAATATGACTTTCGGCATCTTTTGTCTACTAATTTACGTGTTTTTTTTTGCCCTTAGGGTAAACCTTTTATTCCGCAACAGGTTTGCTGTAAGAAGTCCCGCCCTCATCCCTGAAGGGGATAAATTTAACGCTTTGCCCGTTGTAGACATCCCTGCGGCTCAGGGTAATGGAACCGTCAGGAGCCTCATTTTTCACTATTTCCATGATATATTGGCGGTTCGGGGGGCCAAGGGGCAGAACCATGATCCCGCCCGGTTTTAACTGCCTAAGCAGGGGGGGCGGAATGTGGTCTATCGAGCAGGTTACTATGATCTTGTCAAAAGGGGCGTATTCCTCCCAGCCGTAGTACCCGTCGCCTAATTTACGGTTAATTACGGAAAAAGAGGGGAAATTCCGTTCCAAATCACGGTAAAGGGCGTCTGTTTCCATAAACAAAGGCCTGATTATCTCTATGGAATAGACATCTTTGGTTAAAAAGGAAAGAATCGCGGACTGGTAGCCCGAACCTGTCCCGATTTCCAGGACTTTGTCCAGGGGTTTAACGTTAAGGGTTGTGGTCATCATGGACACAACGTCGGGATCGGTAATGGTCGCCCCGTACCCGATGGGAAGCCAGGTATCGGCGTATTCAAGCCCCTTGTTTTGCGCTCTGACAAAATGCTCCCTCGGGGTGAGCAGAAACGCCCTTACGTCCTCGGGGCGTTTAAGTTCCGATGTATTTACAAGGTTCTGCGCCCAATTCCAGCGCTGTTCAAGGAAAGCGGGGTCGTCGCCCCGGTTCCTGCTCATCCAGGAAAGCCAGGCTTCCTTGGTCTCGATGGGCATGGACTGAGCGAGGCGGGGGCCGTCATATTTTTGCACTCCGGGGAGGGTAACGTAGCTGAGAGCTTCCTCCGAACCGGACTTGCCGGCCAGCCGCAAAGCGTCTTCCACCATTGAGACCGCGGCGACTTCTTCGTAACTTGCCACTTTTTCGGAATGTGACAAGACAATCAGCGGGATAGAAAGCCCGAACACCGTGCCGCCGATGAGGCCTGAAAATACGGAAAACACCCAGGAGGCGGGTATGGATTTTTTAAAGAAATTGATTATAACGCCGTTCATATTATTCTTCTATAATAGGGGATTTTAGGGGGAATGTCAATTACACGCGCGCGAAAAAATTAGGAATTAGGAGTGAGGAATTAGGAATAAAGAAGACCTCGCAAAGGGCGCGGAGGAAAGAGTGTACGCTTCGCCTCTTCCTTTGCTCATTGATTCGATTACCATTCTTTCGGTTTGCCGTTTGGCGGGGTAATGATAAGGTCTTCTCCCTCAGGCTCAATTAAATAGAAACCTTGACTTAAGGCATACTCTCTTGCCTCATCATCTACTACGACACCGGCAACCGCGCCCAAAAAAGTACGTCTGGACTTTAGTCCGCTGTCGCCGTGCGAATCGGCGTGTTTCCGCATTTTCTCAAGCCGTTCTATATGTTTATTTACGCGTTCAACGGTAAGTTTGGTTTTTATTTCAGCCATCATAGCTTTATCGCCGTTTTCCAGCATAGCGTCAGTTTCAAGAATAGTATTATTATTTTCATCTTTCACGCGGACATTTCTAGATGTTTTGGGAAAGAAAAGCCCGAAATCCTTAAATTTCTCACGCAATTTGGGAGCCATCATATATTCAGTAAAATCGCCGAAAAGATTGATATAACTCCCAAGCCTTTCATCGAACTCCTCTTTGCTTTCCCTCATCTCCTGTTCAAATTCTTTATGCCGTTCAGCGTTTTCTTTTTGGATTTCAGCTACTTCCTTTACAATCCGGTCAGTTTCTTTTTGGCTTTCGGCTACTTCCTTTACAATCCGGTCAGTTTCTTCTTGATTTTTACCGACCCTATCCAGCCGTTCGCCGACCTTGTCCAACCGTTCGCCGACCCTGTCCAACCGTTCGCCGACCCTGTCCAACCGTTCGCCGACCCTGTCCAAAACCGCCCACACCGACTCAAAACTCGGCGGATTTGCTGTCTGTACTGCTCCCATGCTTTTACCTCTCTATGCAATATACTCATTTTGGCAGAAAAGGACAAGAAAAAAAGGTAACAGGCACTATTTTCCAGGCCGCCTGCAAGGGGAAGGTAACAAATGAGGAAGGAGGAAGAAGAGGGAAGAATATAAACCACGGAGGTACACGGAGGTACACGGAGGGAAGAAGGAAGAGGGAAGACCCCTCGCAGAGGACGCGGAGGCGCGGAGGGAAGAAACCCTCTGGTGCCAGACGTTAATTTGCGGTGTCAGTCACTCCGCACCACCGATCCGGTGATCCCCCAGGCCTAATGTTGAATTTGAGTATCAGGCGCTCCGTACCATCTCTACTTATATCTTTTCTCCAAGTATACCGAACCAAAAGAAAACGCCATAAAGAATAGCGGCAATACATCCGAATAAACCAACAAAAAAACTTTTAAAAACAATTCCAAAAACTATGCTTAATACAAACAAAAATGCTCCGGCTTTTGCATTCATATCAAGATCACCCGGATAGCGGTGATATTGAATTGCAAAAAGAACCATACATAATAATTCTCCCACAATAGATAGAATAAGACTGTGCAACGCTATTCCAATTACGGCGATGGCAATGCTCAATAAGAAAAAAATTACGACAGTTTTTGCTGGCATATACCGATTCACTTTCTTATAACTATCGTGTCTTATTTCACGTAGTTTACTTCTTAGATCAATGTTCATTGAACGTATATTATTCATAGCTTTATGTTTACGTTCAGATGTGGCAGGTCTATCACCTGTTAAATAATCAAATTCATTCATTATTTTTAATTTTGTTTCTTCTTTTAAGTTATCTATTTTTAAGGCAAATTCACTCATAACAAAATCTTTCAGCTCTTGATCATTACGAGACCTACCATACCTATAATGCTCAACGGTTTTTTCTACTTCCAGGATTCCAACATCCGCAATCATGTCAATTATATTAAAAAACTGCTCTTTGTTTTTTATAAACTCATCTTCACCTTTAGGTGAAAAATTATCTATGATTGCCTCTTTTGCTTTTATCTCAGCTTCAAGCATTTCACCTGTCTTGACTTGTTTCTCTTCTCTTTGTTCCGATGCTTCGGCCAGCTTTGTTTCTTCGGCGCGTTTTTTAAGTTCTTCCAGTGCGTTCATTTTTTCCTCCAAAAGTTATAAATCTATGCCTCTAATGGCATTAAAAGTTTTCATCTAAAGGTGCAATTATTGCGGTCAAATCCGCAATAACCATTACAATTGCCCATAAAACAGAAACAAAAGTCATACTGAAAAAAGATAGTAACCATCCTACAAAGCCGACAATTAAGCCTATAATCGCTCCCGATATTGGATATAAAAAAATCCTTGCTACTATTTCTCCTGTATCTCTTCCGTTATCAAAAATTGTAACAAAAAAACTAGCCTCCGCGATTATTGCCAGAGAAATTACAGAACCCCAAACTACAGAGGTATTCTTAAAGACAAAAATCAACAAAAAGAAAATAAAAGAAACGGGAACGCATATTGCCGTTGCAAGTAATCCTTGTTTTATCCTTACATTTTTATCATAATTAATCTGTCCCTCCCAGTTTAACTTGGGAAGGGCTGAATTAATGACTGTAATAAGCTGTTCGGCAAGTTCTTTATTATTTCTTAACGCCCTAAGTTTTTCAATAAATTCGGGTTTAAGTATTACCTTTGCACGCTGACCTTCATAGACGAGATTCTCATAAATGTTATCAATGTATGATGAAAACTGTTGGTCTGAAAGGGATAAAATATATCTTAAAGTAATATTTAATGATTTATCGATACTAACAGAATATGGATAAGTCGGTTTTAAAACGTCTATATTCCGTAAGGCATGGTGACAGTTGTTTTCAATATAGTATTCATCACGCTTCGCCTCAACAAAATCAGACTCTTCCTTGCTTAACCAGTCATTTTTATTGCATAGGCGGGTAATTTTATCAATGTCTTCTTTAAATTGCCTGATAAAGGCATCGTATTTATTTATCTTCTTTATTAAGTCTCTTAGGCTTTCATCCAATTCGGAAACGATAGTTTTAAAAATTTCATAACTATCCTGTATGTCAAAATAGGGCAGATTTTCGCTAAATTCACCGGGTAAATTTTTTGATAAAAAATCCATTTGCTCATCGGTGAGCGTCCCTTTTAAATTGTTTATCTCGACAAGTTGGTTATTTATTTTATCATATTCTGCCTTTGCTTCACGATATATATCGTTTTTCATTTTTATAATAAGGGCTTCTATCTGTCCCGACATAGGTTCAAAATCAGAATCGTCAAGCACTTTAATGGCATATTCACGGTTCTTTTTGATTAAATTTTCAAGATGCTGTATTGCCACGGCAGTATTTCCAAGAATCGCATTGCAACGGGCGATGTTATACAATGCTTCGAGCATTTTATCGGAATAATTGAAAGACTGTTCAAATGATTGCAGCGCTTTGGAAAGTATTTCCATTGCTTCTGATTCCTTTTTAGCCCTTAAAAATTCGCTGGATTGTGAATATTGAGCTATTCCAAGATAGAAATATATCTCTGCCGCCAATAATCTTGCGTCTGTAGATTCATTAATGTCAGGACTGTTATACTTCGCCGCCTGGAAATAAGCGTTTATTGCTTTCTCAAGATCAATTACATTGCTGAATTTTCCAGCACCAAAGGCATAAATTTTCCCCATAAGAAACCAGGAGATATAGTCGGTTTTGTTTTTTTCAACAGCCTGTTTTATATCTTCCAATGCTTCTTCGTAAAAACCCTTGTTGTTATTGACAACCGCGCGACGGTACAGTTCTCTGGATTGTGTTAAAAGAGGATTGTTTACAATGTCGTGAATTGCGTCAAGGCGTTTGCAGATTTCATCTGACATTTTTTGGATTGCCGTTTCGATTGCAGCAAATCCCATGTTAAAAGCCGCTGTCATTTCGCCGAGCTGGTTTGTAACTCCGGCAAATCCCATGTCAAGAGTATTATTCAAACGGTCAAAGCCTTGATTGAAGGTATGTGCAAGGGCGGCCTGGGAGGCGACAATGGCTAATGTCTGCGCTTTGATGGATGTTTGAATACCGGTATGCATTTGGACAATTGAACCCTGAACTTTATCCAAACGGCTGGTTATATTAGCGCCCACCCATCCGGTCATTATCATTTGCTGATCTGTTCCGCGCTGTACCGCCGTTCCTATATCCTTGACCATCGCCTGTTTTTCCATGTAACCGCGATAATCCATATCACGCGCGGATTTGCGATCATAGTAGCTGGAAAGTTTTGATAGTTCGTTTGCCATAAGTTACTCCTTTATATTTGAATCTGCCCTGCGGACAGACTTATTCCCTGAAAATTGGTTTTGTGGTGAAATGTATGCTGTTAGATAGTTGACACGGTTTTTTACAAGCCTGTATAATTTGCCTGTTGCCTGTTGCCTGTTGCCTGTTGCCTGTTGCCTGTTGCCTGTTGCCTGTTGCCTGTTGCCTGTTGCCTGTTGCCTGTTGCCTGTTGCCGACTCGTGCTTAAAAACGCCGTAGGCGTTTTTAAGCTTGCAATTTGCGGAGTTTGGGCTGTTTCGGCGTTCCTTTCAATCATTGGTACTAATCTAACATTTCTAAGAAGAATATGTCAATGGGAAAAATCGTAACCGTCAAAAGAACTACATCTTGACAATAAGAAAAATGCATCCGTCTAAACAGGGAGCTTAATATTCCAAGGGAGAAGATTTTCCCAATCTTCTGGCGTTGAGGCATAAGGCGCCCTCTCAAAA
>Ga0268262_10002726_pt1 | contig 19989 bp, 14 predicted proteins | sample TergutNc150P3_FD_190354 | JGI IMG/M metagenome (GOLD analysis project Ga0268262, IMG submission 190354) | Nasutitermes corniger P3 segment gut microbial community from laboratory colony in Florida, USA - Nc150 P3 (SPAdes) (version 2) | ecosystem: Host-associated > Arthropoda: Insects >... | reverse complement strand
ATGTAACCCCAGCTTGTTGAAATAATGATGTTGGCTCCCTGCGCGATGAGTTCGCGGTGGGCGTTTTCAATGCTTGTTAAATCCGTGTCGTCTATGTGAGTTTTGTAGAGTATCTGACTGTCCGTCAGGCCCAGATTGTTTTTCATTTCCTCTATGCCTATCTGATGAGCGTAGGAGTAACCGGAACTTTCAGAGAAAGGGTCGGTTGTGTGGACCACTCCTATTTTTACATTTTCTTTCACGAGAGGCATGCCGGGTTTCCAGCTTTCTTTTTTACAGGAGAGAGGAAGTAAAAGAAAAACTATTAATGAAAAAGCGGCAAGTTTACCGTGAGAAACGCGGCGTTTCATATCAATTGTATATTTCATACATATTTCTCGTTAAAATAAATATTAGTTATAAATATAATACAATTATTTAGCGGTTTTTTCAATAGAGGTTTTCGTAATTTTAAAAGAGTCTTATATTCGCTTTTCATGTTTAATTTCCGCAAAGCTTTTTTTACAGCCATCCTGCGGCTCATTTGAACTTATTGGAAACTACCAGAAATATATCAACCAGGTAAGGATCAAAATGTTTTTCTTTGCCGTCTTCTATTATTTTGACGGCTTCTTATGTGTAAACGCATTTTTATATGAACGCTTCGAGATAAGCGCGTCGTATACGTCGGCTATCGCCATGATACGTCCCAATAAGGGGATTTCATCTTCCTTTAACCCGTTTGGGTAGCCTGTGCCGTCCCATTTTTCGTGGTGGCTTAGCAAACGCAATTATGTCAGACACAATTGCGTTATTATTTTGCCGCCGCTGTTTAATTTGCTCATTCCTACCAGCCAAAACGTAATCCCAAATTAAAATAAAGCCCCCGGCCCATAAAAGCGCCTATAAAGTTTTGGTTCCTAAGGGCAGTTTCCAAATCCAACTCAAAGGCCCTGAAATTTAATACAAGACCCGCTTTGTGTTTCCAAATGGTTTCTGTGTAGCTTGTACCCATGTAGATTGTTAATATGTTTATAGGACTCAGACTGGCTTCTGTGCCGACGTTAAAATACCCTTCCCCATCCCCTTTGTTGATATTTGCGGAGAATCCGATATTCGATCTTAAAACCATGAATTCAGAATCAAAGGGCTTGTAACGTCCGTATATATCAAAGCGCAAGAGACGATGAATTTTAAGCTTTGAGGAATTAATGTAAGTTTTCTTGAATTCTATATCGGGAATTTCAATTCCTTTTCCGGCTATCATATCCTCCCCTGATAACTCAATTTGAAATTCTGTCATGCTAAGGTTCATTTGGTTTGTTAGTATCGCCGCCGCAAAAGGAATATTGCTGATACTGCCGCCTACGTCAAGAAAGGGAAATAAGGCGTATTCACCTTCCAGAGACAGATCAAACCCGCTGGGACCGATAATAAAGCGTCCTGGATTGACGTTCTCTAAAGAGGTGGGGGTATATATATTTATCCCGCCCTTTGTATGAACAAATATCCCTTCCTTATCGTCTTTCTTCGTAGACAAATAATAAGTGATTCCCGAACCCGACGGAATATAAACCGCCGGAGTAAAAATTGACGGTTTAGCGCTGACATACAAAGGTCTGCCCGCAATTTCATATTTTGTTGAACCTTTCACGCTTATATCCGTGAAGATGCCGCCGGAAAGGCTAATGCTTCCTGATGAATCATGTTGGTTGAAATTTCCTTCAGAAATAAGCGTAAGCATGGATTTGGAAATATTCGTTTTAATACCGCCTTCAACATCGGTGAACAAGTAAAAATCCCAGATATTTTTTCCGATAGATATATTTTTTACATTAACAAAGAAATTCAGGTTAGGGCTAAAATTTATATCGACCCCGTTTTTCGAGATGTTTTGCGTTAATTTTGACAGATCAACCACAATTTCTTTTCGGAGAACATCACTCATACTGACAAGCCCGTTGTCAAACCCCACGCCCGCGTTTAAACCTGTTTCAAAATATTTCCTTGTAAAATCAAATTTCTTTTTTTCGGGTTTAAGTACGGAAGCTTCTGCGGCGCTTTCGTCATTCGTTATTTCATTTTCAATGTCATATTCGTTGTTATCGGGTATGACTTCCTGAGAGTACAACGGTAAAATAAGCGCAATACTGAATATTATGGTAAAAAGTTTTTTCATAATTTTTTCTCCATATTAAAATTTTGTGGTGTAATCGACTTTAGCTTTGGCATTTACATCCAGCTTAAAATCAAATTTTGGGTTCTCTGCACGCAAAACATTGAAAGAACCGCTTGTTGCCGTATCTTTTTTTAACAGTACGCTAAACTCGGGACTAAAAGGTTTGCTTAAAAGTCCGCCTTCATATTTCAAAGATACGTTATCTTTAAATTCCAATAGCTTGTAATCGTTTTTGTTTTTAACCAATAACATAAGTTTATCTTTTTCTGTTATTGTGATATTAACTTCTTTTAAAACGATCTCTACAAAATTAATTTCATTGAGCAGATTATCCCCGCCGTCTTCGCGGCCAAATAAGTCGCCCGTTCCCAATTTTGAAAGCTTGTCTCCCAAATCCAGCGGCACATAGGTATTTTTAATATTAACGCCTCCTATGGTGACATTGGGCGCTTCTTTACCGGCGACTTCGGAAGCTTTCAAGTTAAGGGGAATCACAACATACAGATTGAATTTGATGCTTTTATTATTTAAATCTTCTGAATATTCTATTTCCATATCATGAATTTCAACATCGATTTTTAAAATCGCGCCCTGACTTTCAAAAAGCGTTTTCAGATCCAATGGGGCGGTATTAGCGCCTGTGAAACTTGAAGTGGTAAGGCTTCCATCGGCAGTTTTTGTGCCGTCCGGTTTTTCAATAACAGTAAATGACGGTGTTGCGTCTTTTAAGTTTCGTATTTGTTTTGTTCCCTTGATATCAATAGTCATTACAACCGGTTCAGTGCTGTTTAAACCGGACATATACACATATCCGTCTACTCTATTGAATGAGACTCCGCCGCCCAAAAAATCTCCTAAACTGTTTTCTATGGGATATTCCTTATTAAAAGCGTTATCGCCGTTATTATCCGTATTAATTAAAGCTTTTTTCCATTCAAAAAGCATTTCCGGTTTGATATTCCCTGAACAAGGACCGGAGATTCTGGCGTATACCCATAATTCACTGTCATCTCCTGATTTATGTAAATCATTTCGCGGAACAAAATCATTCCCGCTTTTATCAAAAAACAGCAGTTTGGCAGGATTGACAGACGGGTCAGGTGTTCCTTTTATATAAGAATTAATACCAAAGGCGGGAATTTTTAGCTCAAGATACTGCGCAAGCTGCGAAGAATAACTAATTTCCAGACCAAATCTGTCGTTCGAATTCCTTGTTACTTTTTTTATCAATTTTACCATATCATTAAGGGGTATCTTCAATAAAGGCTTGTTAGTGATTTCATTTGTACCCGGCGCAGTGCCGTCTCCGTAAATGTAATAGTATATTCCCGTGGGGAGGGCTCCTGTTACTGCGGGGATTGCAGGTATACGGACATCTTCCTTGTTGGAAGTGTTCATTGACTGGTCTAAATATTTTTCTAAATTCAAAGGCATCTCGGTTAAAGGGTATTGCACCAGATAAGTCTGTACATTCTGGGCAATTCCATGGTTTTGCGCCATTGCTTTGCTTACATCATAAATAATCAATCCGTTATCCGAATTGGTATCCGAAGTATTGCTGTTCATCGTTTTTTTTATGTTATCCGGGCTTATTAAGTCTTCCAGTCTTTCCCCTTCTTTCATGTTTGCGAAAGGACTTCCCAGGGGGACATACAATCCGGGATTCCCTTTGAGGGTTAATGATTCCGGGATTTGGCAGGATAGTATCAATAAGCAGCATACAAAACCGTAAATTATTTTTTTCATTTCTAAATACTCCTTAAAAAAATATTGAGCGTTTGCATCTCAAATTAACACACAAACGCTCAACACAACCTTGTTATCAAAGATAGCTTGCGGGTTGTGTCTTTACTCTTTATCTCCGCCGCCGGTACCACTGCCGGATGGGTTACCGCCGCCAGAAGGATCGCCTGGTCTACCGCCAGAGAGATCTCCTGAGTCACCACCAGAGGGGTCGCCTGAGTTACCGCCGGGTCCGGTTGAGTTTTGTGTAAACATTCCGCTGATCGTAACATTGGAAGCAGGCATGGTAAAGAAATAACCGCCGCTGGTATTTGATTGGTAATTAACCGCTTTGTTATCTGCATCAATTACTCTAAGGCTTGATGTGCTGAATGTGTAACCTTGACTGGGGTTTATGTTAATCGTTACTGTTGTTCCCGCCGCGGCGCTTCCCTGCGGATTGGTCGTTATGGTCCCGCCGTTTGCCGGAGATGAGTTAACAGCTATACTGTATGACTGGTTCGCCCCGGGTCCTGTGTTTGTGTCTATTCTCCATGCAAAACCGCCGGGCAAGGTTCTGGTCGCTGTAATTACGGCGCTGTTACCGTTAGTATTCTCAGTAGTAATTACGTAATTCCATCCCTGCTGCAGAGAAACATTATTAAAACTCATCGTATATCTGCCGCCGCTTGCTTCATTGATTTCGGTTATAGTACCGTTGAGCGTTACGTTTCTGTCCACGTATAATAACGACGCGGAAGCGGTATTACTGCCGCAGTATAAATAAGTTTTGCCGGTTGAATCGCAAAAACTTTCCAACATAAAGAATTTTGCAGAATTGGGATTTACGGTAAAGCCTGTTCCGGCCTTGAAAGCATCGGCAATCTGCGTCAGCGCTGTTTCTTTAGGCGCGTCCAGCTTTATGGTTAACGCGCGGGTACCGGAAATAGTTACCTCCGCCGTTCCGGTAATTAAACTGCCAAGCTGCGTTATATCATCTTCACCAAATGTATACCCAAAGTTAGAAGGAATGTTTCCGGTCGATGGATAATTCGCTATCTGTTTGTCATATAGCCGCAGAGTAGCGCCCATTACATCGGTATTTTGAGCGGGTCCGCTTGTAAATACTGCGCTGATCGTTACGTTAGAAGCGGGCATGATGAAGGAATAACCTATAATAGTATTACCACTGTTAACTGTTTGATAATTGACATCCCTGTTGTTCGCGTCTTTTACATTGAGGCTTGCCAGTTGGTAGCCCGAATTGGGAGTCACGGTAATCATTATAGATGTTCCCGCAAGAGCGCTCCCTGAAGGATTAGTCGTTATTCGTCCGCCGCTTGCTGTGTTTACCGTAATGTTAAAGGGTGTGGGTTTTGCTTCTTCTATTTTTTCGGCTAAAGCGGGCGCAGCGTCTTCTATTGTATCAGCATAAGCGGTTCCGCTGCCCTCAGGCACAACTATAGTTTCCAGCGCGGTACTGCCCGCAAAAACATCATTTGCCATAGCAGGCGGTTCAACCGACACAAATACTACTATTACCAGTACGGGACAGTTACTAAAAGCGCCTGTGAGTATCTCGGTTACCGTATCCGGTAATTTGATCGATGTAATATCAGTACCGGCAAATGCGCTTGCTCCTATGGTTGTTACCGTAGCCGAACCGATCTTGGGCGGAATAACGATTGTCTCCAGTGTTTTACCGTAATTGGTAAGCCCGGTTATTTTAACTCCGTCCGAAGCGGTGATAACGCGCGCGATGCCTCGGGAAAAACCAACACTTGGACTGGCGGATACATTAGCCGTGGTAAACATATATTGCGCCGGTTCAACGTTAAGCGGAGCCGAATATGCCGAATCTTTGTACTTATCGTCTCCGTTAGCCGCAAGCGCCCTGACCCTGATTGGATACACTTTTGGATCGAAGGTAAGAGCCTTAAGGTCATAACTCGTAGTGGAATCAGAAACCTGTGATAATACGCCGCCAATGTCCAACTCGTATTTATCCACTCCCGATACCGCGTCCCATTTAAGAGTAAAAGCGGTTTTACCCGCGTCGTCCACCCGTACATTCGCTGGTGTGGTCAAGGCAGTTTTACCGACGGGTGTTTGCTCTTTTGTCAGGTCGTCATCAGCCGGGTCGGCGCAAGCCGCCATAATTACCGCTATAAGAGCGATAATTCCGAACATTTTTATTAACTTTTTCATAAAATACTCCTTGCGTTTAATGTCCGCTTGACATTTTTTTACTATGATATTTATTTTTCATTGTTTACTCACGGCTGAATGTCCGCGCTTGTTATGCCAAGAGCGCTTATGTTGCTTACGCCGTAATATGCTATGACGAGTTTTATTTCGTCATGGGAAGCGATGTTTGCGTAGTTTGCAAGGGCGGTCGCAAGGGTGATCGTAAGCGTTTTTGTGCTTGCGTTCCATGACGCGCCATTTTGCGCTGAGCCGCTTGCTGATAAAATATCTGTTGAGTTCCAACTCCAGGTAGCTGTATCCTGCCAAACAAGCTGCATTGTTGCTGCTGGCGTTGTATCAAAAACAAGCGTAAATGTGGCTGCCGACTTAAATTGTGTAAGCATATCTCCTGAAAGTGTCCAACACGCTTGTTGATAATTACGATCCACGCCGTTTTCCATGTACCCATAATCCCAGTCGCCCAAATTTCCGCCTACGTCGGTTGGGGGTGTTTCACCTTCGCCTCCGCCGCCGGTGCTGCTGCCGGGGGGAAGAACTGTTGTGTCGGCTATTTTTGTCATCATTGTTGATAATGTATCCGCCCAAAGCCCTGTTTTTGGTTTACCGTTTGAACGTTCAAGCATTTTAAAACTGCCATTGTCGTCCCAATAAATGGGTACTATACCGTTCTTTCGCGCCATTTCCGTTACAGAGCCGATATAATCCAGATGAGTGGCTTTTACCGTCGCGTTCATACTACTGCGTGTGTCTGTTGGCGCTCCCCATTCTCCGAAATAAACCGCAATGCCGTTATCTATAAATGTTGTTTTAAGCGATCCTGTCTCGTCAGCTAATTCTTCCTTTTCTGCGGAAGTGCCCCATGTATGTATTAACGGATTCGGATCGGTTATTCCCGCTACCGTGTATTGGCTTGGGGCATAGTAGTGAACCGCAACTATCAATTTATTCTTTCCGTTTGCGCCGTCATTGGGCAATAATTTATTCCGGGAATTTGCGCTGACAACTATTGCAGGTTCGGTACTGCCCAATCCAGGCACCGCGACATAACGTGTCGCGTTATTGCCGCCTGTCGCTCTAATGGCGGATAACGCCGCCTGATTCCAGTCAAAGAGTATGTCCTGCTCGGCATTGGAAGCGCCAAACCCCCAGTTGCCGCTGTGAACTTCGTTCAATGTTTCAAAGATAAGATAGTCGCCGTAATTTTTAAAATATTCCGCTATCTGCGTCCACACTTTGCCGATTTCTTCCTGTACCTGAGTTTTTTTTGCGGAATTACCGACAGCCCCATGAAAATCGACGAAACCCCAAGTGTTTGGAGGCTGAGTATAATTACCGTCATGATGTATGTTGATGATTACCGCTTTAATTCCTGCGGTTTTTGCGTAACCTACAACTTCGGCGACACGTTTTAATCTTGCTTCGCTTACTGTGTAATTAGGGGCGGCTCCGATGTGTCCGATCCATGTTACGGGTATGCGCACGATGTCAAAACCTGATTCCTTAACGCCGTTGAATAATGCCTGTGTAGCCGCGGGATTTCCCCATGCGGTTTCCGTCGCCGCGCTGGGAATGCTTACTGCGTCCAGCGTATTGCCTAAATTCCAGCCGGCTTTGATGTTGTTATCCGTGAAATACTGCAATGCCGTTTTGTTTGACATTGCTTCGGGGGTTTGTGGACGAATATCACCGCCGCCGCTAACGGTTACTGTTGCCGTTCCACTTTTGGTAGTATCCACTGTTGATGTCGCCTTTACTGTAAGCGATGTAAGAGTTTCAGCGGCGGCTACTGTTAATAATCCGCTTGTGTTAATTGTAGTTCCAGCGTTTTTACCCGCTGTTTCGATTGACCAAGTAACAGTTTGAGCCGCGCCATTTGTTACCGTAACTGTTGCGGTAAAGGATTGTGTTGCGCCCTTTGCAACAGTTGCCGTTGCCGGGCTTACCGTTACGCCTGTAACTGTGGGCAGACTTGCGGAATCGTCGTATATGGTTACTGTTGCGGTATCGCTTTTACTCGTATCCACTGTTGACGTTGCCTTGACGGTAAGCGATGTTTTTGTTTCAGCGGCGGAAACAGTCAGTAATCCTGCGCTGGTAATCGTAGTTCCTGCGTTTACTCCTGCCGTCTCGATTGACCATGTAACGGTTTGCGCCGGATTGTTTGTTCCGGTAACTGTTGCGGTAAAAGCCTGTGTTGCGCCTTTCACAACATTCGGTGTTTTTGGGCTTACTACTACGCTGGTAACAGTTGGGGTAGTATTGTTGATTGGTTCTGTTCCATTGTCGCAAGCTACAGCGGCAAAACCAATGAATGCGATTATGGCAAACATTAGCCATAATTTGTTCTTTTTGTTTTTCATAAAAACCTCCTTAAAATGTTTTTTGACCTGATCACTTGCTTCGCAAATGGTCATGTATACGTTTAATGTCCGCCAGACATTATTTTTTATGGGAGAAAACTTCTCCCTTTTGTTCCACGCTCAAAAGATAGCTCCTGTTTTGCGGCTTTCCTATGGCGAAATGTTGCGTTTTCATTTTTCCCCCTCTTGTTTAGAAGCGCAGTCTTTACAAACGCCGCCGTGTTTTTCTTCCTGAAAAACAAAACACTCGTCGCATACACGTCTGCCGCAGACAGGGCAGAGGTTAAAGTGCATGTGGGCTTCCAAATTTGCCTCGTTAAAAGCCGCCAGATGTTCGTTCCCCCAAATCAGTTTCAGAGCGTCCATATTTTCTATGGTTGGACTGTCTTCGTTTGAAAACGGCTGTGAGGGACTTGTCCATTCTTTGCCGCACCTGTCGCAGAAAAAACTGAAAGAGAAGTTTCCTGAGTCGGAATGGTCGATTGATTTCTTTGTAAGCGCTTTTCGCAGCATGGAAAAAGGGTATCACTTAAAATAGCCGTATTTTCCTGAAAAATTTTCAGTTTGGGCTGTTTGGGGCTGTTTTTTACTATCAAATTTACTGGTTTTTTAAGAATTTGACGTTTATTTTTATATAAAAAATTTTATCGGTACTAGTAAAATTACTAGGACGGCATTTCTTATTCCGAATTAGGCTTATTCACAAATTTGGCAAACAATTCTGTTCGGCTTTGTATGCCGAGTTTGCGGTACAGGTTTTGAATGTGGAAGTTTACTCCGGCGTTGGTTAATTCCGTTTTTTCGGCTATTTGTTTTATGGGCAGATCGGTCAGAAGCAAATTGAAAATTTCCATTTCACGGGTGGTGAGCTTGGATACTCCGTAATATTTAAGTTTCTTTTGCGCATTGTAAAGAAGCTGTACTAACATAACGAATAACGCCGCAAGGACTGTTCCCGCTATGACGATTACCAGCCTCATGCTCCTCATCTCTTTGAAATAGATGTTTTCCGGTATTATAACGGCGATGAGCCAGCCCTTTTCAAGTTTACGGGAGAATGCGACAGACGCCTCTCCTTTATAATTTATTATCCTGTGTTCTAAAACAGGTATTCCTTGTTTTAAGTCTTTCGCTATCGGTATAAAACTGTCGCTTATGTCCGTCATGTTTTTGCCCCATAACGCTTTGTTGGGATGTGCAAGTATGTCTAATTGACTGTTCATCAATATTCCGTATCCGCTGTGGGCGAAATGCGTATTGATTGCCAGTTCTCTTACCTTGTCCAAAACAATATCAAGACTGATTATGCCGAGCGGTTTTCCTTCTGCTGTAAATATGCGGCGTGTGAATGTCGTGGTTAATACGCCCGTCGCTACCGATAAGTACGGCTCGGTAACAGCGGTTTTTCCGTTTGCCTCTACAGCCGCTTTATACCAAGGGCGGTCTTTGGGTACGAAACTGTCCGGCGGTATCCAACCAGTGCCGTCGTGAAACTTGCCGCCGAATATGTCAAAAACGCCGTATACTCCTGTGGTGTACTCCATACATTCTTTACGGGCAAACATATAATCGTTTATATCGGTTATATATTTTGTTACCATTTCGTAATTTGTACCCTGCAATATCATTAAGCGGACTGTTTCCGATAAATAGACAAGTATATTTTCCAATTCCTGAAGATCGGAATTGATGTTGAGTTCCGTAGTATCAAGCGCGGATTGGGCGTCGTTCATTATATGCTTGCTTTCTATGTTGCCCATGAACCATGAACAAAGGAAAACCAATAACGCAAAAGCAAGCGCTATAAAAAGCGTGTACACAAATTCGTGACGTGTAAAAAAGCGTTTCATATTTAATGGCATGCTATTAAAAATAATAAAAAAACCGCCTTTCTTTAACTGAAAAATTTTCAGTTTTGTGTTTTTTTAAGATTTTTGGCTAAGTATTTTTTGATTTCATGATCTATAAGTTGGGGGGGGGGGGGGGGTACAATGAACTTGGCTAATAATTCCGTTCGGCTTTGCACTCCGAGTTTAGAGTACAATTTTTGAATATGAAAATTAACCCCTGAATAGGTTAAATCCATTTTTTTGGCGATTTCCTTTGTGGAAAGTTCCGTCAGCAAAAGACCGAAAATATCTTTTTCACGAGCGGATAGTTCAACCGCAGGTTCAATGGCGGCGGTTTTTCCGGCGAGAATTGCTTTATTTTTCCGTCTGCTGATAAGGAAAAACAAAACGCCGCCAAACGCCAATACGAACGCAACAACTATTATCAGCCAAGGGCGGTTTTTATTTTGTATTTCGTTTGATCTGCTCCATTTGTCTCCTTTTCCGAAAAGATCAAGATTAGCCAGAACCGGATCGCCGATAAATGTCAGATTATCGTTTTCCCCGACTGTATCATCTCTGAACGCATACAGTTCTTCATATTTAAGAGTATAGGCGGCGCATAGAGCGTGTCCGTAAATTATCGGACGGCTTGTTCCGTCTATAACGGTATTCCTGTAACCGGCAGGCGCATCAGAGCCATATATAATACCGCCTGTCTTTAGAAATGTACCCCTGCCGCCTGTATGAAAACCGCCGCCTGAACGGTAAGCGGTATTGTTCATTATCTCTCCGCCTTCCATAATGAAAAAACCAAAACCGGCAATAAACACACCGCCGCCGCATGGGGTAGGGTTTTGCTGATTGTTTATGTTTCCCCGTATTGTTCCGCCTTTCATAATGAATTCCGCCTGATTTTCCAAATCGTCCGCAACTGTACGAATAAAAATACCCGATCCGTTGCGGTAGGTATCGGAAGAGGCACAGTTAGCGTTGCTGTAATTATTTTGAAGAAAAACTTTATCGTACATTATCAGTTTTGAATTCCGTCCGTTTATTGTAATCAAGGGTGCGTGAGCTTCGATAGAAGGGGTGTTCAAATATCCGCCGTCGATAACAAGTTCACTCCCCATGTATGGCTTGCCCAGAGTTAAAGTTGCGTTATCTCCTTTCAGCCAAAAAAGCGGATTTTCCAAATTGCCGCTTCCTCGCTGTATAGTCCTGTTGCCGTCTGCGGCTGTAAGACGGATATGTTTAAGGGTATCGATAATTATCGGCTTATCTAAAATTAAATCCGAAAGCACGGTTATTTCATCGGGTTCGTCGATTGACGTTCCCGAAGCTGAGTCGAAGGCTTCGTACAATGTAGAGTAATAACGAATTGTTGCGCCGTCTATTCTGCTTGCCGCAGGCGGAGTTGTTTCCGCAAAAGCTGTCGAAGCCGTGAAAAGCAGGAAGAATGCGCAGATTTTGTAAAACATCAGTTTATTATACTATAATTCAGAAAAAATTATCAATATATTATAAAATAGTATATAATTACTTTGGAGGATCGATGAAAAGACAGCCGCTGTTTTCAAGCATGCATACTCATACAAAATTCTGCGACGGAAAAGACGAAATAGAAACCATGTGCCAAGCCGCTTATGATAACTCCCTTTACGCTGTCGGGTTCAGTTCCCATGCCCCTACCGATAAACAGCTTGGAAGCGTAAATAGCTGGAACATGAAAAGCGATCTTATTGATGAATATGTTAAACAAGTCCATGCGGCAAAAGAACGCTGGAAGGGCAAACTAAACGTCTTTTTGGGGCTGGAAGTGGATTATATAAAGGGTAAGCGTTCCCCGCTGGACAGCGATATTGTCAATTTAAAACTTGATTATATAATCGGAAGCGTTCATTATCTTTTCCCCGAAAACGGAGCGCAGGGGTTTACGGTTGACGGTCCGCAGGAAGAATTCGATACAGGTCTTAAAGACGGTTTCGGCGGAAATGCACAAAAACTTATGCATTCTTACTATGATGCGGAAGCGGAAATGATCAGTGCAGGCGGTTTTGACATAATCGGACACGCCGATCTGCTTAAAAAAAACACTCTTGGAAAGAATCTATGGCGTCAGGAAGAAGAAGCCGAAAGACAAAAAGAAATTGTAAAAATAGCGAAAAAAATGGGATTGGTTTTTGAGGTAAATACGGGCGGTATTAATCGAAATAAAATACCAGAAACATATCCTTCGCTGTCTTTTCTTAAAATAATCAAAAAGTTTAACGTTCCTGTGATAATTACGGCGGATGCCCATCGTTCTAAAGACATAAATGGGAATTATGTCATAGCGTTAAACACCCTTAAAGAAGCGGGTATAAAAAAACATTATATTTTAAAAGAAAAAACAATTAACAATAAAACTGTTTGGTTAAAAGAAATAATCATAAAAAATTAAAAAAAATGCTAGCCGATTAGTATCATTTCTATTATATTTAATCATAAGGAGATACAACTATGACTAAAACGAAACAGACACCCGGATCTCTGCTCTTAGACTATATTAGAAACTACAATTTAAATTGCAATAGAGTTTCTAAAGAAATAAAATGCAGTCAAACAGCGTTAAGACTCATAAGTCTTGATAAGAGCAGAATAACGACATCCATCGCTTTCCGCCTTTCAAAATATTTCGGTACAAAACCGGAACTCTGGCTGTTAGCGCAAATGGATTTCGATCTTAAAAAAGCTGTTAACAACAAAACGTTAAACAGCGCGCTTAAAGGGATTTCTAAAGCAAAGTCAAAATGACTATTCGGGATGGGAGCGATCCCATCCCGGGTACTCCGCCTTACCTTGACTTTACTATGCCTTCATGCGCACAATGTTTTTTTATTACGCATTGAGAACAGAATGGGCTTACAGGACGGCATAATTTCTGTCCGTAAAGAACGAGCAAATAATTTATACGCTTCCAGTATTTACGAGGCAATATTTCTCTTAATGCCGTTTCCGTATCTTCCGGAGTTTTTGTGTTTAACCATCCGCAGCGGTTGGAAATTCTGTGAACGTGTATATCCACGCACAAGCCGTCAAGATTAAAAGCTTCGGTAAGCACAAGGTTCGCCGTTTTTCTGCCGACGCCCGGAAGAGCGAGCAATTCTTCCATTGAAGACGGTACTTTGCCGCCGTATTGTTCAAGCAGAATAGCGGCGATTTTTTTAAGCGAAGCCGCTTTGTTCCGATAAAATCCCGCAGGATAAATTAATTTTTCTATTCTTTCCGCTTTCATTGCGTTTAACTCGTTCGGACTGCCGGCTTTTTCTAAAAGCCGCTTTGACGCAATAATAGTTACTTCATCTTTTGTACGCAGACTTATAATCGTTGAAACCAGAACAGCCCAAGGATCACGGCGGTACTGCTGCGCTACAGTCGTTACGGAAGGATCTTCCGCTCCTTTTTCGGCAATTATTTCCTCTCGCCAATTCTCAAGAGCGGAAAAAATCTCGTTCCATTTTGGTTCGGCTTTGCCCATTAGTTTTTCTCAACAAGACATTGAGCCAAGACTTGAACCGCCTTGCCTTTGCCTGTAGAACCCAAACCTTCAGCTGTTTTACCTTTAACAAAAACACAATCATGAGAAATTTCCAGAGTTTTTGCGAGCGAGGCTTGAATAGCGTCACGGAATGGAAGAACTTTCGGCTTCTCGCAAATTATTACACAATCAAGATTAACTATTTTCCAGCCTGAATCTTTTACGCGGGTAAAAACATCTCGCAAAAGCTCCATGGAATCAGCGTCTTTATACGCCGGATCCGAAGACGGAAATAATTCGCCTATGTCGCCTAAAGCGCAAGCGCCCAGAAGGGCGTCGCATACCGCATGCACAAGAGCGTCTCCGTCCGAGTGCCCGTCCGTTCCTTTTGAAAAAGGAATTTCAACGCCGCCCAAAAGAAATCGGCGGCCTTTTTTTAATCGATGTATGTCGTATCCAAGACCTGTTTTTATCATTTTATTAACGCAACTCCCGGCAGCGGACGGAAGGCCTTAAAAGCCATGTACTTAAACGGATGTATGTCCAACGCATTAGGATACCAACCGTCAAGCTCTCCCGTATCAATAATATTTAACGCAGGACTGAAAGAAATCGGCAGAACTACTCCTCTGTCCAATAAAAGTTTTTCCGCCTTCGACAAAGTTTCCAAACGCACCTTCCCCTCTTCTACCATTGATTGTTCGATTAACTCTTCATAATCGGCGTCGTCCAATTTTGCGTCATTTAAATTTGAATCGCGTCTGAACATCTGCAGGAAAGCGTAAGGATCGGCAAAATCGCCTATCCATGTTGTTGAGCCGACAGTGTAACCGCTTGCTTTCATTGCGTCAAAATATCTGCCGAACGGAACAACTTCCACACGCACATTCAAGCCTAATTTTTCTTTCCATGCAGTTGTCATTAATAAAGCCACACGCTCGGCATCTTTGGACGGCGTTATGCGAATAACAAGAAGCGGCGTTCCAATGCCGTTTTTATATCCGGCATCGCTCATTAATTTTTGCGCTTCTTCATAATTGTTTTCGGTTATTCCTTCAAGTTTAGGATACCCGGAAATAGGAAATATCAATGTTTTGGCGGGGCTTAAATATTCCTTGCGTATTTCTTCCCAAGGAAGAACCAAAACCATCGCTCTGCGGATTCTATAATCGTTCCAAGGTTTTTCGGAACTGCGAATATAATAATAATGCGTGGCGAACATAACATTATATTGAATACCCGATCGATCTGTCAGAGTTTGTAAATCTACATCGCCTGAAATCCAACGCGCCTCTCCTGAATTCCAAAGGTTTGTGGCTTGAGCCGCTGTTTCCGTAAATTTAATATTTATTTTTTTTAACGCAACTCTATTCGAGTCCCAATAAAAATCATTTTTTTGCATAACAATTTTATCTTTATCCATAGAAGTAATTTTATACGGCCCGTTGGAAACAGGAGGCGTCCAATTTTTTCCGGCTTTATAAGGAGACCAGTCGTCTTTATTTAACATTGAAGGATGTATGGGACTGAAAGAATGATGACAAAGCATTGCGGGGAAAAAAGCCGCAGGAGACGCAAGTTTTATTACAAGCGTTCTTTGATCAGGCGCTTTAATCCCGACTTTGTCTTTATCTTTTAAAATTCCGTTGCGGTAATCCCGCGCTCCCTCGATAACGTCAAAAAAACTGGAATACGGAGATTCTTTATCGGGGTCGATAAGAGAAAACCACGCGGCGTAAAAATCTTCCGCTCGTACAAAATCGCCGTTGGAAAAACGCGCGGTACGCCGCAGTGTAAAAGTCCACTGTGTTTTATCTTCGGAAAGCGACCATCTTTCGGCTACTGCCGGAACAGGCTCCAAAGAAAACGGATGGTAAGAAAACAAACCTTCATATAAAGCGGTAAAAACCTGCGCCTCGCTGGCATAATATGATTTGCGGAAATCAAGTTCTATTTCCTGAGAAGAAAACGCAACGGTAAGCTCTTCCGTATTGCGGTTATCGGGACGCATTTCCGCAAATTCACTGCCGCCTAAACTCCTCGGTGTTTGCATTTTATTGCTTTGGCAGGCGGCCAATAACAGCACAATTAATGAAAAAGCTATCTTTTTTAAGGATTTCTTCATAGGTAAATTATAGCATAAAAAAGCTCAAAACTCAAGCATCATTGATTTTGTTTTTTGTGGTGATAACCCTATAATGCGCCGCAGTCATATCAAGTCCGGCTTCCTTAAAACCGCTTTGTATATTAGCGTAAAGCGCGGCGTAAATACTGGGAAGTTTGCTTACTTCTTTCGTGTAACAATTAATCTGATAACTTGCGTAAAAGTCATCCAATTTGGTTTGAAGCACAAAAGGCATTGGTGTCTTTTGAACATGTTCGGTTTTAAGAGCGGCATTTATCAATATGTCATGTATTGTCTGCCACGGAGTCGCATAGCCGAAAGTAATTTCCGTGTAAATTATCAAACCTTCTTCGTCTTCATCGGACGACGTATTGTAATTGATAATATTCGATCCCAAAATCATTAAATTGGGAAATGTTACATATTCGTTCTTATGTGTTCTTAACCGCACTACCATCAGATTTTTTTCCACAACAAAACCTGTTACATCTTTAATTTGAACGCGGTCGCCTATTTTAAAAGGACGCATATATGTAATTACAAAACCGGCGATAAGATTTCCGATTGCGCTTGTTGAACCAACGGAAAAAATAATACCTATAAAGACCGAAACCCCCTTAAAAGCCTCTGAATCGGAACCGGGCAAGAAAGGATAAATAACCGCAATGGTAAACGCCCACAGAAGAACCTGTAAAATTCTTAAAGTCGGTCTTGCCCAATCGGTATAAAAACCGGGTATTTGCAGTTTGCCTTTCTCTATTTGAGACGCAAAGTATTTAAGCGCTTTTAGCACATAACGGGTAATAGTAATTATTATAATAATTGTAAAAAGATTCGGAATAAATCCGATAGCGTCCATAAGAATGTGCTTTATTGGAGTTAAAATATAACCGAATAATGTCGAAGCGATATTCTTTGTGGCGGAGAACAAACTGAAAATGATAGGTATCGTAAGAAAAAGTTGTATTATTGTAACGATATATTTTATCAATTTTAATATAACTTCGATTACGCTTATTACGTGCTTTTCCGAAAGTATCCTGAATTTATTAATGTATAACGGTTTTATTTTTTCTCTTCCCGTAGTCGCAATCTTTGTATTTAATCGTTTGAACAACAGCCAGATTATCCTTATTAACAAAACCTGCCCAATGACTATCGCAAGCGCTATTACAAGCCTGAACAAAAAAGGTCTGTCTTTTATAAGTTTTTTAAAAGCCGGCATAACAGGGGTTACCGACGTTACGGCGTCTGTTTCCGTCAGTTTTTCATTTACCGCATGTTGGTCTTCTGAAACGGCGGATATCTCGGGCTCAGCGGGATTTTCCTGTGCGGCAGGGCTTTCCTGCGCAAAGCAAAAAGAGAATGAAAATAACAGGCAAATTACAAAAAATAACTTTTTCATCTATATAATCATTATAATTTATTTTATTTAAATTTAATAGTATGATTTATCAATAATATTGATGACATCGTTAATTTTTCATGGTAAAATATTCTTATGAATGTTGTATTATATTCTCTCGGCGCAGCCGAAGAGGTTACAGGCTCAAAGCATGTGCTTGAGATTGAAGGTAAAAGTTATCTGATTGATTGCGGCGCTTTCCAAGGCTCACGGGCGGAAGCGGATCGCAAAAACAGGGACTTTGGCATTGCGGTAGACCGTATAGAAAGCGTCATTTTGACTCACGGTCATCTTGATCATTGCGGTCTTTTACCCCTGTTGGTAAAACAGGGCTACAAGGGAAATATTTACGCCACCCCGGCTACAAGGGATATTGCAAGTTTGATAATGATGGACTCCGCCAATATTCAGGCGCACGACGCAAAATTCCTGCAAAAGCAGGCCGGCAAGAAAGGCGAAAAATTTACATGGACTCCGCTCTTTTCAGAGCAAGACGCAATAGGGGCGGTCGGGCAGACAATCGGAGTTTCATATAACAGACCGATGTTTATAAGCGAAGAAGTCAGCATGGAATTCTACGACGCAGGGCACATTCTGGGCTCCGCTATCGCCGATATAAGAATTAAAAAAGGCGGCGAGGTATTAAACATTCTTGCCACGGGCGATTTAGGGCGCAAGGGCAAGCCGATTATCCGCGACCCTGCAATTCCCGAAACAACACCCGACTACATCATTCTTGAAAGCACATACGGCGACCGAAGGCACGACTCCACCGATGAAGCGATAGAAAAACTTGCAACTATGGCAAAACAGACGATCGAAAGAAAGGGAAAAATACTCATTCCTTCTTTCGCCATTGAACGCACTCAGGAGCTTGTTTACTATTTCCATCTTCTTGTAGACGACGGCACTATTCCTGAAATACCGATTTTTGTCGATTCGCCGATGGCAACTAACGCAACGACTATTTTCCAAGTACACCCCGAATGTTACAGCGAAGAAATAAAAGAGGCGTTTATAAAACATCATAAAAATCCGTTTGGTTTTAACAGTTTGCATTTTACTGTCAGCGTTCAGGAATCAAAAGCGTTAAACGAATATAAAGGACCTTTTATCATAATTTCCGCCGACGGAATGTGCGAAGCCGGACGAATACAGCATCATCTTATAAATAACATACAAGACCCCAACACCACGATTATGACGGTCGGCTACATGGCGGAGAATACTTTAGGGCGGCGTATACGCAACCGTGAAAGCGAAGTAAAAATTCACGGCGATTGGTACAAACTAAAAGCGCAGGTAGAGGAAATAAACGCCTTCAGCGCCCACGCCGATTATTTTGAAATACTGGAGTGGCTTAAAAAAGTTGATACTTCAAAATTAAAAGGGATATTCCTTGTTCACGGCGAAAAGAAAGCGCAGGCGTTCCTTAAAAAATATCTTGAAGAAAACGGTTTCTCGAATGTCGAGATAATAAAATACGGCAAAACGTACGAATTGACTAATTGACGCTAAACAAACGCACGGCACAGCCGTGTAGATGGATAATGCCGCACAGCGAGAGCACCAATAAATGCCGCTATCTGTAATAAAAGCAAGGATACCTTTAGGTGTCCGACAGTGCGAACGAAGGAGCGAAGGGATCTACCACGAACTTTTTGTTTGTGATGATTAGGATTTAACATGGAAAAATATTTTAAGTCGTCCGAAGATGTGTTTAACTGGTTATCCATGTTTATCAATCTCGAACGGGGACAAAAGCCGAAAAGTTTCAGGATAGAACGAATGCAGGTTTTGACGGAACTTGCGGATCACCCTGAACGCTGCGCTCCTTCCATTCATATTGCAGGGTCGAAAGGCAAAGGTTCGGTAACAAGCATGTTATCCGCCATGTTGACCGCAGGCGGCTATCGTGTAGCTCGCTACATGTCGCCGCATGTAACAGACATCAGGGAACGCATTTGTCTGGGCGATTTATATTTCAGCGAAGAAATATACTGCTCTTGCGGCGACGAACTGAAAAACATTGCGGAAGAACGCTTGCCTGCTCTTGTAAAAACGCAAGCGGCGGCGGCGGAACTTTTTTCTCCGAATTCCGACGACGGATGCGAACCCACATTTTGGGAACTTTTAACGCTCCTCTTTTTCCTCTGTGCCAGAAAAGCAAAATGCGATGTGATGGTAGTGGAAACAGGAATGGGCGGACGGCTCGATTCTACCAATGTGCTTGATCCGCTGGTCAGCGTAATAACATTGATTGAATTGGAACACACAAGTTTTTTAGGCGAAACAATAGAAGCGATTGCGGAAGAAAAAGCAGGGATTATAAAAACAGGCAAGCCTTTAGTTTTAGCGAAACAATGCGACGAAGCGTTAAAAATTTTTCAGAAAAAAACACAGGAGAAAAACAGTCCATTAATTTATTTTCCGCAAACCGCCAATCTTTCCGATATAAACATAACTACGCAAGGCACGGATTTTTCGCTCTCTTTCAACCCCCATAAAAACATGCCGCAAACTTCGCCATTATCTCTCTCCATTCCAATCCCCGGAAAAGTGCAGGCGGAAAACGCCTCTCTCGCCATTGCCGCGCTTAAAATCGCTTTCCCTAAAATCAGCGAGGACGCAATCCGAGACGGACTTAAAAAACTAAAAATCC
>Ga0268262_10002725_pt1 | contig 19992 bp, 14 predicted proteins | sample TergutNc150P3_FD_190354 | JGI IMG/M metagenome (GOLD analysis project Ga0268262, IMG submission 190354) | Nasutitermes corniger P3 segment gut microbial community from laboratory colony in Florida, USA - Nc150 P3 (SPAdes) (version 2) | ecosystem: Host-associated > Arthropoda: Insects >... | reverse complement strand
TAATTCAATTCATTTCACTTATATTGTCGAACACGTGTCGAATACATGTTGAACAGCAGTTGAACACATGTTCGACACGTGTCAACCACAGTCAAAATATAATATTCACGGCGCTCCCAAGAAAATGCCCCAAATGCTCAAATTCTTTGTCACGGCCAGACGAGCCATACATGGCAGCGCACAGGACATATTCGATAGCTTGGTAGCCAACGGAGGCAATGACAAGGCTCTGCTTGGTTTATTCAAGTATGGCAAGGGCGAGAAATGATGAAGTGCTGGCGGCGGCTATCTTGTTTATTTTGACGACCACCGGCCACTCAGAACAAGCACGGAGTTCATGGTTTTGGAAAAGGGAATAAGGGGATTGTATGCTGGTTTCTTTTTTATTAGTTCATTAAGCCTTTGCAGTTCAACACTTCCCAAAGGACACTCACCACCAAAACAGCCAAGTTTGCAGTCATCGGTATTTTGACAATGCGCCAAGCAGATAGCCTCAGCCTCAGCATCATCAACAGTTATTAACTGGTATTCGCCTGGGAAGATCATACTGGACATAAGCAACTCCCCTTTCCCCTGTTATCGGCAACGCCTCTTAAAACTTTAGGATAATTTTATGGCACAGCAAAATTTAACGCTGAGGATTGATGTTTCGGCTCAGGACGCGGCTGAAAAAGTGGGACAGATAACCAAAGCCTTTAAGGACTTGGGTATTTCGTTCACCACCGCCGATGTCAAAGTGAGGGAACTTGGTCAGTCTATGGCTAAAGTGGCAACGCCCGCACAGGCAGGGATAAAGACAGAACAGCGATTGCCCACCTCACTGGCTTGTGCCCCCCCGGATAGGTTCTTCCAAGCGGAGAGCCGCGCCAAATCGAACGGTCGGCGAGAGGCCGATGTTTATGACGTGAATAAAGTTTTTTTGAAGATTGGTTAAATTGGAATCTTCTTCTCATTTGTAGTGTTCAGCAATCGTTTTTAAGCAATCGTTTTTAAGCAATCGTTTTTAAGCAATCGTTTTTAAGCAATCGTTTTTCAGCAATCGTTTTTCAGCAAATCGTTTTTAAGCCGCCTGACTCGCTCTACATGCGGTTTTAGCCTGTTTCGGCGTTACCCACACCAAGTACTTTTTCGCCCATTCTGACACAAGTTTCTCGGCTTGCTGATGCCCTCAAAACTACAGTTCAATGTCTTTGATGACCTGCTACCGTCAACTGTTGCAGGTCACAGTGAAATATGAGGGAGGTGGAACAGTAGGGGCACTGATTGCTTTGCCGCTGTAATAGTGTTTGGGGAATAGTCTGCGGAAAGGTTTCATGCGCTCCGTTTATTGTGGCATGGGGGAGAGATACTATTGGGAACTATATACTTAATTCCACAGACATAAATAACAAATACCCCAATTTGACTATGCTGTTTTCAGCTTAACAATCAGGCAGTTGGGAAAGTGAACTGGTGACGAAACATTTTCAGCGATTTATTCGTCTTAGATGATCTGGCTCTTGCACAGTGCCAATGGTTAGATGGCAAGTATTGGGGCTGACGCTTTATAGCATTTCTAGGCTAAATTCCACTGGATCTGTAAGTCGGCATTAGTGTGAGTAAATGTGTATTTGCATAATTGCTATTCGTTGCGGGTATTAAGCTTTTCTTGTGTCTTGGGTGGATGTTCGATTCTAATGAACATTCCTTCCAGTAGTTCAGAAATCTGATTTTTAATAGAGTCAATTTCCGCAAGCATGGCAATGGTCTGTTGTTCTTCCTTTATTAGAATTTCAAGTGATTGTGCAGCTAGTTCTGGCGTTTCTGGAACCAGAAATGTTCTGTCATCAATGGATCCCAGTGCGGTTCCTTTTGGCAATGTTAAAAGTTGTCGGCGTAGCCACTCCATAGCATGTTCTGGTGCTGAGTCTGGTATTTGTAGCGCATCCCTTTTGCCTGAGCGCAAGGTGCATCCTTCTTGTTCTAGGTCATTTGTCCTGCATGTTTTATCGATAATTCTTATATTCCATTTGACCTGGGCTTTGCCGAATGACAGCTTTGGGATTCCTTCAGGAACAATCGCTGGTGCTGAAACATTATTCTGATCGATTTTCCAGCCTGAAGTTCTGAGTGGGAGCAATTTTTTCTGGATGTCACTGGCTCTTTTTGCCAGATTAGCAATTTTGCTAATGATCGTTCTGTCGCTCGGCATAGGAATTGAAATTTGTCGAAGGTCGTCTGGTTGTAGTTCGGTACTAATGGAACTACGTCTTGTTCCATCAAGCTGACGTTCTATTTGTTCGCTGGCTAAGACTGCGAGTACGTACCAAGGATCAATTTTTTTCGAACTTTCCTCTTGGTATTTTCTTTGGGCTGGTGCTATACCAATTGACTTGTTTTCCACGTCTTTAAGATGATGCCATGGTATCAGTATAATGACTGTGTGGTTGCATTTCAGAAATCCATTGTCTGTCCATTTTCCATCATCGTATGCCACCCCCCCGAATCTAGCCACCAGAAGTTTGGGACGATCATACAGCTCTGCGAATGTAGCACGTCTGATTTGCGATGGAACTCTTGTTCCCTCGCCGTATTCCAAGTAACGCAGATTTATTGCTCCGAAGTAGTCGATGTCTTTGCTACCTACGAATGGTGCAGGATGTAATTTGTCAGGATGGTCTGCGATGAGGTCTTCCATTTTGAATGCGCCTTGGTTGGTCTTTTCGTTGGCGTTCAGTACCATACCTGATGTGATGTAGCAAATATCTTCCAATGGAATTGCCTGTTTCCGATTCCTCATCGCCAAGCTAGGTAATTTTTGTCTAAATATGTTCCCTCGATAATCAAGTTGTCGTAAACTCTGCTTTTCCACAGATGCCCTTGAACCGCTCTTGGGTTTGTCCATGTGCCAGAATCTGTCCGTATGGCTCCCATCGTCTGGATTTCGGCGGGTGGCTATTGTGATGGTGTTCTGAACATTTGCATCGTCAAATAGTTTTATTCTAGGGAAGAAATGCACTTCCTCAATAACCGCATTTGAAATCAGTAAGTTACGGAGGGTCTCACTGTGAGGGACTATTTCAATTGCGTTGCTGGTGATCATCGCCATTTTGCCTCCGTTTTTTAGCAGTTCGAGACTGGCAGCCATGAACGGTACGAACAGATCCCATTTTTGGACCATCACGGCACGGACTGTGGTACTTGGATGTTCGCTTTGGATTCGTCTGCGGTACTCGCTGGTTTCCGAACTCTCGTCTGCCCTAACGTATGGCGGGTTCCCGACAACGTAGTCGAATCCATCTTTCCATTCTCCTCTAGCCGTTTTAATTTGGTCTTCCACAGTCAAATCGTTCTCTTGGAACGGCAGTGCATTGTTTTGGTCGTTTTGCGCATCGTCTCCAAACAGTAGGCTATCAGAATTGTAGATGTGGAATTTGTCAATGGTCGTTATTTGGTCTTGGCCATTTTTATACGCTATTTTGAACAGGTCTATCACCTGTATGAGCAAATTGGTTTCTGCTAGGGAACAGGCGAATGGGTTTACGTCAATCCCATGAATGCAATCTCTTATATCGTCCAAGATGGTCTGCACTTTGTCGGGAGGGATGCTTCCTTCTGTTTGTTCCCAGTGCTTTTTATGTGCGTTTACCAAGCGGTTCGCCGCTTCGACTAGGAAACCACCTGACCCACAAGAAAGGTCTAATAATTTTTTGCCGATGATTTTCGGTCCACTGTATCCTATGCGATCTAGCATGAAAGAAACGATGTCTGGCGGTGTGAAGTATATGCCTCTTTCGTGCTTGTGCTTTGCTTCGATGTGCTGTCCGTAAACCGTGCCTATGATGTCTCGGTTGATTTTGTTTAGATCGAATGGAGCTAGTTTGTGGAGCAAACGGATTACTGCCTTCCGGTCAGGGCTATACCAATCAAGCACTGTCCGTTCTGCGAAAAAGTGTGCATAGACGTGCTGAGCCGATGTGTATGCCATGTCTAGGAGAAATTCCGTGCTACGCCCTGATGCGAACTGCATATAGTGTGGTTCGACTTCTCGGAACCATAGCGCTACGCCCCCATTGGTGAAAACGCGGTTCATCAGTCCTTTGTCTTCCAAAATCCGTATCATTAATATGCGTATGATCACTAGATAGGCGGCCTGTGCTATGAACTCCTGTCTTTGAGATTCTTCGTTCCTGGATTTGGTTATCAATGGTGCAGTCTTTTTCTTCCAGACCTCGAAGTGACCATGGACTCTTATACTTCCAGCATGTTGTTCTTGTAGCTTGGCTAAGTGTTTTCTTCGCCGTCCTATGTAGATTCTAATTTCGTCTATGGCTCGTTTTATCGGGCTTTTGCCATTTTTTCCATTGCTACTCTCTGTGCCATGCTGCTTTTGCAGCCGATTTTCGATTAAGTCCAGCTCTGTTGTAGGTGTCTCCAGCCGTATTATCCTCCGTAGTAAAAGCTCATCATCATTCTTTGTCTTTGGATCTGCAACAGTCATAAGGGCCAGAGCGTTTTTCACAAGTACATCTTCCTGATCTGCGGCTGGTAGGTCATAAGTTGGCGTATTCTTGGCTTCCTCTAAGTATGCTTTGTGGTCTTCCTCTATTGCTGCGAGTTGCGCATCTGCTTCATTCTCAAATTCGTCAATCAATTCTTTGATCGCATTTGTCAATAGGTACGTATTGTCTTCGGTAATTTCGGTGATTCCTAATCTACAGTGTTCGTCAGTCCAAGTTGTGCCATCTATTTTATGGGGTTGACTCTCTCCGTTTTTTTCTTTTTGTAGGGTCAGGTCGTTTATATGGTTTTCGAGTTCCTCGAAGTTCTTCCAATTGAAACGCACCCAGAGGGCAGACAAGGACGGTAGCAAGCCAGCCGCTTCAAGTCCTTTCTTGCCTATGCGACCTTTTGCGAATAGGTATTCTCCCTGCCATGCGCTTACTGCGTCATCTAGGTGAACCGCTATTGTCGCCGTCTGTGCATCACTGTCTGAGTGGTTATACACCAAGATGGTGCGTCCGTTGTTTAACATTCCACATGGTACTCCTGTCTGTGCCATGTAGTTTTTTAGCTGTGCATAGCACACATGGAGGTCTTTTGTTGCGGTGTTTTTATCCTCGACAACAAAACACACTCGGCGCAGGGGAGTTTTGATCCTTACAAGAAAGTCGGGCCTAGAGTGGGATTTTTGTCGGTTGTACGTCATTTCGTTATCCAAGAAGCCAAGTGCTTGGATCAATTTTTCAGTTATCAGGCGGTCAACAATGTCTGCCTCATCGCCAGTTCTGGTTTCCGCTGATGTGTTCAAGTATGTCGTCAGACTTCCGCAATCGCTAAACTTATGGGAAGCTAGGTGTCCCAAGAAATAATCAAGGAAGTCATCAAAGTTAGTTATTCTATTGCACATCTCCCCTCCGTCAGCATCCTATACGTCACCCTGCGTCCTCTGGCTCCCATTGCCAGAGCTTTCAGCCTGTCAATCGTATCAATGGCGCAGTTTCCCTCATTCAGCCTGAATACAAACTCATCCACGTACAGCGGTATGTGTTTTTCGCTGAATGAATGATATGTGCCGAAATATCCTCGTTTTAACACAGCCCAGACGCTCTCTATTCCATTGGTATGTGCCATGCCATTCACAAATTGCTTCGCCGAGTGGCAAACTTGTTTGTGATTGAATACAACGTCCAGCCCAGTGTATGAGCCGTGTTCATCTGTGCAGACCGTGGAACCGAGTTGGGAAGTATCCAGTATCGCTCCCTGTAGAGTTGCCTTGTCAGTTGATTTGACCGCCTTGGCGACTACCTGGCCTTTCCTGTCTCTCATTCCAAAGATCGGTATTTTGTTCACTGGCCCCCTGCCTGTATGGAGTTTTCTGCTGGCATGTTTATTTGCTTCAACACCGCCAATGTAGGTTTCGTCAACTTCTATTATGCCTGATAGTAGCTTCTTTGTCTGGTTGCCACATGCGGCACGTATCCTTTGAAGCAGGAACCACGCCGTCTTTTGCGTGACTCCTATTTCTTTTGAAAGTTGCAATGAGGATATTCCCTTTCTGGAGGTAACAAGCAGATACATTGCGTAGAGCCATTTGTGCAGTGGTACGTGTGATCTATGGAAGATATTACCTACCCTGATAGTGAAGTCCTTTCGGCATTCTCTACAGTTGTATTGGTTGTCTTTTGAGCGTGTCGCTATGTCCCTGGACTTGCAGTGGGGACATACGGGGCCGTTTGGCCAGATGATCGGCTTGAGATAATCTAACGCGGCTTGTTCATTGGGAAACATGTGCATCAGTTGGTAAGTCGATAGGACTTTCGCCTGTGGTTTTTCCTTTTTCCTCTTTGCGTCCATGCCTTTATTCTATCATAAATGTTCGTTTTTATTTCGTCTAAGATAAAAAAAGAACAATTAACTGTTAATAACAGCTATCTAAGTCGCAAAAATGGTTAAATGCTGATTCTGTGCGTGGTTATGCTATGTTGCTCTTAGGTTGTGGAATTAAGTATATAGTTCCCTAATTTTGGGCATAGTTGGTAAGATAAAGCTCCGAAAACTCCAATCACCGTCTGGAAGAGCCACTGCAGGCATAGTTATGAACGCTATTCCAATTGGTGTCGCGGCGATACTGGAGATACTATTATTATTTGGCGCCAGCTTTGTCCTTGCAATGCTTCCTGCAACGTTTTCTGAAATGCTTCCTGAAATGGTGAAAAATTCTAAAGGTGTGACAGGTGTTGATGTTGATGATAAGGCTAGGCGTATGCAGGCTTTTAATGTTTTGAATGAGGTGAAAAGCGGTCTGGCGAAATATAAAATGAAAACCGGCAACTATCCTGAAATAGGCAGTTGGGAGGCCATGGTCGGCTCAAGCTCGCCATTAGTGAAGCCGCTCAACAGGATCAGAGTTGATCTTCCTCTCATCAGGGTTGATCTTCCACTCAATGACCCCTGGGGGAATCCATATGAAGGCAAATCAACAAAGAACTCTTTTGAGCTAAAATGCGCCGGACCCAGACACTCAGGTAAGGATCTCGACCCAATTATTATAACTCAATACAGGGTAATTGGTGCGCCGTGATCACTTAAAAAGAAATAGCCGAACCAACTCCTAAAACGTCTAAAAAACAACAACCGCAGCCAGCTAAACCTGCACGATAAACACCAGAAATGATGGTGGAGTAATGCGCGAATTTTCTGTTGTTTGCTATAGGCAATATGACAGGGGTGAAATTTATTCCAATTATATTGTTATGAGGCGGCGGAAATCAGCAGCATACAGCATGGTTTTACAATTTCCTTAATTGATCCTCAGTTTAGCTTTCAGTTCCGCTGGTAGCGCATCCTTGTGCACAGTAATGTACAGGGTTTTGGCCAGCATGAAGTTGCGGCTCATATAGAAGAAACCCTTGTATTCACTGTTTTCTGTACCCCAACTGTTCTTGATGAGGTAAAACTTATTGCCGTTGTTATCCTGGGCGGTCCCGACACAGTGCATACTGTGATCGTCCGTTGTGCGCCAATCATCAAACATTGCTGTTCTTAATTCGGGAGTAACAACCGCAATCTCTTTTTCTTCCGCGGGTTTTGAGTCCGGGTCTAAAAGCAGGGCATAGCCTTTATTCATCATGAAACCCGGTTCACTGACATCTGAGGCGATGGCGTAACTAAAGCCCTTTTCTATGGCCGAGTCCAGGAGCGAAGCGAAATCATCAAAAGGCACATTTATAAAGCTGGAATCCTGGCTCCAATTATCCGGTGTTTCCAGACGGAAACGGCTGTATGGAGCGTAGAGAGTAAATGTCCCGATGTTCACATAGTCAGACGGATTGAACTGAAGTTGATCTCTCATAAAACTCATTGACGTCCAAAGCCTGTTTCCGTAGGTAAAAGACAAAGTGGCAGACCCGCCTATGTAAGCGTCCAAAATGCCTTCAACCGCTTTAGGCCAGACAGTACTGAGACGTTTGGCGCTCTTGATGCCGGATAAAAAACCACCCAGTGCTTTTTCAAGCTCAGAATGATTGTGATTTTTTTCGTCCGGCAAAAGGCCCGAGTATATGGATTCAGGGATCAATCCGACCTGCGACATTGCATATAACGCATCGGTGTTTTGAGCGCCTTGTCCCCAATCCATCGCGCCGTGGAGGCGCATATAGGCTTTTGCGCGGCGTACATAAGTAGCGCGGACCAAGTGCATTTCCGAAAGGTCATGTTCACCCTTACCCTTGCGTAGAAGTTCTGATTCCACAAGTGAAACTGTCGCAAAACACCAACATGTCCCAGAGTTTGCCTGGTTTTTTACAGGAGTGTGGGGTATTACCTTGATGTCCTTAAAGGTTCGCTTTTGTGGATTTTGGACATTAGCGGGTGGCGTTTGCGCCGCTAATGAAACAACGGAACAAAGAGTAAAGGCTATTACTGTGGGGTGCATGGAAAGCTCCTTTGAATAGTTAAAATGCCAGTATGATTGCAACTCAATTTAAGAGATAACAACCTTGATTGATGGATCAACCTCGTGTTGCAACAGTCCCTCTATGAATTGCAGTGTGCCTGTTCCGGCTGCCGGGCAAGAACCGCATGCGCCTTGATAGGCTATGGTGAGTGTTTTGCCGTCAAATGAAATAATGTCTAAACCTCCGCCATCGCCGGCCAATCCTGGGCGAATACGGTTATCCACAACATCAATGATTTTTTGGAATATGCCATTGCTTTCATGGGTTGTGCCGTTTTGACGATTTGTTGCGGCATCCTCAATTCTGCAATCTTCAATGGCATCGCAAATGGGATCAATCAGTTCTGCCCAATTGGCTACATGGTGTTTATTGACAGTGACAAATCTGTCCATGTAGAAAACAGACGTTACATTGCCCAGGGCAAAAATGGCTGACCCTAGGGGATCCCCAACGGCTGAGGCAAAGTCCTGAAATGAGCGGGCGGCTTTTGTGAGCAATGGCTCTTTAACCACAAATTTCAGGGCATCAGGATTCGGCGTTGGTTCAATATTGACAACTTTTGGCATACGGACATCAATTTCCCAAGAAAGTCGGCCCAACTTGCGTTATATTTCCGGCCCCGAATGTGATGAGCAGATCTTTTGTCCTGGTGATTTCACGCAGAGCGCCTGGCATATTTTGAATGTCAGGTATGTAGTGAACTTCTCTCTGACCGGTCGAGCGCAGCGCGTCAACAAGTGTTTGACCTGTTAGACCCGGTATTGGAGCCTCGCTTGCGGGGTATATATCGCTGATGACTACAACATCGGCCTCAAAAAAAGCTCTGGCAAATTCATCTAAAAGAGCTTGCGTTCTGGAGTAGCGATGCGGCTGAAAAGCGACAACTATCCGGCGGTCGGGGAAACCGGAACGCGCGCCGGACAGGGTCGCGGCTATCTCTGTCGGATGGTGTCCGTAGTCATCAACCACCATGATGCCATCACGTTCACCCTTGAGTGTGAATCTTCTGTCAGCTCCGGTAAATTCACCAAGTGCGGAGCGAATGATATCTAACTCTATTCCCATTTCCAAAGCCATTCCAATGGCCGCAAGCGCATTCAATACCATGTGATGCCCGGGGACGCGAAGGCAAAAATCTCCCAGACTCTGCCCGTATGCCTTTACGTGGAAGTGGGTGTTAAACTCATCCTGCCTTATGCCGCGGGCTTGAATATCAACTTGTGGATTGGTTCCATAGGTACGCACCTGGCGCCGCAAACGTGGGCGGATCGAAGCGACATTCGCGCAGTCCATGCAGGCGAGGACACATCCATAAAAGGGAACCTTATTGGCAAATTCTATAAAAGAATCCTTGATTTCATCTAAATCCTGATAGTGATCTAAATGCTCGCGGTCAATGTTAGTGATAATTGCCCATGTTGGGCTTAACATCAGAAAACTTCCATCAGACTCATCCGCCTCGGCAACCAGTGTGGGGCCTTTGCCCAGCTTTGCATTGGAGCCGAGTATTCCAAGTTTCCCGCCGACAACAATGGTGGGGTCTAAGCCTCCACTGCTCAGGATGTGGGCAATCATACTGGTGGTTGTCGTTTTTCCGTGTGAGCCGGCAACTGCAATACCCTCTTTCATACGCATCAGTTCCGCCAGCATTTCACCGCGTGGAATGACAGGGATCTTGTTGATATTAGCGGCTTCCACCTCGGGATTATCCGGTTTCACAGCACTGGATACAACGACAACTTGTGCGCCCTGGACGCATTTTGCGTCATGTCCGATGTGGATTGCAGCGCCAAGTTTTAGAAGCCGATCTGTTGTCGCGCTGGGTTTTATGTCGGAACCACTTACCTTAAAGCCCAGGTTTACAAGCACTTCCGCTATCCCGGACATTCCTATCCCGCCAATGCCCACAAAATGAATATTCTGAACTTTGCCAAACACGAATAGCTCCCAGTTTTAGGAATTTGTAATACCGCTGAATGAACGGTGATGGCTGAAAAAAGAACCTCTCACCCTTACAACAGAATTAACGCCTTTGATATGGCGGATTTTTCCCATTATTTCAACCAAGTGGTTTCTGTCCTTAACGCATATGGCAATGTGGAATATAGCAAGGCCATCATTTGTTGTGGATGCGTTGAAGTGCTGAATTGAAAATCCGGCTTGCAGCAACACACTTGAAATCGCTGTTACCAAACCAGGCTGGTCGGCGGTAGTTACCGCGATTTCGGCGTCAAAAACTGTTCTGCTCTGGTTTCCCCACGCTACGCTAATGCGGCGTTCCATCGGCATTGCTTTTGAATTCAAATGAGGGCAGATTGTTCTGTGAATGCTAATTCCGCGTCCCCTTGTTGTGTAGCCAACAATATCATCGCCCCAAATTGGTTTGCAACAACGAGCTAAGTTAAATAGTATGCCAACATTTTCGTCAACCAGAATTGTGTCTGGAGCACCAGGCGCTAAAGCATCCTTTTTGTTTTTGTTGGCTTCATCTTGCAAAATAGGCTCAAACAAGTGAAGTGTTGAAATACGGTTGAAGCCGACAGCGGCATAAAACGCGTCCCAATCCGCCATTTTCAGTTCTTTGAGCCTGAGTTCGAGAATTCCCTGGTATTCAGGTTGTTCCAGGTTGATGCCAAGTCCTTGAGAATCCCGAGCCACGCGCTCTTTGCCTATTTCTATTGCGTGTCGCCGTTCTTCCTCACGAATGAATGATTGGATGCTTGATCTCGCGTTTGCGCTCTTTACAAATGTGAGCCATTCACGGCTGGGCTTACGGTCGGGCCTTGTGATAATTTCAATTCTATCGCCGCTTTCTAACTGATGCCGCAGTTGGACTATCCGTCCATTGACTTTGGCCCCTACGCATTTGTGTCCAATTTCGGTGTGAACACTATAGGCAAAATCAACGGGCGTACTGCCCTCCGGCAAATTCTTTAATTCGCCTTTGGGGGTAAAAACCTGAATTTGACTTGAAACCAACTCACCCTTTAGGTTGAAAATCAAGTCCTGGCTGTCATGGGAATAGCGATTTAATTCAACCATCCGCCGTAAGAATGCGACTTGGTTGATATCCTGGCGATTGGCTATACGGCCTTCTTTATATGTCCATTGCGAAGCAATTCCAGATTCAGCGTGCTTGTGCATTTCTCTGTTGCGGATTTGAACTTCAAAGCTGTCACCGGTAGGCATCATTACTGATGTGTGAATACTTTGATAACCATTATCTTTTGGAAGGCTTATGTAATCCTTAAATCTCCCGGGGATAGGTTTATATAGTGCATGTACAACGCCCAGAGCCATGTAACAGGAGGCTCTGTCTGAACAAACTACGCGATAGGTCAGCCAGTCGAAAATGCCATCCAAATCAATTTTGTGAATACCCATTTTGCGCCAGATGGCGTACAAATTCTTAATACGTCCAAAGACTTCAGCTTTTATGCCATTTGCGACAAGCAGGCTCTCCAGTGTTAATTGTATGTCTTTAGCTTGTGTGCCGTTGTTGTGTATCTTTGTCTTGATGGCATGACTCAAAGCATCAAAGCTGTCCGGTTCAAGAATCTCAAACGCGAGGTCTTCCAGTTCCATACGCACATAACCCATTCCAAAGCGATTGGCCAGCGGCGCGTACAATTCCATTGTTTCATGGGCAATGCGTCTGCGCTTCTCCTCGCGCATTGCTCCAAGTGTTCTCATGTTGTGCAGACGATCCGCCAGCTTTACCAATAAGACACGCACGTCCTTTCCCATGGCGGACAGGAATTTTCTGATGTTTTCCGCATTGAGCCAGGCACGGTCTTGAAATTCCAGCTTTGATAACTTTGTGAGGCCGTCAACAATATCTCCCACCTCAATACCGAATTGTTTAGTAATTTCTTCGTGGGAAATGGTGGTGTCTTCAGCAACATCATGGAGCAAGCCGCAGACCAAACTGACGGAATCCAGGTTCCACTCAGCAAGACTTTTGGCTACAGACAAGGGGTGAAACAAATAAGGTTCGCCGGATTTTCGATACTGGGAAGCGTGGGCAGATCGGGCAAGTTTAAAAGCGGCGTCCAGCATCTTTGTCTGACCATCAGGATGATGCTGCAAAAAAATATTCCGAACTTGCTGGTAGGCCCCTTCAATCGTTGAACAGCTGCTTTCATCCTCAAAAGGATTTTTGCCCTCGCGGATTCTTGCCTGCAGGTTAAAATACTCTTCCCCCATACATTGAGTTTGCGACAAACTCGGAAATAACGCTATAAATATTGAACACAAAAAGATGAATAAATTTTTGAACCTTCCGCCACTTTACCCGATTACCAACGCAAATCAAAGACTATCCTTGTCAGAACAAGTCTTGCGATTTGCAAACGCCGGTTTTCCCATCGTTCAGTTTCGGGGCAAACCATTGAGTGTCGGGGAGCAATGGCTGGAACTGCGAAAAGCGTTGAGTCAGGCCAGTGAAAATGGCGGCTGGCCGCTGATTGTTGTGAATGACAGAGCTGATCTGGCTGTAATTGCCGCCGCAGAAAACCTTAGGCCCTGGGGACTGCACTTGGGGCAAACAGACCTTCCGGCCTCAGATGCACTTAGATTGCCTGGATTAACAAATATTCATTTTGGTGCAAGTACACATAATGTTAATGAATGGTCATTAGCAGACAAAGTGTGCGATCACGCCGGTGTTGGTCCGTTGAGGGCAACACCCACCAAGAGTGATCACGATGAAACCATAGGTTTGAATGGTTTACATATTGGGTGCTCAATTCTGCGCTCCAAGGGCATTGCTCCTGTGGCGATCGGCGGGTTGACCATAAATGACGTTCTGTCGTGTTTTCAGGCCGGAGCAGTGTCGTTGGCGATGACAAGCGCTCTGTCGCCGTCAACCTTGCCTGATAGTGAATCAAGCCTTACAGAATATTTATGGCAGGCACAAAAATTGAAATATGCTGAAAGACCGGCTTTGAACAAGGGCCGTGGCGTAGTAATAGTTGGGGGCAGCGGAGCTGGAAAAACCACTTTGGCCGAGCATCTGGCGCGGCGAATGGAGCTAATGGCAATAGACCTGGATACACAAATATCCAGGAGGGCCGGCTCTTCGATTTCTGAAATATTCGGTAAAGGTGAGGCAGCATTCAGAACCTTTGAGTTGGAATGCCTACCTGAATGTTTGGAACATCCATCTGTTTTAGCTCTTGGGGCCGGGGCGTGGCAGCAGGAAGCCATCAGACATCTTATTGAAAAATCAGATTGGGACGTGCTTTGGCTTGCGGAAGATCCGCGCATTGCCTGGGAACGTGTAAAGATAGATCCCGCCAGACCACTCGCAAATGAACGTGCGGAATTTATGCAGAGGTGGCGTTCCCGTATGGATGAATGGTCAGTTTTGCCTTCATTGCTGCCATTAGGGAGAACGCCTTATGAATTGGCCCAGATACTGGTACATTAGGCCTACCAAACCAAAAAACAACTTGAGGCAATTGCAAAACCCGGTTAAAGTTCGCGCCCTCCATTTCGCCGTCCGCTTCAAAGTCGTGTCCGGCTTCATTACGTTGCAGCCTGTCAACTCCGTTGAACTTGCAAAAATGAAGTTTTGCAAGTGGCTCAGCTTGATAAAGTGGCGCTACTGCGGCAAACTTATGGCATGAAGACGATTTCACTCCGTGTTGACGTGGACACTTTAGAGGGAAGCATAAAGGGTATTCCGGCATTGTTGCGTATGTTGGATAGACATCACATGCAGGCCAGCTTTTATTTTTCTTTTGGTCCTGACAATTCGGGTAAAGCCATTCGGAGAATCTTTAGAAAAGGTTTTATTTCCAAGATGTTCCGCACCGGCGCCGGCAAACTTTACGGCCCGAAAACCATGCTCTATGGTACACTGCTACCGGCTCCAATCATTTACAAAAAGGCAAAGGCGGAAATGCGAGCCGCCCAGGCGGCAGGTCATGAGGTTGCCATCCACGCTTGGGATCATGTTCAGTACCATGACTTGTTGGATAAAAAATCTCATAAATGGCTACAGGATTGGTTCCAGCGCGCACACGACGCATTTGAATCTGTTTTTTTGACTAAAGCAAAAGGTGCCGTAAGTCCAGCCTGGCGGTGTAACGACAACACGCTTGAGATTCAAGAACAATACCGGCTTGATTATTCAGGTGATTGCCGCGGTTTTGAGGCGTTTTATCCAATTGTGAACAATAGAATACTATCAACGCTGCAAGTACCGACAACACTGCCAACTGTGGATGAGTTGCTGGGTAGGAATGGCATGGAGCCGGAAAGCGTCAATGCTCACATACTTAATTTAATCAGAGATGATGTTTTAAATGTATATGCTCTTCACACAGAGGTAGAAGGCGGAGCTTTAAAAGACGCATTTGCTGTCTTCCTTCAAGGACTGAAAGACAATCAAATCCGCATTCGTACTATCGCCGACTGGGTACCGGAGTTAAAAGCAGCAGACCCTCCTTCGCGAGTGGTTACCCGTTGTGAAATTGAGGGCAGGGCAGGTTGGGTAAGTTGGGGATAAATTTAGGTTTTTTTATTTTTCTAGATTCTTGCCAAACTGAAATTTTGCAATCGGCATTTATACCAAGTTGCGTTTGATGTCAATCGAACGCAACTTGGTATAAGTGTAAAGGAATCAATTTTATCCCATTTGAAATCTTGCTTCCAGTGCAGCGATATTGCCGCGAATTTCTTTAGCGGTTTCTCTTGAAATGCGTCCAGCTTCAAACATTTCGTGAATCAATCCACGCTCCATATGAAAACCTTTAGTGGCGACTTCATAAATGATGGATTCCGCAGCCTCTGGATTGGCGTTTTTTTCTTTTTCCCACCCGCTATCATTATGGAAAGCGGCGGTTAACTCATAAGATGAAATCAATTTATCAACGGCATTCGCATTTTCATCATTTCTTATTTCATGCAGCTTTTCTAAAACAAATAGCGAGTTGTTTGTCAAAAGTTTAAAGAAATCATTTTTGTTATTCTTTTCGGCTTTTAAATTTTTAAAGCGGTGCACATGATTAATAAACCAACCAAGTCTTTGGAAAAGTTTTCCATCGCTGCCAGATTGGATGCGAATATCTAGAAACGCGATATAGTGATTGGCTACAGCTTCAGGAATAGCGCCATTTTTAAGCAATGCTATAGTGTTTTCTTTTTCCCACATAAGGACTTGCTTTTTCAGTTTTTTACTTTCAGTCGTTTCTGAGCGCATATTCTTGCCCATAGACGCAGCGTTTCTCTCATAATAGCTTCTTACGACTATTAAGGTGGCCGCTCGGTTTTCTTCCGTTGCCTCGGATAGCAACCGCGTCATAACTTTTTGAATAATTTCGGCATAAGCCTCTGATTCCAACTCATTTTTACCATGCTGAGTTTTACGCTCAACGAATAAAGGCAATAAAAAATTTGTAATAAGCAATGAAACAACTATAACGCCGCTCGCAAGCAAAATAATCAAATCACGCACAGGGAAAAGATTTCCATTCGTCAGAATGAGCGGAATTGACATCACACTTGCTAATGTTACAGTGCCGCGCGCACCGGCAAGGCTGAAAATGATGCCGGATTTTATTCTCCCAATGATTTTTCCCTCATCTTGATAGATCTCTTTTTGTACAGCCAATATCCACCATACAAAGCGGAGTAGCGCAAAAATCAATGTGAGCATTAGGACACAACCCGCTATCTGCCATAAGCCTATGGAATGTTTTTCAATAGTTTTCAAAATGCCCGGGAGTTGCGTACCCAGCATGACGAATACTATACCTTCAAAAGTAAAGGCCAGCATTGACCACACACTTTCTAGCGCTGTATTCAGGCTTACGGTTTCTGGGTTTAGCTGTACTCGAGCAAAGGAGTGGGAAACCCCAGAGGCAAACACTGCTAAAATGCCACTGACACCAAGTCCTTCGGCGGCCATATATATAATAAAGGGTGTAAGCAGCCCTATTAGGATATGCAGTGTGACATTTTCTATGCCGAGAGAACGAAGCCACTTTACAAGAGCGTATTTTAACAAAGTAAAAGCCAAACCAGCCAAAATGCCGCCAAAGCCCACTAACAAAAATTGAGCCGCAGCCTTGGCTATTGAGAATGTGCCTGTCACAGCGGCGGCGAGGGCAAATTGAAAACACACTATACCCGAAGCATCGTTAATGATGGATTCCCCGGACAGAATGCCCATGATTTTTTGCGGCACGGCCACGCGTTTTCCTACCGCGCTCACAGCCACATCGTCCGTTGGACTAAGCGCGGCGTTCAGTATAAAAGCCGCGCTCAACGGAATAATTGGAATAATTGCGTGTAACGCATAGCCAACCGTTATTACTGTTATAACGACCAATACCACTGCGGAACCCAAAATCGGACTTTTCATATCCCACAGTGTCTTTTTATCAGCGGTCATACTCGTGTAGAACACAAGCGGCGCGATAAACAAAACAAAGAACAATTCCGGTTCCAGCTCAAATTCAAAGCCGAACGCACCGAAAGGAATTAAGGCGATAGCCGCGCCTAATACGATCTGCAGAATCGGCGCGGACAATATAGGCACAAAGCGGTTGATCAAATTTGACAGCAAAACTGCCGCAAGAAGTACCAACACATATTCAAATAGGAGCATATACAAACATCTAGGTTATTACAACTACAATACTGGAATCAACAACAGTTTTCCTATGTAAAAGGATTTCATATTTTACATAGGAAATCAAATCATATGTTTGTGCATTGCAGCGGCGGCTCTGCGCCCTTGTCCCATGGCCAGGATAACTTTAGCGCCGCCCGTAATGACGTCTCCAGCCGCGAATACTCCTGGGATACTTGTCTCGCCGGTGGCCTCATCCACAACAAGCACACCCCCACGCTGTGTTTTGAGTGCATTTTCTTCTTGCGCAATAAGCGGATTCACAGCGCATCCCAGAGCCACTATCAACGTGTCGCACGGAAGCGTCAGGCGCTCACCGGTATCCCTCACGCCGCGTCTCCCATCGCTGCCAGGTTCGGTCAATTCCATAACGGCACATTCAGCGGTTTTAACCCAGCTATGTTCATCGCCATTCAGCGCAAGGGGAGTTGTCAGCCATTTAAAAACCACGCCTTCTTCCATACTGTGCTCAAGCTCTTCATGCCGAGCTGTACTCTCCTCAACAGAGCGTCTGTAAACAACAGTCACATCAGCCCCGAGACGCCGTGAACATCGCGCGGCATCCATTGCCGTGTTGCCGCAACCAACAACAATCACATGTTTACCCACAGTTATAGGCGTTCCGCATTCGGGGAACAAATCAGCGCGCATCAAGTTCACGCGGGTTAAAAACTCATTGGCTGTATATACTCCTTTCAAGTCCTCGCCCGGTATGCCAAGGAATTTTGGCAATCCCGCGCCAGTGCCAAGGAATACAGAATCAAATTTTTCTCTTAGCTCAGACAGTGTGAGAGAGCGGCCAATCAGGGTATTCATTACAAATTGAACGCCCATAGATTTAAGCACCTGAGCCTCAGCCTCCACAATATAATTGGGCAGACGAAATTCCGGGATACCATAGCGCAGCACACCGCCGGCTCTGGCAAGACCTTCGTACACAACCACCTCATGTCCAAGGCGGGCGAGATCGCCGGCAACTGTGAGTCCGGCAGGCCCTGCGCCAACAACGGCGGCACGCTTACCCGTAGGTGTCCCTACCGCCGGTACTTCACTTCCCAGCGCAACATCAGACGCATAGCGTTCCAAACGACCTATTGAAACAGGTTGCCCCTTATTACCAAGGACACATAAGGCCTCACACTGCTTTTCCTGCGGACATACCCGGCCGCAGATAGAACCTAACGGGCTGTCTTTTTTGATTATCCCGCTGGCATGTAGTGGATTTCCCGCAGCTATTTCATGAATAAAAGCCGGAATATCAATATTTACAGGACACCCCTTAATGCAACCAGGGTCTTTGCAATGAATACACCTAGCCGCTTCAACTTTAGCCTGGTCATGGCTCAGGCCGAGGCTGACTTCCTTGAAATTTTTTACGCGCTCCGCCGGATCCTGACAGGCCATAGTCTGTCTGGGTATTTTCATACGCTGCGGCCCTTTGAGAGCGGAAAGATCCGCGGATTTCCAATCAAAATCAGCAACCGCCTCGATTTCAGGAATAGCGGGTTTAGGAATTTCAAGGCTCTTTCGCCCGATCTTACAGACGTGATCCTCAGCCGCAACTCGCTCAGCGTCCTTATACCAATCCTGGCGGCGGCGCAGAGCTTGAAAATCCACCTTATGACCATCAAAGTCCGGGCCGTGGAAACAGGCGAACTTTATCTCGCCGCCCACGCTGACACGGCAACAACCGCACATACCTGTTCCGTCTATCATCAGAGCGTTGAGGCTCACCAAAGTGGGAATGGCCGTTTGGCGCGTAAGTTCACTTACAGCCGCCATCATCGGCATTGGCCCGACAGCAATGACCTGGGCTATTGGTTCACGTCCCATAATCTCTTTCAGAACGTCAGTGACAACGCCTTTGCGTCCCCGACTTCCATCGTCCGTGGTGATAATAAGCTCATTGGACGCTTTCTCAAGTTCATCCGCCAAAAGGACACGTTCCGCACTACGTCCGCCAAGTATTGTGATTACGCGGCGCGAAGCGGCATGAAGTTCTTCCGCTGCCGGCAAGATAGCCGCACTCCCGTATCCGCCAGCCATCAATACGACGGTTCCTGTTTTCGCCAATTCGGTCGGCTGACCCATAGGGCCGGCAACGGCAAAAAGGCGGTCACCCACGTTCATTTTCCCCATCGCCCTGGTAGTGGCGCCGGCTTCCGCCATCACGAAGTGGATTGTGCCGCGCTCCGCGTCCCCTCCAGATAAAGTCAGAGGAATCCTTTCACTTTGTTCAAACGGCTGAACCATAAAAAACTGCCCCGGCTTTCTGCCAAGCGCCACCAATGGGGCAATAACAGTAAACCCCCAAGTCTCAGGCGCCAGCAGGCGCTTTTCAACAATCAAGTAGCCATCTTCATGTGTATCAGAGTGCAGCGATACATCATTTGTTTTTGTCTGAGTTGGATTTGACATCTATAATGTCCTTTCAAAAGGTCATTATATAGCCAATTGGGCAGGATGCAAAATCCTAAAAAATAATAATCAATAATTGCAGTGTGCATGAGGTTTAATGATTATTTTATTATGAATTAATTAAATGCTCGGGGAAAGACAGACTCCAATGGCATTTTGGCCACCCGCTTACAACAGCGGAGTTCCTTTAGATTCTTGTTCGCTCTTTTTATGTGGAGTATCAAATACTGTTGAACCACTTGTAAAAGTTCCATTTTGCAAGTCCAACATTTCAGCTTTATTGAAAAAGTATGGGCAAAACAAAAAATATTGACATTTTCTTTTGTTCATATTTTAATAATTTTGCTGTTTATCACTTCAAAGATAAACTATTGCAGTCTGAAAAAAGCCGGGAAAAATCAAAGTGCGGAAGCAAAACACACACAGCTTGACACAAGAGGTGTTCAGTCTCTCGCCCATCTCTTTGTCCAATAAATCCCTTATGTTGCATAATCT
>Ga0268262_10002724_pt1 | contig 20006 bp, 13 predicted proteins | sample TergutNc150P3_FD_190354 | JGI IMG/M metagenome (GOLD analysis project Ga0268262, IMG submission 190354) | Nasutitermes corniger P3 segment gut microbial community from laboratory colony in Florida, USA - Nc150 P3 (SPAdes) (version 2) | ecosystem: Host-associated > Arthropoda: Insects >... | reverse complement strand
TAAATCAGCTTTTTGCCGCCGGGAATTTTATCCAGGTCAATAGTGGCTCTTACCGCGGCGTCCAGGCCGCCAATGTGGGTTATCATAAAAACGGGATTGAGCTTTCCCTGGGCCATCATTGCCAGGGATTCCTTCATGTCGTCGGTGTTGCCGCCCGATGTTCCCACAATGTGGTGGGATTCGTAATGCACGTTGTAGAAGTTAAAATTCGCCGAAAAAGCTGTATCCGTTGGACCCGCGAAAAAGTTAAGGCATCCATCCCTGCCCAAAAGTTTATCGCCCATTTCAAGCACGGGCTTTACCGGCGCGAAGACAAAGACATCGTCGTATAATTTACCTCCGTTTAATGACTCTAAATAATCCACCGGATCGGGAATGTCTTTTGTATTCACATAGTGAAGCTCCACATTGTTCTTCTTTGCTTCCTCAACGCTTAGGAGCTGGGCAGCCCGCATGAGGCGCATATCGTCGATGTCGGTAACAACAAGGCGGGACGGCTTCCGTTTGTTATGGATAGCGTAATCGATAGCGCCAAGCCCCATGGGGCCAACTCCCGCAAGGAGGGCGAGGGAGCCGCCTTCGGCAATGCCCATGGAATGAACGTAGGAGCCGCCCTTCGTGTGGTATTGAGCGTTAAAGGCGCCGACAACGCAGGAAACAGGCTCCGCCAGGGAACCCATGAAAAAATTATCCGCGCGGTATTCCAAAAGGCAGTCCATTTCCATTACTTCTTTTGGGATGACAATATAAGTCGCGTCCCCGCCTATGTATTCATACGAGTATCCGGGCGCCCAGAGCGTGGGAACGCCGGAATCGTCAGGGCAATTCAACGCGGGCTGTATCGCGAATTTGTCGCCAGGTGAAAATTTCTTCGCCCATTTTGCGCCTACCTTTTCGATGACACCGCAGAATTCGTGACCGATAATTGGCTGATTCTGAGCCAGGTTGTGGCGTACCCTTTTATGCGCAGCGCCCTGTAACGCCAGTTTATGGCTGGACATACAGATCGAATCGGAAACAACTTTCGCTAATATTTCATCGTCTCTGATTTCAGGCAGCTCAAATTCTTCAAGCCTTAAATCGTTTACCCCGTATAAGCGTATCGCTTTTGTCTTCATTTTCGTTTTTCCAACACTGATTTTTCATATTGATTTACTTTCTCAACCCAGTCAACGCAGGCGCTTACTTCAGCGTTAAGGCACAACTTGTCCCAGATTGCCGAAAACGGCAGAGTCTTTAACTCCTCCATCAACGCAAGGCGCTCGTGGTTTTTGCCTGCGTCTTCGGCTTTCTTTAAAAGTTCCACCGGCTCAAGCAGAGCTTCCAAAAGCCCCTTCCGCAAACTTCGGCTCCCTATCGTCCACGCCGCGATACGGTTAATCGACGCGTCAAAATAATCCAGGGCAATATTTACCCTGTTAAGGTATTTGTGCCTGGTTATCTCGCGACAAACTTCCCGAAGTTCGTCCGAAAAAATCGCGACATGATCCGAATCCCAGCGGATTCCCCTGCTAAAGTGGATTAAAAGGCCCGGCAGAAAAAGCATAAGGGCGGAAATTTTATCCGCGATGGTTTCGGTGGGGTGAAAATGTCCCGTATCCAGGCACAGCCTGATCTGTTTCAAAGCGGTATACGCCAAATAAAACTCATGCGATCCTACTACATAGGATTCACTTCCAATTCCGAAGAGCTTGGATTCTACCGCGTCGGTAATTGTATTCGAGTCATATTTTACCGAAAGAATATCGTCCAGCGCGTCTTGCAGCCTTTTTCGCGGGGCAAGGCGATCGGCGGGCAGGTCTTTGGAGCCGTCGGGTATCCAGATGTTATTTACCGAAGCGGAGCCCTGGCCGCTCCCGAAAGCCGACGCAATTTTTCGTGAGGCTTTGCAGTGCCGAATCCAGAAATCCCTTATCTTGGGATCGGCGCTTGATAGGGTAAAGCCTGAATCGGCCATGGGGTGCGAGAAAAAGCTCGGGTTAAAATCCAGCGGAATTTTATTTTTCTTTGACCAGTCCATCCAGTTTTTAAAGTGTTCCGGTTCAAGCTCGTCCCTGCCTGCTTTTTTCCCGCCGGTTTCCGCGTAAAGGGTATGGAGGTTAAAACGCTTTTTCCCGGGAATAAGCGTAAAGGCGAATTCGGCGTCCGCCCTAAGCTCTTCCCCGTTCCTCGCCCTGCCCGGGTAATTCCCGGTGGCAAGAATGCCGCCGCCTGAAAGCCCGTCCGCTCCCTCAAAGCCTGTAACATCGTCGCCCTGCCAGCAATGTATGGATATGGGAATTTCCGCGGCGGCGTTTATTGCCTTGTCAGTGTCAATTCCAAAAGCGGCGTAGGCGTCTTTTGCCAGATCATATGCCTTTTCAATCTTTTCGGGGTTTAGGTACGATTCCATGTTACTCTCCTTACTTTACCGATATGTTCGCGCGATAGCGTTCTACTTCCCAGTTGTTAATAAAATCAATTTTATCTTTCGTCATGAAGAGGGGCCCGCCGAAATATTGCGAATACACCGCGATTTTAACAGAGTCCCTGAAAAGCTCACGCGCCAATTGGGCCGCTTTTCCTGTGGCCCCGACGCCGAAGACCCCCAGTCCCTGAAAGACAATTATTTTCGGAGCCCATCCGGTTTTTTTTATAAATTTTTCCCACTCGTAATGAATATCGACGCTTGTATTCTCTTCGATAAAAAGCGGCTCACTTCCGGCGTAGACAATGTGATCCGGTGTAAAAGCCGACGAGACCGGCGCAAAGGACGCGCGGTCTTTAACCAGCTTCGTGATTTCCCTGTTCCGTAAAAAATCAGAGGGAACCGTAAAGCCAACCAGTGTTTTTCTAATATCGCAAATTTGAGGCGCGATTTGAGGATTGCTTAACCAGGAATTTTCTTTTGAAAAATCAGGCCGCCGTTTTATCCGTGCGCCGATTTTGCGCATAATATCGTTGTATATTTCTTTTATGCCTTCCGCGCTGTTGTCTCCCACAAAAACGCCGTGGTTCTGCAAAAAGATGACAGCCGCAGATTTGCCGTTTTTGGACTTATAGTCATCAATCGCGGTTTTCACGGTTTTGGCAAGCTCATAGCCGGGATTAACCGGAGCAATCCAAATGGCTTCTTTGCCGAAGATTTCTTCAGCCGCTTTTTCCCCCTGCTGTGAGCAGGTAAGGCCGTTTACCAGCGCGGGGTGCAGATGCACAACAAAGGCAAAAGGCAGAATGTCGTGCAATAAAGTTTCAACGCTTGGGCGCTTTTTTTCTTCGCCTGCTTTTCTTGCCGCCATAAGATCGGCAAGTACCGCGCTTTCCCGCTCGTCGCTTGATTCGGGGTACTGTTTCTCCCAAATTCGAGCAAGGGCCTTTCTGTCCATCTTCACAAACGAATCTGGAACCGCTTCGGCGAGGGATGTTCCGGAAGCTTTAATGTAAAGGGTTTCCCCGTCCTTCCACGAAGTGTTCCCCCCGCCGGCGAGAACATAGTCGTGATTATTACCGTAGTAGCGGGAAATTTCGGCTAACGTTTCAAGACTCATTTTTATGTCCTAACAAAAAACACACGAAACAGTGTTTAAGATTGTCTTGTCCATAATGTGTCTACATTATGGACAGACCCTGGCTAATAAATTCCCTTATATCAAACGACTTCTCCACCAGTTTCTCAAAGCTGCCCTCAACTGCCGGATCACCAGCCGCCTGCATCTGAAGCAGGATGTTCCCCACGGCAGTTGCTTCCGATGGGCCCGCAAAGACGGTTTTGCCGGTATATTTCGCGGTCAGCGAGTTGAGGTATAAATCTTTGCTGCCGCCCCCGATAATCGAAATGGACGGAAACTTTTTCCCGGTAATTTTTTCAAGATCGTCGATTGCGGTTTTATAGCATTGCGCAAGGCTGGTATAAACCGAATAAGCCAATTCCGCCGGGCTTTCGGGAACCTTCTTGCCAAGCCTGAGGTATTCTTTTTTTATTTCCCCTATCATGCTTTCTGGCGCAAAAAATTGCGGCAGGTTAAGGTCGATTGCGTAATCATTCGGCGCTGTTTTTTCCATCTCCCTGGCCATGGATTCAAGCTCCATAAAACTATGCGCGTCATTCAGCTCATGGCGGACTGATTGAAGAACCCAAAGGCCCATTATGTTTTTCAAAAAACGGGTGCGGCCGTTATGGGCTCCCTCGTTAGTGTAGCCCGCTTCCCTGGCTTCGTCGCTTAAGACAGGATCTCCTGTAACGCCCAGAAGGCTCCATGTGCCGGAACTTATATACAGGGAATCCTTCTTTACCGTGGCAACCGCCGAAGCGGTATCGTGGCTGGCAACCATCACTACTTTAGTATTCATTCCGGTTTGCTTTTGCAGCTCCCCGCCCAGGCTTCCGATTTCATACGGAGGCTCGCGGACAGGTTTCATAAGCTTTAGCGGGAGTTCAAGCTTGCCAAAAATTTCCCCGGCCCAGGTTTTTTTCTTCGCGTCCAAAAGAGCGGTGGTAGAGGCCATCGTGTATTCGTTGTACTGCTTGTTAAGGAGATTTTCCGCGAGAAGCTGCGAAAAATATTCCGGGAGCTGCAGCATATACTCCGCTTTCCGCAGCCTGCCTGCCGCTTTATCGGCGAGCAGCTGATAAATTGTATTGAAAGGCATATCGGCAATGCCTGTTATCCTGTACCGATCTTCAAAGGGCATTGCGTTTTTTAGAAAAGCTTCAGTCCTTGAATCACGGTAGGCGAAAACCGGCTTAATAACATTTCCGCCTCCATCCAGCAAAACATAATCGACTCCCCATGTGTCGATGCCCAAAGAACGCAGAATTCCGCCCTGCTGCTTTTCCTTTATCCACTGTGAACACGCCCTGAGGCCGGCGATTATTTCGTCAGAAATTAAATCTATATCCCATAAAAAAGAGCTGCCCTCTTTAACCGGGGCGTTTAAGAACCGGTAAATTTCATTCAGCTGGAGTTTTCCATTTTCGACACTGCCAAGAATATGCCGCCCTCCGGAAGCCCCTAAATCAATTGCCAGATAATATTCCTTCATACACCCTCTTTAAAGAATGGTTGTTTTTGATAATATAAATCCAACGATTACGAATATCAATGGCTTCGCTAAAGGCAAAGCTTTAGGCTTTGCCTATGGCTTTGCCTATGGCTCTTTTAAGGAGAAAATAATGAAAAGGAACGCTTTTGCGATGCGCTTAAAACAAGGGTATAAGGATGAATACAAAAAACGGCATGATGAAATTTGGCCTGAACTAAAAGCGGAACTCCGAAAGGCCGGGGTTTCCGATTATTCCATTTACCTTGATGAAAAAACCAACACCCTGTTTGCTTTCCAATACCTGGCCGACGACGCGACTGACGGGGAACTTGCCCAAAAGGGCATTGTCAAAAAATGGTGGCACATGATGAAGGATCTTATGGAAACGAACCCGGATGAATCTCCTGTAAGCGATCCTCTGGTGGAAATGTTTCACATGGATTAATGCTTTTTACTCCACGCTCAGTATTTTTATGTCTTTTAGCGTACGCCGCAGACCGGCGGAACGGCCGTTTGCAAATTTAAGCTCAACCACGGTTTCGTAGCCTTCGACAGTTACGATCCGGTGTTGCAGCTCTTTCAGCAAATATTCATCATCCTTTGAAACATACCATTCCCTGTCCTGCCCCGTAATGACCAGCTCAGGCATGAGCCCGCTCCCTACAAGCCTTACTACGCCGGTTGCCTGCACAAACGCGCTTGTCATCTCATCGGTTTTCGCCATGTCGATATTTTTCGAGGCACTTTCTCCCAGACTAAATCCCTGGGAATCATTTTTTTTCGCCTCGCTTTTTTCTTTTCTGCCCCAGGCCGGCAAAGCGGCCATGAGGCAGAAAAAGAGACCTAAAAACAAGCAATACCTTTTACTCATTAAATACCTTAAAGCCTCCCTTTAACCCGGATAAATCGGGTAAAGGCTCGCTTTCAAATCCGTTCCGCCTTAACATATCCCGAGCGTCGATTGCGAAAGGCCCTTTAAAATTGTTCCCCGCGGCAGATCGGCTTAGCTCAACGTCCGCCATCTCGTGTGAAGCTGCTATGCCTGTCGTTATCCCGCTTTCTGTGCCCCCGTTGTTATTGCTATTCGCGTTATAGGTAAGCAGCGCCCCGCCGGGAAAAGTTTCGGTATCGCTCACATTGCCCGATCTGTTCAAGCCCGCATAGCGTATATTTTGCTTGCCGGAAGGCATAGCAAAATTGTTGGTCACGCTGTAGACCCCTTCACCGGGAGCCAGTGAAACATTATTATAACCGGAAGGCATGGTTTTCGCGTGGATGTTTCTAAGCGCTCCGTCGCCTTTGTAGCCATAGGGACCGCTTGAGGCATTGATGTAGTTAGCCGCCAGCCAGGTTTTAATCAGGGTGCCCCAATCGCTGTAATTCTGCCCGGACATGTACTTACTGGCAACACTTGTAATTGCCCTATAATCATAATTACTGGAAGTAATTATATCATAATAAACATTGCTGGTTCCGGCTTGAAGCCTGAGCCACTGGAAAAAAAGATAAACTGTTGAGTAATCATCCAAAAGGGCATATGGGCTTATATTTGACCAGTTATCCCACACAAAGAAATTATTCCCCAGTTGAACCAGACCGGAATAATCGCTGTTATAAGTATCTATTTTGTTCTCCACCTGCTTGCCGTGGTAAAGCCATTCGGCGGCGGACGCAAGGCCTTCGTCAATCCAGGTATCCATAGAATACATACTAGACGAAGTCGACCTATATAATGCGCTAGACACAAAATTCATCATGTGCTGCATTTCATGGGCAAAGGTACCATTGGAAGCCTCAGATCCCGGGATTGAAGGATACGTATCGATATAGATCATGTCGCATAAATTCGAGCATTGATTATCAGTAAAATTCCAATAACTAAAATAACCGGCGACATAAGAATCATTAACGCCTGGGCTAAAACCATCTTTGATATCCAAAAGAAGAATACTCAGTTTTTTATCACCATCCCCTATATAATCGGCCAATTCCATAGTGTTTTTGCCAAGAAGTACTCCATTTTCATAATAAGGTTGCTTAATGCTAAATGTATTCAGCATCTTTTGCAGAATTTTGCTTTCATAGGCTCTGGCCATTGAAGCTGCCACATCATCGTTGACACCGGATCCCCTTTCGACCCATACCTTGCAATTTTGACTTTCCGCCAGAAGATCCGCGGTAAGCTGGTAAAAAGCATTTGTTTCCGTATTTTGAGCCCAGAACATCCTGGGAGGAACATTTGTCGGTTTGGTTACAGTGCCCGAACCGCCTCCCTCCTCCGAATCACAGGAGTAAAAGAGAAACGCTAAAAGGCCAAGACATAACAGGAATTGTATCTTTTTCATAAAACCTCCATCACGGAAAAATTGTAACAACACTTACGCGGAAAAGGAAGGTGCCACCTGGCTCTTTTTTTGATACCACTTGGCTCTTTTTTTAATACCACATGGCTCTTTTTTGAGCCTGTCGGCTCATTTCCTTAATGACGCCAGCCCATTTGAAAAAAACCGTAAACATATATAAAATAGCGTAATGATCTACATAGAAAGCCGTAATACAAATCCCCACCACAATCTGGCGCTGGAACAGTTCGTTTTTGAAAAACCGGGGGATGAAAATGACTGTTTCATGCTTTGGCAGAATAATAACTCGATAATAATCGGCAGGCACCAGAACACCCTTGAAGAAATCGATTCGGATTTTGTTAAGGAAAACAGTATCACCGTGGCGCGCAGGCTTTCAGGCGGCGGCGCGGTTTACCACGACATGGGCAATTTGAATTTTACTTTTATTACGGCGGCGGATAAACAAAAGGGCCTGGATTTTTCCGCGTTTTGCGAGCCGATCCGCAAAGCCCTTTGCTCATTCGGGGTTCCGGTGGAGCTTTCGGGGCGCAACGACATGACCGTCGAGGGGAAAAAATTCTCAGGCAACGCGCAGTACATAAAAGACGGGAAGGTAATGCACCACGGCACAATTTTATACGATTCGGATTTACAGGTGCTTTCGCGCGCCTTAAAGCCAGGCAGCGACAAGATCGAATCCAGGGGCATTAAATCCGTAAAAAGCCGGGTTACGAATATCAGGCCCTACATGAAAACCGATATGCCCGTTACCGATTTCTGGGCCGCCCTAAAAAATTATTTTCGCGAAGCGTTTGATATGCGGGATTTCGCGTTGACTGGCGAACACATAGCCGAGGTGGAAAAACTCAGGGAAAATATTTACTCCCAATGGAGCTGGAATTACGGGAACTCCCCGCCCTACTCCGTACACAAAGTCCGCCGCATCGAGGGCTGCGGCAAGATCGAAATTCTGCTTGATGTCGAAAAGGAAGGAATAATCAGGAACGCTGCCTTTTACGGCGACTTCTTCGGAAACCGGGAGCTTTCGGGGCTTGTGGAAGCGCTGATTGGGCTTCATCTTGAATACAATGAAATAAAAACCGCTTTGGACAGGCTGGATATTTCAGAATACATTTATAACCTGAAGGCAAATGATTTTCTTGAATTGCTTTTTTAATATTTGAGGGAATGGCGAATGGGGAACAGGGAGTGGAGAACAGGATATATATGCGCGATAATTTTTGCCTTTTTTCTATCCTGTACAAGCAGACCGATAGTAGTCGAATCCGCCCCGCCGCAAACAAGGCAGCCGGTTGAGATAGTCGTCCCGACGGCAGCAATACCTGAGACACCGCCACCGCTATCTCCTTTAGATTTGGCGATTCAGCGGATTGAACGGAATTCAATAGATATAAAGAAGTACTATATTCTCGAAAGAAACGGGGACATTACGGTTAAGGGCGAATTTTCAGAAATTTCGCGCGGCCATGAAGAACCGGAGTTTTTTGAAGTAACATACGACATGAACTTCATTACCGAATTGCCCGCAGATTTTGGTTATATCGTTCCATTCACCTTAAAATCAAATAAAACCGATACGGTTGTCTACGACCGTTTTCTTTGGAAACCGCAAAAAGATACCTCAGGCATATTGCTTACGTTTGATGATAATTATACGGCGACATGGAAGAACAATTTTGACCTTTTGGATAGCTATAACGCGAGGGCTACTTTTTTTATCCAGGGCGAGTATTCATCCTTTTGCCAGGAGGCTTTGGAGCGGGGTCATGACGTAGGGTTCCACACAAAAAGTCATCTGGATTTAAGAAAAGTTTCCAGGGAAGTTTTTATAAGGGAAACGCTTACCTCCGCCGAAACTTTCCGCGATGCCGGCATACCCCTTTATTCTTTCGCGTACCCTTTCGGTTTTTTTGATCCGTGGATGAATGAGGAACTATTGAACCATTATTCGATTCTTCGCGGTTACGGAGTTACTTTTCGCCTGTACGATAAGACGCAAATCCGGAGCGGGTATATTACCTCAAAGGCCCTTGATAACACTTTGTTCAAAAAAGATGAGGACTTCATGGCAGCCGTTGATATTATGCTCAGAACGGTGAAGTTACTCGGGGGCAGCTTTGTTCTGCCCCTGACTACCCACGACATTTCCGACACCGCAAGTTACGGAATAAAGCCGCGGCGCCTGGAATACCTTTTAAAAACCGCGAATGATTTACAGCTGGTTTTTTACACGTACAAAGACCTAGCGGGCCAGTAACCCCGCAAGCGCGGGAATGGTAACAAAAGTTCCCGCCGCGCCGCCCATCTGTGAAAGAAAAAAGACAAGCAGGGCCCGCGTTATGCGGTTCCGGTAAAAACCCTTTAAGCTCCCCACGTCGTCAATGATCGATTGGGCGTCAACTACCCGCGGCTTTTTCAGGCTGGCCTGTATAACCCCGGAGAAAAGCCCCACTCCGATAAAAGGGGTAAAAGTCGTGATGGGGGCAAACACAAAGGCGGCCAGCACGGCGAGGGGATGGCCTCCGGCGATTATCGCCCCAAGGGCTGCGAGGGAACCGTTCCACAAAATGTAGGTACGCAGCATGGAAAGGCTTACTCCCGCGCCGCCCCTGAAAAAGCCGCTGACAAAAAGAGCAAGAATCGCCAGGGGAATAATAAACGGCAGCGCCTTTGAAAAGAAGCCGCGGGGCGGAATTTCCTTTAAGGCGGAAACGTCTTCGCTTTTTTCCCCCGCCGCAATTTTTTCCATCCAGGCTTTAATGCCCTGCATATGCCCCGCCCCGACCACCGCCACAATACGCTTTGCCTCCGCCGGGGTGCTGGTCCAGATTTTCGCCGCAAGGTACTGGTCCCGCTCGTTGATGAGGGTTTCCTTTACTTCGGGAAGGTAGCTCGCGAGTTCCTCCATCATGCCGTCAAGCTCGCTTCGGTTTTTCAGGTTTTCTATTTCCTCGGCGCTTAACTTTTCGGTGGTAAAGGCGCTTGCCAGAAGCGCCGAAAGAAGCTTGCTTTTGTTCCAGATCCCGCAGCCCGCCCACGCCCTTCGCAGGGTAACCTGCACTTCCCGGTCGCAAAGCGCGTACGGGATGCCAAGCTCTGCGGCGATATCCAGGGCGGTTTTCATCTCCTCGCCGGGCTTTACGCCCAGCTCCGCCCCCATGCGGCGCTGAAAGCCGGAAAGCACCAGGTTCGCCATAAGGAGAAAGCCCTTGCCTTCCTTAAAGACCTTGACCATGTTCAGGTTCTCCCAGCTTTCCTTCTGGGTTATCGAAGCGTAGCGGCCTTCATCCAGTTCAACGCAAATCAGGTCGGGTTTCTCTTCCCGGATTATGGCGCTTACCTCGTCGATGCTTTCCCGGGAAACATGGGCTGTACCGACTAAAACAAATTCTTTCCCTCCAAGAGGTATGATCATTTTTGTGTCGTTCATGAGGACTCCGTTAATTTGTTTTTAAGCCGCGATCCGCAAGGATCCATTCGTTAAGCCGCCATTCGGGGATGGTCTGCGCTTTCGTTTCGCCTACAAATTGATAATACATATTCGCCGTGTTTGTATTGCCCCGGACATCGTAGTATTGCGCCATATAAAACATCATCCTGGCTTTCAGGGTCTGATCGCTCGTCCTGTCCAGACGGGTTACCATGTCGTTTTCGCCCAGATAGTTTCTGGCCGTAAGATCGTAAAAAAGGCGTACCATGTACCACAAAAGGGTATCCCGCGTAACCTTTGTCTGAACCTGGGCGAGAAAAGCCCGGGGGCTTGCGGTATTTTCCGCCCGCATCTGGTTTATTGCCGCCAAAAGACCGTAATAGTGCTCATCCGGGGCCTGCCTGTAGGCTTCAATAAAAGCGTCCCTGGCTTCCGCCCATTTCCCGTTCTTCATTTTATGAAGCCCAAGTCCTTCCAAAGCAAAGTAATAATCCGGCTTTAGCCGCGCCAGAATTGCGTAGTCCCTCTCGGCTCCGTCTATGTCGCCAAGATCGTCTTTTAATCCTGCTGAATAAGCATAGGCGCGGTACTCATTGGGGTTGATTGTAATCGCGCGCTTAAAATCCTCAAGAGCCTGGGGCTTTCTGTTCATCTCCAAAAGCAGACTTCCGCGATCAATGGCGATCCAGTAATCGTTGCCCGCGAGCTTCACTGCCGCGTCATAATCGGTAAGGGCCTGCAGAAAAAATCCCCTGCCCCAGTAAAACCGGCCCCTTTCAGTCCGGGCTTCGACCATATCCGGGTAAAGCTTTACAACCTCGTTGAGGAGGAATTCGGCGTTTTCCCACTCGGAGTTCATTCGATAAGCCCGGGACAGGCCGATCAGGGCGTCGGCGTTCCGTGGATCTTTTCTCAGCACGCTGTCAAAATAGGAAGCGGCGGGCCTGAAAGCCCTCGTCTGAAGGTTTACATTTCCCAGCGCAATAAGGGCCTCGATGTTATCCGGCTGTAACTTTATTATCCTTTCCAGCGCCGCCTGCTGCTGCTTTTGCCTGCCTGAAACACCCTCGATGGCTGCGAGAACAAAAAGCGGCTCCGTATTTTCCGGTTCTTTCGCGGCAACCGCCTCGGCAATTGCCCTTGCCTCGGCGTATTTTCCCGCGGAACTAAGCACCGACGCCTTTAACAGCAATATATCGGAACCTTCCTTCTCAGGCGACGGGATTGCGTCAAAAAGGGCAATGGCTTCGTTGTATTTTGATACGGCAAGATACTCCGCCACCCGTGTCAGCACGGACTCCGCCGTGTTTTCCTGGGCGCAAACAGAGCCCAGTCCGCAAAGAAGCAAGGAAAGAAAAAGTGCGATAAGTAAGCTAAAGCGCCTCAATAAAATCTCCCGGTAAAAGTATACTCCACTTTGTATATATCGGAAAGAAGGCGGGGTAAATAAATTTCTGGCTAAATCGTTTCTGGCACCATATACTCAGGCGCCCTGATTTTTAAAGTCATCGGAAACTTCAAGAAACAAGTCTACCAGGACGGGGTCAAAATATTTACCTCTTTCTTCCAGAATGATTTTTACCGCTTCCTCGTGGCTAAACGCTTTTTTATACGATCTGTCCGAAACAAGAGCGTCGTATACGTCGGCAATCGCCATAATACGTCCCAAAAGGGGTATTTCGTCTTCTTTAAGTCCCTTGTGGTAACCAGTACCATCCCATTTTTCGTGGTGGCTGGAGGCGAAAATCTTCGCGTATTTGAGAAAATCGCTTTCTTTTGCCAGCGAACCAATTTTTTCAATTATCTGCTCCCCGATAACAGTGTGTTTCTTCATGTCTTCAAATTCTTCATCATTGAGTTTTTCGGACTTTCTGAGGATTCTATCATTGATGGAAATTTTCCCTACATCATGGAGCTGGCTGGATCGGAGCAGCAAGTCCACTTCCCAGTCTTTTGTTTCTTCGCTGTAAAAACCGTGTTTTTGGATCGCTTCAAGAAGTATTTTTATTCCACGCTGCGTACGCTCTATATGGCTGCCTGTAATGTTGTCGCGGTATTCCACCATTTCCGCAATGGTTCTTAACATGGCATCTTGCAGGTTCATAACATTTTTGGTTTTTTCCTCAACCATTTTTTGCAGATTGTTATTGAAGTACTCAAGTTCCGCGGCCTGTTTTTCCAGAGCAATCCGCTGGGCTTCCAGCATAAGGTGAATTTCTATGTGCTTGAGGAGCAGGGCAGGCTTAAAAGGCTTGGTGATATAATCAACTGCCCCAAGGGAAAGCCCCTCGAGCTCGTCTTCGGATTCGCTACGGGCGGTAAGGAAAATAACCGGTATCTCTTTTGTCTTCGGGCTTGATTTGAGAATTTTTATTACCTCATAGCCGTTCATCTCCGGCATCTCAATATCAAGAAGGATTATCGCGGGATTGTTGTTTTCCAAAAGTCTGAAGAGCTTGGCCGCCGAAGGCGCGGTGGCGACATCGTATTTTCCTTCCAGCACATTACTGCCGATTCGAAGATTAGCGGGGTCATCGTCCACCAGAATAACAAGCTCTCTCTCGCCCTCCATAACTACTCCTTTTTGTTCGCCGCGACCAATTCCTCAACGGTTTTTACGGCATCGTCGAATTCGGCCATCAATATCTGATCGGATAATTCTTCCAGGACTTCCCTGGCCTTTGATTCTGCCGTTTGCTGGTTCAGCACATTCAGGATGCGTTTAATTTCAGGGACTTTCCGGGATTTAAGTGATTCGGCCAGTTCGCGGAAAAGCCGGATAGTTGAACTGTCAATTTCCTGATTTGTATCAGCCGGAAGGCCCTGTGCCCCGTTTCCCTCCTGGGCAGTTTGCAGGGCAACGCCGATGTTTTTCACCATTGCCGTCAGGCGCTCAAAAAAACCGCCAAGGTGTTCCCGGATAAAAGCCAAATCCCCGGCCCTGCCCGCGGCTTCAAGCTTCTCGGCTCCGGCCGACACTTCCGCCGCTCCGATAGAAGCGGTCGAGCTTTTCAGGGCGTGTACCTGGGTGATAAACATGGGCAGGGTATCCGGCTCAGGAGGCGTTTGAAATAACGGCAGCCTTTCTTCCACATTTTTGCTTAATGTGGACAATATGTTCCTGTAGCCTGCCTCCGTACCACCGGTCATAGCAATGCCTTTTTTTACATCAATACCGGGAATGTTCGGGAATGGGGAGTGGGAGCCAGGAACCATGGGTTGGGGTTGTTCCCCTGTCCCTTCTTTTCTTTTGTCCCGCACAAATTTATTCAGAGCTTCGTCAAGCTGAAAAATGTCGACAGGTTTTGAGATAAACCCGTTAAACCCTTTGGACAAAAAAATCTCGGAAGTACCTACAAGGGCATTGGCGGTGAGGGCGATAATGGGGATGTTCCTGCAATATTCGCTTTCTGACTCCTGCCTAATTATTTTGACCGCTTCGATGCCGTCCATCTCCGGCATCATATGATCCATGAAAACAAGATCATACCTGGGATTTTCCGCCTTAATAAGTTCAATGGCTTTTAGTCCCGACTCGGCCGAGTCCACCAGAAGCCCGTAAGGTTCAAGCAGCCCCCGCGCTATCTGAAGATTCACCGGCAGATCGTCCACTACCAATACCTTGCCGTAAGGCATCCACGAACGGTCAATGCTGTCTCCTTTCATGTCTACCGTGTAATTGAAGCTCCTCAATTTAACGGCGGTCTCGTCCCCGATAGGCTTGTAATCCGCAATACCCTGAATAATCTCCGCCGTAAAAACGGAGCCGGAGCCGTATTCGCTTTCAACAACGATGCTGCCGCCCATCATCTCCACAAGTTTTTTGGAAATCTCAAGGCCCAGCCCCGTTCCCTCAATATTCCGGTTTGCCCTTGTGTCAAGCTGGGTGTAACCGGAAAAAAGTTTAAATATGTCTTCTTTGCGTATACCTATGCCGGTATCCCGCACACCAAAACGAATCAGCACTTCGTTTTCCCGCCCGGATAATTTCTCCCACGCGACACTCAGGGTAACGCTTCCTTCCTTGGTATATTTAATCGCGTTTGAAAGAAGGTTATTCAGTACCTCTTTAATCCTGAGTTCATCCCCCACGAGCGTCAGGGGGAAATCCCCGCTTATTTCCAGGATAAAGACAATCGGCTTTGAGCCGATACGTACCTTGTTTAGCATAACCGTGTCGCTTAAGAGCGACGCGGTTTCGTATTCAACCGGAATAAGTTCAAAGCTCTTTGCTTCTATTTTTGAAATGTCCAGAATGTCGTTGATGATCCCCAGAAGGGATGAACCTGACTGATGAATTTGCTGGATGTCATTCCTGCTGGCTTCAGGCAGTTTCCCTCTGCGAAGAACAATTTCCGAGAGACCAATAACCGCGTTTAAGGGTGTGCGTATCTCGTGGCTCATCGTGGCAAGAAACTGGCTTTTGGCCCGGTTTGCCTGAATTGCAATTTCGGTCTGCTTTTCCAATTCCACCGTGCGCTCGTGTACCGCTATCTCCAGCATAGCGTTGGATTTTTCAAGCTGCTTGTACATATCGCTGAATCGCCACGATAAGGCAAAGACCATCCCGACGTAAACCACAATTACACTGTATGAAAAAAGAGAGACGTTGTTTTTTAAAATCGTATTGTACAGGATGTCAAAAACCCCGCATAAGTAGCATATCACCATGCCAGCCAGAATGTTGCCGATAGGCAGGTCCGGAGCCTTGCCGGCATCGTTTCCTGGGACTAAAGTCCCTAAGACTTTAGTCTTAAGAACTTTAGTCTTAAGGACTTTGGTCTTAAGAACTTTAGTTCTATGCTTCTTCCAAAGATGGAAATACAAAACTTCGTAAAAGAGAAGGTAAGTAACATAAACCCCGGTTACTACATTCCATATTACTATGACATCCTCCCCGTATTGGCGGCAGAATAGAGTCTGGGTCAGGCAAAGAAAAAAGCTGAATGCCAGATAGCCCTGGCTTATCCTTGTAGTTTTCCCTCTCCCCAAAGCTTCCAGAAACATGCCGAATATCGGGATCGCCAGCATCAGGGAGCCGAATTCCAGGCGTTTGGAAATATCGGAATTGGGAATCAGTAAATTAACCAGTGCCTGTAGACTGACAATATAAACGCCAATAAGGATGGAGAAGATTCCAAAATAGAGGTTAAAAACTTCGGTCTTCTTTTTGACAGAAAAAAACAGCATGAGATAATAGATACCGGTAAAAGCAAAGAAGCCGCACAAAAATGTATACAGATAATCAAATCGGCCACTCTCTATGTTTTTATAGTTGTCCATATATATGGGTGCCGAAGAATAGTACAGCCCTGTACCCCTGTAGGTGGGATCCCCCATGATCCGCAGGGCAAGGATGTTGGTTCCGAGACGGACAAGAGCGCCATCCACCGGAAAAGACACATCATTCCACGTTCGGCGTTCCCTGATTCGGCCTTTTTCATCCAGGTGCATCTCAGACAGGATTAATTTTCCGTTAAAATAAACCTCCCAGCTTTCGCCTATGCCGGCAAAGAAAAACCCGGGGACTACCGAAAGATTCCCATCGAGAAACGCCATGACCGCGCTGTCCATTTCCAGCAGGATAACAATGGTAAATTCCTCCGTGTCCTTTCCCCAGGGCGAAAGGTATATGCGTTTTGGGATGTCCAGCCCGGAATCACCGATACGCCGTGACGGGCTCTCAAAGCGTTTCCAAACGCCTGCGGCTTCGTCCGGAACCTTCAATAAGTCGGCAGGATCAAAACCCTTTCTGGCAAAAGAGGGACATTCCCTCAGGTTGGTGTAGAGAGGGCTGTTCCAGCCGCGCTTGACTTTATATTGCTCATTCCACGCGTAAAACACCACAATAAGCATTGCCGCTGTGTAAAAAATGGGGATAAGGTATTTGGAAAAGTGTGTTTTTTCTTTCTTTATCATAAGTTTATCAAAACACCAATATGATAAATCAACAAATATAATTATTCAACATCGTTTGTAGATCACCGTATTCGCGATACGCCCGTCCATCACAATGTCCAGGGGCTCCTCTGTTTTGCTCCATTTGCAAAACTGCGTCTTTTCCTCGCAATGGAGCGATTTAAGCCATTCCCAATCAACATGATCCCTGTCGTGGCCGGGCGACACCGAAAGATAACCGATATTCATGCTGGTAACGTTATGAAAAAAATGGCTCCCAAGGGAAGACTCAACGTTGAAATTGGGCAGGCTGGTTTCAACGATAACGCGCGAAAATGAAATCTGCGGAAAATTTACGGGAATACCAAGGGAATAATCCCTGGTTCCCCAGCGGCCCGGGCCGACAAGAACGTAACGCCGTCCCCGCGCTTTTAACATCCCGTTGAGCGTTTCAATTTCCTTCGCGATTGCGGCCGTATGCGCAGGCGAGAAAGTTTCAGGATCAACCCATACAATGTCGCTGATCGTGTTATCCCTGCCGTTTCCCATGCTCCTGCCGGAAAAAACAAAGCACCTTTCAACGTTCAATAGATCGATATTGGTTTCCTGCTTTCCGGTGTTTTGAATAAGGGGCTTTATTTGCAGAAGGTAAAAAACCGGCGTTTCGTTTTGTTTGCTGACCGCGAATTCAATCTCGACGGGCAGGCCCATGCTTTTTGAGGCGATGTTCAGAACGGCGTCAAGCACCTCCGCGAAAGGGAACAGATCGTATTTTAAGATTGGGGCAAAATTGATAACCCGTGGGCCCGGCCTGCCGATTCCCGGCTCAAGCCTGTCGTCTTCCCTGTTATACGTGCTGGCCGTCATGGCAAAGTCCTCGTTATTTTCAGCCTCGCTTATATCAAGGCGCTTCAATGCCGCTTCGGGCCCTTCCAGAAGATCCAAAGCGGGGCTTCCCATATCAAGCGCGTAAAAATCGCGCTGGGTGCTGTCTATTCTGGAGCCCGAAACAACAGCGTCTATTTTTGGGTACTTCGGCGAAAACCTGTACGCAGCCCCGCCTAAGACAACATGGCTGCCATGCCCGATTCCAACGACGCAAAGGCCGTCATCGGGCTTAAGGTAAGAAATGGGATAGTAGTTATACGATTGGGCTATTCCTGAAATAATTGGGTAATACCACCTGCCGTTTCTTGTCCCGGTAAATTCCTGGACAATAACCGCCATCCTCTCTTCCTCGATTTTGTATGATGCCGCCTCAAAATACTGGCGGGACGATTCCAGGTACAGGCTTGCGTATACCAGCCGCACCGCGTCGCAAAGCTCCGCAAGGCGCTTTTCAAAACCGGGATTTGAATTCGGAATAACGTAGGTGTCATAGACTCCCGAGAACGGAACCAAAAGCATATCTTCAAACAAGCCTGACGAGCGGACGGCAAGCGGCTTGTTTGTCGTACGCAAAAAAGCCGTCAATCGATCGACCAAATCGTTACGCAGAGGCAGCGAAAGAAACATTTTTTTTATTTCCGCATCGCTCATATCAATCCATGAAAATCCCCACAGATCATTTAGCTCCATGAATTTATCGAATTCGTCTATGCCAATAAAAGCCGTATAGGGTATTTGTATTTCCATTTTTTGTGAAAGGCTGATAAATGCTGAATTTTCTATCAAACTGCTTATGAAAACAATGCCCCGCCCTTTGCCGCCTACCGAGCCGTCCCCGAGCCGGACAAGCTTATTCGGCGGTATCATCGAAGAATCCGAATTCCCGCTCCCAATGTTTTGAGGATCAAGCATCGGGATGCTGCCCCGTGTTTTGGCGGCTTTTATCCTTTCGATGCTTTCGATTAAATAACCACGAATTGTCTCGGTTGAGTCAAAATCATCGGCGCTGAATTTGCGCATAACCCTGGCAATTCTCACTTCTCCCCTTGCCATAAGCCATGCTGAAAAATGATTCATGCGGCTGTGATAATAGATCGAGTCGGACGGAATTGTTTTTAACCGGGTTTCAAGCTCATCCATTGTGGCGGCACGCGACAGTTCCTCGCCATTCGTTTTTCTGAAAACAAAGGGGCCAAAGCCCAGGTGCGTCTGAAAATACACAACCATGTCATGGCCCAGGGTTTTTGAGTTTTTATCGACAAACGCCGCCCCCATCGCGTAAGCTTTTTCCCGGTTTATATCCTCACTGGATTGCAGAAGAATGGGGGTTTCCGGCCTTCTTGCCTTTACCTCTTTAAGGAATTTAAAACCGGCTTCGGGATCGTCAACGCCGTTAAGCGGATAGCGGACATCGGAAATTACCGTCAGCAAGTATGGCTCATAACGTTTGTACAAATCAAAAGCTTCTTCGTAGCTGGAAGCCAAAAGAATTTTGGGCCGCCACCTCATCCTTATTATTTTGTTTGTTTCGACAGAGCGCTCTTCCTCCAGAAGAATTTTGGTCTGATTTAAAACCACCGAGTAAAGCTCCGGCAGATAGCGCGAATAATAGCGGACAGAATCCTCGATAAGAAGGATTACCGGAACCATGCCGATTAGCGTGTCATTGTCAATATTGCGCAGATCTTCAATGTATTTGATCATGGCGACGAACAGTTTGGAATAACCGTTCCAGACAAATATTTTGTCGATGACCGCTTTACATTCGGGCCTTGTGGGATCAAGGCCAGCCAGGCTTGAGTTGTTCATCGCAAGGAGCAGGACAGGCACATCAGAAGAATGCGCTTTCATTTTTCCGGCAAGCTCAAGGGGCGTGTCAAAATCAAGCCCCGCCATGAGAATGACCATGTCGTATTTGGAACGGCTGAACATTTCGATCGCGGACTCAGGCGTGTACGCGCAACTCACCCTTGGGACTGTGTTCAAGTTCAGGCTGAAAAACTCGCCGTAAATTTGCTCCGCCAGCGCCCCGTCCTGCTTTATCACAAAAGAGTTGTACAGGCTCGCGACAAGAAGAATCTCGTTCACCCTGTAGCGCATGAGATCGTGAAACATATCCCGCTCGCGGTGTTCTTTGTTGTAATTCTCGATTAACTCTTTAAAATACATAACACCGCTAAACAAGGCCCTGGGCTATCATAGCGTCGGCGACTTTTTTGAAGCCGGCGATGTTCGCGCCGACAACGTAATTGCCCTCAAAGCCAAAGGACTTCGCGGTTTCAACACAGGTTTTGTGGATGTTGCGCATAATTTCATGCAGGCGCCTGTCGACCTCTTCGGCGCCCCACGAAAGCCTCATTGAGTTCTGGCTCATCTCAAGGCCCGATGTAGCCACGCCGCCC
>Ga0268262_10002723_pt1 | contig 20014 bp, 20 predicted proteins | sample TergutNc150P3_FD_190354 | JGI IMG/M metagenome (GOLD analysis project Ga0268262, IMG submission 190354) | Nasutitermes corniger P3 segment gut microbial community from laboratory colony in Florida, USA - Nc150 P3 (SPAdes) (version 2) | ecosystem: Host-associated > Arthropoda: Insects >... | reverse complement strand
AAGGCTGAAGAAAAGGAGTAAGGGCATAAATGTCGAAGGCACATAGAGGTAAAGGTATTCGGGAATTGTTTGCCCACGGCAGGGGAACGTGTCCGGTTTGCGGCGCAAGCGGCATAAAACTCCTGTACGAGCAGGATGCGGGTGGTCAGAAAGTAAAGGTGTGCAAACCCTGTAAAGCGGCCATTAAACACGGGAAGAAAAGCGTCCCGGTTACAGAAGCCGCCGCCCCTGCCGCCGAATAATTTATTGTACTGCCCTTAAAGCAGCATAAATGGACGAACAAAAACTCGCCTGGAAGGAAGAAAACCGGAAGAAGGTTTTTGACTGCCGGGTGTTTTCAATTTATGAAAGTTACTGTAAATCCCCCCATAATGAACAGAGTACATTTACCATTCTTGATACCGCGGACTGGGCTATTGTAATGCCGGTTTTGGAAACGCCTGAAGGGAAAAAATTTGTTATGGTGTGGCAATGGCGGCATGGCGCGCAGGCTATGAGCCTGGAATTTCCCGGCGGTGTTTTTGAGCCGGGTGAAACTCCGCAGGACGCGGCAGCCAGAGAATTGCGGGAAGAAACCGGCTACAAACCGGGGTCACTGCGAAAGTTGGGGGAATTCAGCCCCAATCCGGCGATTATGTCAAACAAAGTCCACTTTTTTCTCGCTGAAAACCTGGTGAATACCGGCAGTCAGGACCTTGACGCGGATGAATTTGTAACCGTGGAATTGGTCAATGTCGAGACGGTTTGTAAAGGCATGGGCAAGCCCCCCTATCTTCACGCGCTGATGGGCAGTGCCCTCGCGCTGTACGTACAACAACAATCTACTGGTCGTAACGTCTAAAATTTTACTTTAAGAAGAAATTTTACCACGGAGTACACGGAGGTTTAAGATATTAGTATCTTAATTTCTCTTCCTCCGTGAAACTCCGTGATCTCCGTGGTGAAATTCTTTTTTTTCGTCTCGCACAGTTCTGTTTACTGAAGCGGTTTATATGTCTTGTTCGCGTCCCAAGCGCCTTGCCGGACTTCGCCTTTCAGGCTGGGAATGTCCAAAACAGTGCCCGGTTCAATCACGTTGGGGTTATTGGGATCGGGCAGTTTTGCTTTATTGGCATTGTACAGCACGCGCCATTGGCGGGGATTTCCGTAGACCCAGGGGCGGCCGGCGATATTCCAGAAACAGTCATGAGAAACGCTCCAGACCCTGACGGTGTAACTGGCCGGAAAGGCATCAGCCGCCGGTACGCTGGTAGTTATTGTTATTCCCGTTTGCTGGGAGACATATTCATCTGAAAGTTCGGCAAATTGAATCGCCGCCTCGGCAAAACTGGTGGAAGTGTCATAATCGCCGAAGTTATAGGCGTCTTCGGCAAGTTTGGTAAGCCGCTGGCTTTCCATGAGGTACTCGTTGCTGCGAATGCCGTCGGGTGTTTTTTGTTCTGTACCTGGAGAAGTCTTTCCTGCGGCGGCTGGTTTTTCGGAGGCTGGTTTTTCAGCGGTCGGGTTTTTTCCGGATGGCTGCGCATCATTTTTATTAATCAACTCTATATCCGAAGACGCTTTCAGCGCATCGGTAAACTCACGGTCAGAAGCCAATTCTATGTCGATGGTTTTCCCCCCGGTGGACTTCCCCTGCTGGGCAAAAACCGGCTGAATTCCCGTCAATATGACTATTGATAATACCAGGTAAAATTTGAGGTTCATTTTGACCTTCCTTTCATGATGATTTCCGCTTGCCGGGCGGCCTCATCACTTTTTTGAATTTTTTCACGCGCTTCCTTGATTGTTTCCGCGGCATTCTGACGTTTTTCTGACGCTAACGCGCTGGCTGTGATAAACATAGTCTCTGAATTGATGAATTGTTTGGAGGCTTCTTCGTAATTTTGGGAATTATAAAAGGCCACGGATGCTTTATAAGTCGAGTCGGCCTCGGTGAAAAGGTCTCTCACCGCAATATCGGCTTTAATATCCAGCGCGGCCCGCCGTTCGGCTTCCGCCGATGAAAAACGCAGTTCCGCATAAGTGGCCCATCCGACAGACAGGATTAAATTGTACCTGATCAGGGCCTCACTGGCATTTTCCTGCGCCAGGGAATAGTTTCCCGCCTGGTACGCGGCTATTGCATCATTGAGGATTTCTCCGGCGCGGTTAAAATTATCCATATCATAGGTTTCAAATTCCCTTCCTTTAATTTCCCGCTGCGCCAGCCATGCATTGTGGGCGCTGCTCATGGTCTGGTACATCAGAAGGGCCTGGGCGGCGGTACTCCTCGCCGTATAGTAATCCTGCCCTTTATACTGATCCCTGGCTGACAGGGCGGTTTTATCGGCAAGGGCGAAAATATCCGGGAAAAAAGCCCGTACGCCGGCGGCGACCAGACTGCTTCTCAAAGCCATAATTTCGTCTTCCCTGGCCTGGGCGTACAGGGGAATTGTCAGCTTAAAAACAGAATCAAAGGCGTCTGCGGCGGTATTGTATGCGGCCGGGGTTTTGGTTTTGGCGCTGCCGGCATTGGCGTACTGCGCCTCGGCGGCCTCCCATTCACCGGGAAAATAGGCAGGACTCTCAAAATCGGCTGCCTTTTTACGGGCCTCTTCCGCCCTGGCTATGGCAGTGTTTAAGGCGTCCGGCTGCGGGGTTTGCGCTGATATTAAACAGGGCAGAACAAGCATGGTAATGATAAAAGGAGCAATAAAAAGTAACTTTTTCATGGGCCGCTCTCCTTTGGAAACTATATATAGTTCGATTATACCCTTTTTTGCTTGTCTATGCAAGATACGCCGCCTTTTTTGCGGTTTTTACTTGACAAAAAGCCTGTTTTAGTATATTCTTACCATAGAATACTATATAAAATGGGCTTTCTGAGGAAGCCCGCGGGCTTCAAAAGGAGCCTGAATAATCGGTAAGGGGATACATCATGGAATGGATGTTTTGGATTATCCTCCCTCTTGCCGGGTTGAGCTTAGGCTGGATTATAAGATGGCTGTATGCCAGATTTCAACTTACGGCATCGGAGCAACGCGCCGAACGTATAAAACAGGATGCGATAAAGGAAGCTGAAGCTAAAAGGAAAGAAATACTCCTTGAAGCGAAAGAAAGAGTTATCCAGGAACGAAACCAGCAGGAGAAAGAGACCCGGGAACGCAGGGCAGAGTTGCAGCGGCTTGAACGCCGTGTAGTGCAAAAAGAAGATGCGCTGGATAAAAAAGTCGCCCAGATTGAGCGAACAGAGCAGATATTGGCCGACAAGGAGCGGGCTTGCCAGGAGCGGGAAAATACCCTCAGTAAGGAGGAGGAACGCTACCGGGCGGAACTGGAACGAATTTCCGGCCTGAGCGCCGAAGAAGCCAAGTCCCTCATCATCAAAGACATGGAAGATGAGGCCAAATATGACGCCCAGGGCCTTATCAACAAGATCGAGCAGGAAGCGAACCTTTCCGCGGAGAAAAAGGCCCGGGAAATACTGGTAGCCACCATTCAGCGTTTTGCCTCCGAGGTAACCGGGGATGTTACGGTAGCGACCGTTACCCTGCCCAACGATGAAATGAAGGGCCGGATTATCGGGCGGGAAGGGCGGAATATCCGCACCCTGGAAACGCTGACCGGCGTGGACATTATCATTGATGATACGCCCGAAGCGGTGGTTATATCGTGTTTTGACCCGGTTCGCAAGGAAATTGCCAAGGTAGCGCTTGAAAAACTCATTCTGGACGGGCGGATTCACCCGGCGCGTATCGAGGAAATTGTCACCAAAGTCAGCAAGGACATTTCCCAGAAGATTTTTGAAGAAGGGGAGAAAGTTCTTTTTGATCTGGGCATTCATAATATCAAGCAGGATGCCATCCGCGCTCTGGGCCGCCTTTATTTCCGTACCAGTTACGGGCAGAACGTGCTGAACCATTCCAAGGAAGTTGCCGTTCTTGCGGGGATGCTTGCCGCCGAAGTTGGCTGTAACCGGGATTTGGCCAAACGGGCCGCCCTGCTGCATGACATCGGCAAAGGTGTGGACACGGATTCGGACCTGAACCATGCGGAAATCGGCATGGATATGGCCCGCAAAATGGGCGAGGACGCGCGTGTTATCAACGCTATTGGCAGCCACCACAACGATATAGAGCCGACCTGCATAGAGTCGGTGCTGGTGCAGATAGCCGACGCCATTTCCGCCGCCCGGCCCGGCGCCCGCAAGGAAACCCTTGACAACTATATCAAGCGCCTCGAAAACCTTGAAAATGTCGCCAAAGATTTTGAGGGCGTTTCCAGCGCCTTTGCCATTCAGGCGGGGCGGGAACTGCGCGTCATTGTCAATAACGAGACCGTCAACGACGACCGTTCCCGCGAGCTTGCCCGTGGAATCGCCAAAAAGATCGAAAACGATCTGCGTTATCCCGGCCGGATCAAGGTAACTACGATCAGAGAGACCAGGGTAACGGAATACGCGCGTTAATAGGGGCGGGGAGAGGATCATAACGGAATCTTGTTAATGGCTGTGCCGTTGAAGATTCCGTTCCCCAGCCCATATGTGTGCCGCTGACATTATATGAAAATAATATATATACTTTTTATTGTATTGATTTGCGTTGTTTTTGCAGGATGCGCTACTGCAAATTATGGTAGTTTTTATATTTCATATGTAGACAGCAGTTCAATTTCGGCAGAATACAAATTAAAAGACGGTGAGGAGCCAAGAATAATTCCCACTGATAATATTGTTGATGAATTTAAAGCTTTATCTAATAATTATGTTTGTATAGGATCAACTGATTTTAACGCGCCTAAAACTAATATAGAAGCTGTCATTAAGGAACAGTGTTTAACGAATGGCGCCAGGATAGCAATATATCAAGTTGTATATACCCATACTGTCCGCGGTGAGCCTCCACCACGATATAATAGGAATAATTATGGCGGTCGCGCTGATGCGGTAGGAATAATTAGTTCAATAAATGACCTTGTTGATGTAATAATCAGTTCTCAAAAAATAGATAGATATAACTATAATGTTTATTATTTTGTTCCTTCTCAATTATAGGTACTGGACGTGGTCTGATTTTTTAAGATTTTCGCCAGTTCAAGTATTGTTTTTATATCTTTTTCGCCCAATTCAGGCAGTATCTGAATTATTGAACGAATATTATGATCAAATAGTTTATCCTGTTTTTTGATTTTTTGACCTGTTACCAGATATTCGACCGTTACATCCATAGCATCGGCTATTTTTACCGCAATATCCGCCGGCGGCATTGAGGCCCTTACTCCCAGATAACAATCTAAAGTTCCTTTGGGAATCCCTGTTTTAGCGCTTAATTGCTTAACGGTCAAACCAAGATAGTCAAGTTCAGCCCGTAAATTAGTCTTAAAATCAGACTCCATTCATACAAAATAAAGCAATTTCAGTATTTTGGACTTGACAATATTGAAATTGAGGTGTTTTAATTAATGTAATATCTCATTTGAGATATTAAAAACTACGAAATAGGGACATTTCGGTCAAAAAACGGCGGAAAAGACCCCGTAAGGAGAAAAAAATGGCAAATAAAAAAAATTGGCTGGGGATACTGGTAATGGTACTGGTATTTGGAATAACAGTTTTGGGGTGTGAGCAAGAAGAAAATAAAGAAAAGGATAAAAAAAGTAAAGGCTACACATTTACATTTGAGGTTCAGAATTACAATCTTTTTGGACAAGTTGGGTACGGCGGAGGTAAGATAGTCAAACTTGAGTTCCTTAACGGCAATAATCCAGAAGCGCCTGTGATACAAACGGAGGAGGTCGATCTCTCATCTGAACAAAGTGCAACCTTTAAAGTATCCGGCTTTACCGAGAAAGGTTATTGGGATGATAAACGATTTTACGCTATTCGTATTTTTTATGCGGATGGAACGAGAGGTGGTGGTACTGACGAATCAAGAAACAACGCCAAACTTCTTGCTTGGTGTCAAGATCAAACTATAATTTTTGTTGAGAGGTAGTGAGCTTTAAGCAGATTTTACGGCACATAATGCGGCGCCTTGACACAGGATAAAGATAATCATATATTGTATTTGACTATTTTTGGAGGGTTTTATGCCTGCGATTAGGCCCAGCGCCGATTTACAGAGTAATTATAACGAGATTTCTGAGTTGTGTCATGAATATCAAGAGCCAATTTTTATAACCAAGAATGGAACCGGAGATCTTGCCGTAATGAGTATAGAAACGTACGAATTACTCTCGGGGAGATTGCAGTTATATTCTTCAATTGAAGAGGGGTTGGAACAGGTTAAGCAGGGAAAAATTAAACCAATGAAAGAAGCCATAAAATCCATGAGGGTATAAATAATACAATAATGTATTTCTTGAATATCACAGATATAGCCGAAGAAGATATTTTATCTACGGTAAGATATATCGCTAATGTACTGAAGGCTCCAATGGCGGCAAATAATTTATTGGATGAAATTGAAAAATATGAAGAAATACTTGAGAATACTCCCAATATATACCCATTTGTATCAGATGAATATTTAGCAAAAAAGGGATTAAGATTTGTGATGGTAAAAAATTATATAATGTTTTATACAATAAATGAAGATGAAAAGACGGTAAATGTAATAAGATTTTTATATGGTCGAAGAGACTGGAATAATATATTAAGATACAGTTAATATGAAACCTTATTTTCTCGGACTATTTTCCTGGGTTAACTTAAGGTAGGTAAATTCAAGCCATCCGGCGCCGCCGCCGGCTTCAACAAGAAACTTTGCCTCGTACATATTGCCCAGCGGCAGGCCCATGCGCTCCCATTGCTTGAAATGTTCGGTAATGGAAATTGTTCCGCACTGGCGGGGCGTCTGGCGTATGCTGAAGTATTGGGTGAATGTTTTTAATCCGTCTATCGAAGGCTGGTTATTCCTCACATTTTTTACAACTTTGTAATATGCGTCATCTATTATAAAACTGCCCAATACGGTTCCTTTTGTTGTGCCGGTGGTGATAGGAGTGGTGTCTTCTTGCCATTTGTTACCAAACCAATCTTCCACAATATAATATTCTATCAATTTTTCTTCATCTTGTTTGGCGGCCGGGTTTCTTGCCCAGCCGTAAATCCCTATATAAGAATAATCACCGGCGGTGCCGCGTCCCGATCTTGTGTAGTTAAAATCCGCGTACATATTCTTGTATTCGGTGTATTTTCCGCCGTTACCCCAGTAAAAACCTATGCGGCCCAAAAAATCGTCAGGGTTGTTCCATTCAGCCCTAAAAGCCGCTCCGCCCCCCTGATCCGGTCCGAACCATATAAATTGGTTGTTATTCCCGCCCTGAGTCCACATTTCGTAGCCGTAAGGCGAACCGCTTAGGGGCCTGTTTCCGCCGCTGTTGGCTGTAAATGTTACCCCGCCGGTTAATTTTGTATTTTGGATGCATGGATTCACTTTTTGTTCCTCTTGTTGTTTTTGCTGTTTAGGCGTTATACATGCCGCCCAAAGACAGGAAGCTAAAAATAGTATAACAATTCCCAACAAATTTTTCATGCCGGTAACTCCTTCTTTATATTATATCATTATAAATGATTAAAATGAACATTTTTCATCATTTTGTAAAAAAGCAATTTTGGAACAATAAAGTATAAACCATAATGGTATAATATGACAGGATGGGCATTAACATGGATCATATTGATATCTTACAGGAAATACTGCGATACATTGACATACACATAAAAGAAGAAATGAATGTTGAAAAACTGGCGGAACGGGCGGGTTTTTCCCCGTATTATTTCTGCCGGATGTTCCAATACGGCGTCGGTTCTTCGATTATGGAATATGTAAGAAACAGGCGGCTGGCTTATGCCGCTTCGGAATTAAATGCGGGGCGTAAGATACTCAACATAGCGGTTGATTACGGATTTGAGACACATTCGGGATTTTCAAAGGCGTTTCGGCGTTATTTTGGGTGTCCGCCGGAGATATACCGCGCTTACGCGACATTCGATGTTCCAAAGATACCCGATCTTTCAAAATCCAATCAATTTATTTCCGAATTCATTATAGAACCAAAAATAATAGCAAAGAAGACATCTTTTAAGATAGCGGGTTTCGCTTTTAAAATAAAACTGCCCATAAGTATTTCGTCTCCGGTGCCGCGTTATCTGGATCCCCAAAGCCCTGTTGCCGATATTGATGATGGAAGAAAACCCCTTAATAAACTTCAGGAACTATGGGAAGAATGCAGGGCCGACGGAAGGCTGGAAAAATTACACGGGGAATCATTTCTTAAATTTCACGCGGAATACGGGGCTTGCTTTTTCAAGGATAATGATGAGGATAAATCCGTATATCTTATCGGAGTGGAAGCAAAATCAAGGGCGGCTATTCCTTTTGAGTATGATGTTTATACGATACCCGAAGCCTTGTTCGCGGTTTTTTCAACGCCTCCATCCAATGATGATAATTTTTCATCAATACTAAAAGATACATGGAAATTTATTTTTTCCGAATGGCTGCCCAATTCAGGTTATGAATTTGACGACAACTCAATTGCTTTTGAACTTTACGATGAACGCAGTACGGTCGATACCGGGAAAGTCTGCGGTATATGTATCCCCATTGTAAACAGGCAGCTTTAATATCAATTTGTAAAAAGCAATTCAGGAACAATCAACGGCAATCCCAGAACAACTTATTATCCGCTCAAACGTTATATTTTGTGTAGAAACATTTGAGGAGGATTTTATGTATGGTTTTAAATTTGGCTGGATAGTTCCCGCTATCGTGTTGTCTGTTTTGCTTATTGTTATAGGGGTTGGTATATATCAGGTTAATTTGAACGAAAACCCCTGGTATTTTGGTGAAAGCAATACAGACGCCGGATGGGAGTTTTTAAAAAACTCCAGTTATAATAACAGCGCTGTAACCAGTTCCGCTGAACAGCAGTGATCGCCCGTTGACGTAAAGGAGAGAGGTTGTTAAAATGATTATTGGTTTAATATGCGCATTATTATCGTGGGCGCCGGTATGGTTGGCACTCAACTGGCAAAGGGTCTCATCCGCGAAAAGCACGATGTTTCCCTGATTGAAGCGGATGAAGAGCGGGCCAGGCATACATCAAACCGTATTGACTGTATGGTGATTCACGATCAGGGGAACAATCCCAGGGCCCTGGAAGAAGCGGGTATTGCCAATGCGGATGCCCTTGTCTGCGTTACCGGTTCCGATGAAGTGAATATGATTATCTGCGGTCTTGCGGCTTCACGATACGGAAGGCTGCCGGATGCGGAAGCCCTTATCAAAATTGCGCGGGTCAGAAATGATGACTATGTCTACTTGAGCCAATCATCAGACAAAGAAATACTGGGTATCGATCATTTTATTCATCCCAATCTGGAAGCGGCCCGCTCAATAATGCAGGCCATAAAACACGGCGCGTTAGGTAATATTGTTTCGTTTCCCGGCACCCAATATGTGCTGGGGTCGGTTGATGTTGCGGCGGGCAGCGCTCTTGACGGATTGGCGCTTAAGGATTACCAGGGTCTGAACGCCGGAGAAAGTTTGATCACCCTTGTTGAACGAAACGGCGGAGCGCTGCTTCCCTCGGGCGCTACCGTGCTTGCCGGGGGAGACCGGGTATACATTCTGGCGGATAAAAATGATCTGCCCCGCATTTTTGGTCTTGCGGGAAGCGCCGAACAACCTATCCGCAGGGTGGGAATTGTGGGCGGCGGCAAGGTGGGTTCTCTTTTGACCGAAGCTTTGCTCAACAGTTCTCCGGAAATTGATTCTGAAAAATATTTTTTTTCCCTGCTGAAAACATTGATTTCGCGAAACAACCGCCAGATTGTTATTATCGAACAGGATTACCGGGTCTGTAAGGATCTGGCGGCCCGTTTTCCCGACGCGTTGGTTTTGAATAATGATATTTCTGACGAAAGTTTTATCACCGAAGAGCAGCTTGATACCCTTGATCTTCTGGTAACTACTACTTCCAATCAGGAGCTTAACATTATTACCGCGGTATACCTTAAATCACGGGGCGTTAAGCGGACAATCGCAATGGTTAATGGTTCCGAACACGCGGCTATGGCCCGGCATCTGGGAGTGGACGTGGTGATGCCGATTCAATCGGTTGTTGTCGATTCAATTCTTTCCCGCCTGATGGGAAGCGGTATTAAAGAAGTACACAATCTGGGAGACGGCAGCGTAGAGATAATTGAAGTTGAGATAGGGGAAAATGCCCCCATTGTAAACAAGCCGATCAAGCAGTTTGCGCTTTCGGGAGGCGGTCTTTTGATGCTGGTAACGCGAAGCGGCAATTCTTTTATTCCGCGGGGCGATTATGTTTTTTGCCGGGGAGATTACATTCTCCTTCTTTGTAAAACCGGCGGCAGAACGGAGATAAAAAAATATTTTGGCGCTGACCGGTAGTTTCTTTTCCAATGTTAAAAGCTCAAAAGGCCCTGCGGCGCATACATTGGCGCTTTTATTAGTTTTTTTTGCGTGGGCGGCCGCCTGCCTGCTGGGAGCGTTCCCCTATTATTTCAGCGGATGTATCCCGCGGTTTACCGACGCTGTTTTTGAAAGCGTTTCCGGCTTTACCACTACCGGCCTTACTGTGTTACGCGATATTGAAACAGTTCCGCTGTCCGTTTTGTTTTGGCGGGCGTTAAGCCAATGGCTGGGCGGCCTGGGGATTTTATTGTTCATTATCGTTCTGCTGCCTTCGCTGGGATCCGGAGGGGGGCAAATTTTCAGGACAGAAACATCCGGCCCGGAAAGGGAAAAGGTTACCTACCACGTCAATCGCTCCGCGCGCATTATCCTGCTGATTTATGCGGGCCTGACCGCGGCGGAAACATTCCTGCTGCGCTGTTTTGGCATGAGCTGGTTTGACGCGGCAACGTACGCTCTTTCGACAATGGCGACCGGCGGTTTCAGCTCTCATAATAACGGTATTGCATTTTACCATTCACCGGCCATTGAATGGATTTTGGCGGCGTTCATGTTTTTGGCGGGGTTTAACTATTTGTTGATCTGGCGGATGCTGCGGGGCAAATTCCGCGATTGTTTGCGCAACAGCGAGGCAAAGGTCTACACGGTGATAGTTGTTCTGGTAAGCATGGTTATCGCTGCTGCTGTTTTTTCTGTCGGCTATTCCCCGGAGAAGGGAATGCGAAACGCTTTGTTTAATACTGTTTCAATTCTCAGCACTACCGGTTTTTCCTGTGCCGATACCGGCGCATGGCCGGCTCTCGCTCAGGGCTTGCTGTTTTTTCTTATGTTTTTGGGCGGCTGTTCTCTTTCCACCGCCGGGGGCGTTAAAATTGTCCGCTATATTATTCTGGCAAAACAGGCGGAAAACGAAATGAAAAAAATTCTCCATCCCCGCGGCGTGTTCAACATCCGGCTTGACGGCAAAAGCGGGAAAAAAGATGTGGTGTATGGAGTGGCCGGTTTTGTGTTTCTCTATTTTTTGTTAATATTTTTATGCGCCCTTTTGGTAAGCAGCGCCGGGGAAGATATTTTTTCTTCATTAAAAACGGCGTTGGCCTGTCTGGGGAATATCGGTTTTATTAATCCGATCCCCTATTTCCCCGCCTATGTTAAGTGGGGCCTTGCCCTGACAATGCTCATTGGCCGCTTGGAGCTGTGGGCCGTGCTGGTATTTTTTACCCGCGATTTTTGGAAATTATAGGAACAAAAAAATGCGGCAGGCAAAATCGGCAAAAAACAATATTATTCTTCGCTTATGGGCGCTGCTGTTGGGATTTTTTCCGGTGATAATGTTTCCCCCGCTCATAATGGCTGTTACCGCGGGTGAGCGGTATATGATACCGGGCTTTGCGGTTCCTTCGTTTATTACCGCAATCCTGGCTCTGATCAGTTTTTTCTCTCTGCGAAAAAATAAAATCCAGTTAAGCGTCAAACTTGGTTTTTTGCTGGTATGCGGAAGCTGGATATGGGCAAGTTTTATCGGCGCTGTTCCCTTTTATTCCGCCGGTTTGAATTTTACCGACGCCTTTTTTGAAAGCGCCTGTACCTTTGCCACAACCGGCGGCACCGTCATTGACAATATAGAAGCCATGCCCCGGTCACTGCTTCTTTGGCGCAGTCTGGCCCACTGGTTTGGCGGTATCGGGATTGTGATGATCTCTGTCGCGCTGATGCCCCTGCTGGGTATCGGCGGATTTCAGCTGGTCAAAGCCGAAGCGCCGGGACCGGAAAGAGAAAAAATTACTCCGCGGATAACCGCAACCGCGAAAATACTCTGGCTTGTTTACTGCGCGCTTACCTTTATTGTGTTTTGCCTTTACCTCCTGGGCGGCATGAACTGGTTTGACGCGCTCTGCCATGCGCTGAGTACCATGGCCTCAGGCGGCGTAAGCACCAAAAATGCGGGCCTTGTCGCGTTCAATTCACCGTTTATTGAGGCGGTTGCCACGGTCTTTATGCTGCTGGCGGGTTTCAATTTTAATTTATACTACCGGCTCTTGCAGGGAAAATTCAGTGAAATAAAAAACAACACCGAAGCGCGGGCGTACCTTGTTATTTTTGCCCTTGCCGTCGGAATTATCACCCTGTCTCTGCTGCCGGTGTACGGGTCTTTTGTTTCGGCGCTGCGTTATGCGGCATATCAAAGCGCGTCAATGCTTTCTACCACCGGCGCGGCTATCGCCAATTATGAGACATGGCCCGGCCTTGCCCGTATGGTTTTGTTTGGTTTGATGTTTATTGGCGGCTGTTCCGGTTCCACCGCCGGGGGGATAAAAGTTATACGTCATGTTATTCTCTGGAAACAAATGGGCAATGAATTGCGTAAGGTTGTCTATCCGCGGGGGATATTCAGCATACAGCTTAACAAGCGGGTTGGGCGAAAAGATGTCATTTATGGCACGGCGGCCTTTATTTTTGTGTACATGGCTATCGTCGCCGCAACCACCCTTGTCACCGCCGCGTCGGGAATAGACATTTTTTCTTCATTTAGCGCTTCCCTTTCGATTATGGGCAACATCGGCGTTGGTTTTGGCGCGGCCGGTCCTTTCCACAACTACGGCGCGTTTCCGAATCATATCAAATGGCTTTATTCATTTGTAATGCTCGCCGGCCGTCTGGAGATTTGGACAATGCTGATTCTGTTTAATCCGGTGTATTGGAGAAAGTAAATAATTATACATAATGTTTGCCTTGTTTTTCGCATCCTGATATATTATATTATAAGATGGGGGAAAAGATGCAGAAAATCATTTTTCAGACAATATACACCGTCTTTATTGGCCTGTTCATTTACTCCTGTTCGGAACCTATTCTGCCGAAACGGGTAGGAGTAAAAGGAACGCTGAATGTGCCAATAAAAGTAGGGGCGGTAAGGCAAAATTCCATACTTACGGATAAAATGAATGAAATCTTTGCCGCCGGCAAACAAGAAGACACAAAAGTATATAGTGTCGATTATGAAGATCAGACGGTTCAGACATTTTGTATCTATATTCCCATTGAAATGACAGAAGAGCTTAACCCCGGCAACTTTCTGAAAACAATAGACGAGTATATAAACGGTGGAATGAAGGCGGAACCAAAAGAAATTAGTGTACCGCCAATGCCATACCTTGGAGGCGTTATCCCTATTAGAGAAATTACAGAACAGATGGGTATTAAGAATACCTATGTTCCCCTTCAGAGTATTGCCGGATATGTAGAAACCATTGATTTTGGTACAAGCCAGGATGATATTGATTCGGGTAGAGGGATAATAGGGATAGATTTTTATTTTGATACAATACCCCCTGGACTTGCAATGAAAGTTGAATGCTACGAAGCCGAAGGTGGTAATCCAATATATCCACTGCTTTTTTCAGATGGTCCAAAAGAACTTCTTCCAGGTCGCAGCATTGTATTTTGCAACGATGAGCCAAGACAGTTGGCGCTTGAAAATTATCAAAACGATGAAGAAGGAAAGCCAATAAGAGTGTTATATTTTGCAATGGATTTACAATCAACTGATACTGCTAATCCGGGCTTGTGGAACCCTGCCGCCTGTGGTTTCTCCGGGAATACGATTGAAATAAAAGGAAAGATGCGTGTTCTTCGTAAGTGGACAAAAGCCAAAGTTAATCTCAAGAATGCTCTCAAAGCGTCGGCCGCGATAGGCAACGAATATGGCAAGTTTCCTGCCGAGGCTTTTGATTTATCCAGACTAAGAGATTATTTTGACGGCGGATTCGATTTCAACGGTTTGGAAGTTAAAATATACATGGACGGTTCTGATTTAATAGATTACCTGGGAGCGCAGCTATTACTGAAGGCGCAGTACAATGGCAAAACCGGTACTGATGGAGAAAATTTATATCATGGTGATTTATCTGTAAATAAAAAGCCAATAGACATGGATGACTATCTGGTAAAAAAAGGAAAAGAAACATTCTACAAAGATAAGGATCTGCCGAACCTGTCCAAACATGACGCTATAATAGACGATGATACCATATCGGATATTTTTAGAACAATGCCCACTGATTTATCTTTTATATTTACAATAGAAATAGAAGATGGCAAGCCGTTGACCATATACCCGGAGCTATTTAATAATATCGATGATTCCGGCGCAATCAAAACGACATTGATGATAATGATGCCCTTGAGCTTGAAAGCAGCAGGAAATGAAAAAAGTGTAATTTCTTTTCCTGATATGTTCGGAAAAACTGATCTCTTCGGCAGAGAAAAACCCGAAGACCTGTTTAGCGAGGCGGATATTAATTATATCAGGATGACTATTGATTTTTATGATCAAATTTTTACCGGCGGATATTTATTCATTAACCAGGAGAAAGACCTGTTTCCCCAGGGTATCCGGTTAAATGGTAAAGAATTGGTATTAAATTTTACCGATGAACAAATTAAAGAAGTTGAGACAAAACTGATTGTACCCAGTATTAAAGTTGAATTTGACCCGGGCGGAACGATAAATATTCCGAAAAAACTGGGGATAGTCAGTATAAAATTTGAAGTGAAAGGTATTATCAACATCGGAGAGCTTTAAGAGTGAAGAAAGCGCTTGTATTTCTTTTCATGGTGTTTATTTCCCTGTTTCTCTGTGCGCAGGAAAATTTTGATAATTTTGATAGTTATGTCTCGAACATACAGGAACCGGAAACCTTGGAAACCATGGAAAATATGGAAACCATGGAAAACAATGAAGAACCGGAAGAGCCCGCGGGATTCCGCTTTAAAAACCGCACGGTGGAATTAAGCATAGCCAATATCAGCGTTGATGTTTCCAATAATTTTATTTCCGCCTCGGATGTCTTCAAGAACCCTTTTTATTTGCTTCTGCATACCAAGGAAATCAGGCAGGATCCTGTCTTTATTTACCGGGATGATATTGTTATTGATATTAATGATTTTTTTAATGGTTTTAAATTTAATTTTAACGCGGCTGTTAAGCCTTTTTCTTTTAACTTTAACCGCAATGACAACTGGGGCTTTGGCCTCGACATTGGTCACATCAATGCCGTGGGGAATGTGTATATTTCAGGAAATCTAATGCATCTGGGAGGGGCGGACAATGAGAAAGTCGATGTGGGCGCCGCGGTTTTTGCCGATGTGGGTATTCCGGTTTTTTTTCATGTTAACGAATATAAAATCAGGATACGGCCGGCGGTCTATATGCCAATTCTCTATTCCAAGCCAAATATAACTTACAACAAGAGAAATATCGGAGAAGGAACATATGTCGAAACTGTTTACGATATGCGTGTCTATTCCATCGTTGATATGGATGACGACATAATGCAGGGTCTGAAAGACAACGCGCGGGATATTCCAATGGACTTGTTGGGTTATGATTTTGAGTTGAGTGTGGAGTATCCTCTGGATTATGATCTTGACGCGGGAGTGCATATTGTCAATATTCCGGTTCCCTTTACCGCGGCAAAACTTCATTATTATTCGCAGATTAATGGAAGCGCGTTTATTGATACCAGCGACATTGATCTTTCCGATCTGGTAAACGATGAAGAAGGATTGAAAAACGCTCTGGAGAATGCCTGGGATTATGAATATAAATCCGGGTACGGTTATGATTCAGACGGCAAAAAAATTTACCGCCCATTTTCAATGTTGTTTTATCTTAATTACCGTCCTTTTAATACAGGGATTCTATCCCTTATCCCGTCGCTGGGTTTTTCCCTCAACCGGTTGTATAATAAAGTTTTTTCCTTTGAAGGCGGCTTAAGCGCCCGTTTTGATTTTGCGAATATTTTTATTCCTGTTATTGGCATAAATTATAATGACCGCAAGTGGAAGAACAACATTGATCTTGCCTTTAACCTCCGGATTCTTGAAATTGACTTTGGTTTTTCCATGCAGTCATATGATTTAATAAAAAGTTTTCAGGGCGCCGGACTGGGCGTTAATTTCGGCGTAAAACTCGGCTGGTAAATTTTTATATTTTTCCCAGTCCCAGATAATACGTTTCAAACGATTCACTGCGGCAGGCTTCGGGCTTGTAACTTTTTGCGTTTTTGAACAAAGTCTTCAAATGCTTGAGCAATGCTGAAACATCGCCGCCCTGAAACACCTTAATCACCAGATTGCCGCCGCTTATGAGGGCGCTTTCGGCATATGCGGCAACCGCTTCGGCAAGTTCCAGCGAGCGGGTAGTGTCAATAAAACGATTGCCCATTGTGGCCGGAGCGGCGTCGCTGATGATCAAATGGTAGGGGCCCTGCGCGAGAATTGAATCTCGGACGGCAGGATCGGTAATGTCACCCTGAACGAAACAAAAATTATCACCGTTGAACAGGTCCCCGTCATACTGGCGCGAAAGGGGGGAAAGATCCGCCGCGGCAAGAAAAACACTGCCGCGCGTTTTTCGCAGGACATACAGGCTCCAGCTTCCCGGCGCGGCCCCCAGATCCAGAACGCGCGCACGTTCATTGGAACGCGCGCCTCCCCCCGGCTTTAAAAGGCCGAATTTTTCATCCATTTCTTTTAACTTATAGACCGAGCGGGCAGGGTAGCCTTCTTTCCGCGCTTTAAGCTGCCAATAATCCGGTTTCTTGTAATCTGCCATTGTTTAATTATATACTGAAAAGTATGGATCAACAGTATACCCACAGACTGGAAAAAATTGAAGCGGCGCTGGAGCATTGGCTGCCGGAAACTCCCTGCCTTGATTGGGCGGCGGAAGTTTTCCCCGGCCTTGCGGACAAAGTGAACCCGCCGCTGCTGAGCGCCCTTACCGCGCCGGGCAAAGATCTGCTTTCACGGGGGGGTAAACGCTGGCGCCCCCTGCTGATGACTCTGGTCTGCGAGGCGCTGGGCGGGGGAGACGCCGCCCTGCCTCTTGTCCCGTTAGTTGAATTTTGTCACAACGCCAGCCTTATCCATGATGATATTGAAGACAATTCCGACGAGCGCCGGGGCAAACCGGCGGTGCATATTATCCACGGCGTTGACGCGGCGATTAACAGCGGCTGTTTTCTTTATTTTCTCCCCCTTGCCTGCATTGATTCATGGGCGGCGCGTCTGTCAAATAAGACAGCGCTTGATTGCAGGGCGAACGTATACACGCTGTGGGCCGCATATTTACGCAAGCTCCATCTGGGACAGGCAATGGACATACATTGGCACCGGAACTTTGATCTGATTCCGTCAATCAATGAATACTTTACCATGTGCGCGTTAAAAACCGGCTGCCTTGCCCGGTTTGCCGCGGAGCTGGGGGCCGCCGTTGCCGCAATGGACAGCGCAAATCCGGTTTCAGTACCGACAGAGTATTTGGGCGCCGCGGCGGAAAAACTTGGCGTTGGTTTTCAGATTATTGATGATGTAAAAAACGTTACCTGCGGCATACCCGGCAAAAAGCGGGGTGACGATGTAGTGGAAGGAAAAAAAAGCCTGCCGGTGCTGTTGTTTCTGCACCGTTGGCCGGAAAAAAAGGAGATGGTCTTCCGTTGTTTGAGCGCGGCGCGTTCCGGCGGCGTTTGCGCGCCGGAGGTGGAAGAACTGATACAGGCGCTTATGGCCGCGGGGGTTCTTGCCGAAGCCGAAGAGCGGGGCAAAGCCTTTATTGCCGAAGCCCGCGAAAATTTTACCGCTCCCCCGTCCGGTTTTCCGCTCAGCGCCGAAGGCCGCGCCCTGCTGGGCGGTCTTGTTGATAGTATGTAAATGTGTTAGTTTTTAGGGGTTACCCAAGGAGATTTTTTAGTGAAGGCGATTGAACTCGCGAAAGCGTATGACCCCAAAACCTTTGAAGAGCGGATATACAGCCTCTGGAAAGAGCAGGGCGCGTTTAAGCCGGAGTCCGCAAGCGACAATGGCGGTAAACCCTTTGTCGTGGTGATTCCCCCGCCCAATGTTACCGGAGTGCTGCATTTGGGGCATGGGTTGAACAACAGCTTGCAGGATATTGTCGTCCGCTTTCACCGGATGCGGGGTGTGCCGGTTCTGTGGGTGCCAGGCACCGATCACGCGGGAATTGCCACGCAGAATGTGGTGGAACGCAAGTTAAAAGACCGGGGTACAAGCCGCCGCGAGCTGGGCAGGGAAAAATTCCTTGAGGAAACCTGGAAAGTCAAACATGAGCATCATGCCATTATCAGCAAACAGCTTGCCCGAATCGGGGCCAGTGTGGACTGGGACCGTGAACGCTTTACCCTGGACGAGGGCCTGGCCCGCGCCGTGCGGGAAGTGTTTGTCAGCCTTTACGAGCGGGATTTACTGTACAAGGGAAATTATCTGGTAAACTGGTGCACTTCCTGCGGCACTGCCCTTGCCGATGACGAAGTTGATCACGAGGACACGCCGGGGAAAATGTACCACCTGCGCTACTACTTTGCCAACGCGGAAGGCGATACCGCCAGAAACGCCATAATGAACGGCGAGGCGCCTGCCGCCGCTTATGTTGAACTTGCCACCACCAGGCCTGAAACGCTGTTAGGCGACACCGCAGTGGCGGTTCACCCCGAAGATGAACGGTATGCGGGTTTGAAGGGAAAGACAGTCCGTCTGCCCCTTGCCGGGCGTGATATTCCCATCGTGTTTGACGCTTACGTTGACCGGGCGTTCGGAACCGGCGTGGTAAAAATCACCCCCGCCCATGATCCCAATGACTGGGACCTTGCCAAACGGCACGATCTTCCCGTGATTAATATACTCAATCCCGACGGAACCCTTAACGGCGAAGTCCCCGAAAAGTACCGCGGTATGACAGTCAAACAGGCCCGCGCCGCCGTACTGGAAGACCTGAAAGCGGGCGGCTGGTATATAAAAGAAGACAACATCAACCACGCGGTGGGCCATTGTTACCGCTGCCATACCGTGATAGAACCCTTCCTTTCCGAGCAGTGGTTTGTCAGAATGAAGCCCCTCGCGGAAAAAGCCCTGGCTTCCTGGCGGCGGGGCGAAATTGTTTTTTACCCCCCCAAATGGCAGCACACCTACCAGCACTGGATGGAAAATATACGGGACTGGTGCATCAGCCGCCAACTCTGGTGGGGCCACCGGATTCCCGCGTGGGACTGCAAAGACTGCGGCAAAACGTCAGTGTCGCGTAACGATCTGAGCGCCTGCCCCCACTGCGGTTCCGCGCATATTGAACAAGACCCCGATGTGCTTGATACCTGGTTTTCAAGCTGGCTCTGGCCTTTCAGTACTTTGGGCTGGGAAAACAGCGCCTGCGATACCGCGGATTTCCGCCGCTATTATCCCACCACGGCGCTGGTAACCGCTTACGATATTATCTTTTTCTGGGTATCGCGGATGATCATGGCCGGCCTTGAGTTTACCGGCAAAGCGCCGTTCCGCGACATTTACATTCACGGGCTGGTGCGGGACAAGCAGGGCCGCAAGATGAGCAAAAGCCTCGGCAACGGCCTTGACCCGCTGGAACTGGTGGAAGAATTTGGCGCTGACGCGCTTAAATTCACTTTGGCCTTTATGTGCGCCCAGGGACAGGATGTGCTGGTTGATAAGGAATCTTTCAAAATGGGTTCCAAATTTGCCAATAAAATCTGGAACGCCAGCCGCTATATCCTCAT
>Ga0268262_10002722_pt1 | contig 20028 bp, 11 predicted proteins | sample TergutNc150P3_FD_190354 | JGI IMG/M metagenome (GOLD analysis project Ga0268262, IMG submission 190354) | Nasutitermes corniger P3 segment gut microbial community from laboratory colony in Florida, USA - Nc150 P3 (SPAdes) (version 2) | ecosystem: Host-associated > Arthropoda: Insects >... | reverse complement strand
CAAGCGTTTTTTCGTAATGGGAGATAAGAGCGGTTTTAGAAGTGAATGCAATAACACCGCCAAATCCATATTCCATTGATAATTTACAGCCAAAAGCGGATAAATTACCGCATACTCCCAGATATTTTTTTTCTTTGCCTCTGTTGCATGGGGCGCTTTCTATGAGGTACATAAACACGTAATCTTTCATTTTTTTCAACGACACTAAGCCTTGTATGGTTTGCGGTTCTTTTTCGATAACGAGTTTATACACTTGACGTTCAGGTTCGGAAAGTTCCTGTTTCCAGTCAAAAATCCAACCGTTCTTTATTACGGTTTCTTTTAAGTCTGCTTGCGTTACCGGTAAAACAAGGGTGTTAAGGGCTTCGCCCGTTTCGGCGTTTTCGATTGATTCAGTGATTTTGTCTACTTCAAAATCAAGTTCCATGCCTTTAATATACGGCATTTCTCATTTTTACACAACGTGACGCTCTGAATTTTTAACCGCGAACCATTACAAACAACGACAAGTTCCGAAGTAAAAGTTCGCGTTGGTTCGTGTGGTTCGTGGTAAAAATTCTTACGCTAATAATTTTTCATCTCTTCAATACAACCAAGAAAAGCTTTCTCCAAATCAGACACAGCCTCCGCAACCGCCGCTCTTTTATCCTCTTTATACCGTCCCAGCCGCCCGGTTAAATTGATAACGGGGGCGCCTTTAATAATTATTTTTTTTACGGGAATATTGACTCTGCCGGATAGGGCGCCGCCCATTGTGCGGTTGGCAAAATCCCAAAGATTCTGAACATACTCGACTTTTTGATGAAGTGCGGTTTCTTCGGTAGGGAGAGGATGACGGAAATACCAGCCAAAATCGGCGAGTTCCTGATGACGGGAAATGTGCCATGCCTCCCCCGCCCCAAGATCCATTACTGAGCGTTTGACGCGCGGTACTTTTTTAAGACTGTCAGTCCCCGGCAGAAATATCCTGTCCCAGCAATCATGGCGCACCTTGTACAACCGTTGGAAAAAATCGCCTTCGCCCTTAAGGCCAAGAAGCCGCTCAGAGGTTTCAAGCGCGGCGGTTACTACCCTTTCAAGACGTTGTTCAAAAGTAAAAGAAGCGCCGTTCTTTATGCGGTAGCGCGATTCATTAATCTGTAAAATAAATTCCCTGCACTTACCAAGCCTTTCGGTAAAGGAAAACGTTTTAGTATCGCGCTCTGAAAAACCGCAAATCTTTTCAAGTTTTTTCAGGAGTTTTTCCATTGCCGCTTTACCGCCGCGCCCGTAGCGGTAATGGATTGACAATGGAAGAATCTCAAGCGGGCAATCCATATTTTTAGCCGCCAGTTGGTTTGCCGCCTGAAAACCAATACGTATAACGCCCTGTTCAAGGCGCGGTAATGTATCCGCAGAATAAGAAACCTGTCCCTCGGGAGCAAGGGCTATCGGATATTGACCGTCCAGAATCTCGTTATAAATCCTCTCCATTCCCTTTGAGTCAATTTTTGTATGGTGTATGGGTATCGCCCCCAGATTGGGCATAAAAATCCGCGCCAAAGCGCCGCCCCAGCGGACTACCTCGTAACCATACACAAAAATAACGTGCGGATTGCGTTCAAAGCGAATTTTATTTTTCGCGGCAAGGGACTTTAACTTGAAGAGGAAAAACCAGCCTAAAAGCTGAGGTTCCCTTCCGTCGGGATGGCGGAAGGCGACAATACAGCGGCTTTTTTTGGACAACGCGCGTTTGAAAGCGTCAAAAACAAACGTCTCGCCGCGCAGGAGTACTCTGGCCATGCCAAAAAACATGAAAAGATAAGGCTTGATTAAAATTGACACAATAAAGATAAAAAATCTTGAAACTTTCGGAGGTGGAATTTTCACGTCAGGAAAAGCCGTTTCAACAGGTTTTATATAAGGCTTGTACATATTTACATCCCCTAGGAGAGTCGAACTCCTGTTGCCGGGATGAAAACCCGGTGTCCTAACCACTAGACGAAGGGGACTTTTTAAGTCTTAGGCGAATATATATAAATTAATAAAAAATGTCAAGATATTGATACTTTTAGGTTAATAGGCTATTATTAAAAAATAATGGGGAGATTATTAAAAATGAACAAATTCAGATTACTGATTTTCTTCGTGTTAGTTTTAATTGCTTTTTCTGGCTGTAAAAAACCATTAAAAAATCAACCTATATCAATAAATTACAATTCTTATCGTGAAATACCCGGAGTAACCCAGGACGAGATAAACGCCATTGAGGACATCCAGAAAAAATACGGTTCTTTTGTTTACGGAATGGGCGCTTCTACCGAGGCGTTCATCGGAAAAGACGGCGAGGTTCACGGGTTTACCGCCCTGTTTTGCGGCTGGCTGACAAAGATGTTCGGGATACCAATAAAAATCAAGTTAGATGAATGGGGCGACATGCTGAAAGGGATGGAAAATGGCGAGGTCGATTTTACGGGAGAGCTGATGAGCGAATCCGAACTGCGGAGTTCTTTTTTTATGACCAGCCCCATCGCTGAGCGCTCATTAAAAATCTACCGCATCAGGGACAGTAAAACTTTTGAGGAGATTTTAAAATCGCGCCCTCCGAGATTCGCTTTTTTTAGAAATTCGGTATTGAGCGCCAATGTTAAGGAAAGCGCCGGATACAAGTTTGAAACTGTTTTTGTTGACGGTTATAAAACCGCCTACAGTATGCTGGAAAGCGGCGAGGTAGACGCGTATTTTGGCCTTAATACGTCGGAAGCCGCCTTCGATGAATATAACGATGTGGTTACCGAAGATTTTTACCCGTTGATTTTTAAATCAACCTGCCTGTCGGCGCGGAGGGCGGAACTCGCGCCGCTTATCAATGTCGTGGATAAAGCGTTGAACGATCAGACTCTCATCTATTTTGCGGAACTGTACAAAGAGGGGCATCAGCAATATCAGGAAAACAAATTGTATAATCTTCTTACGGAAGAAGAGAAAGCGTACATACAAAACACCACCGCTGTCCCGTATGCCGCGGAATTCAATAATTATCCGATCTGTTTTTTTGACACAAATACAAATAAATGGCATGGAATATATTTTGACACGTTAGATGAAATTACAAAGCTGACAGGGCTTAAATTTGAACGCGTTAACGATCAGAACGCGACGTATCAGGATATGATAAATATGCTTGAAAACGGCGACGCCTTAATCGTGCCGGAATTGTTCCGCCTGGAAGAAAATGAAGACCGTTTTTTATGGGCTGATGTTCCGCTGTTATGGGATAATTACGCGTTTCTTTCCAAATCGGATTTTAAAAATGTTGAAATAAGCCAGGTTCCCTATTTAAAAATAGGAACGCGCGGAAACAGATACTCCGAATTTTTCAGGAAAATGTTTCCGAACCACCGTCATCTGAATATATATGACACCCAGGAAGATGTCTGGAACGCGTTAAAACACGGAGATGTCGATCTTATTTTCGCATGTAACAGAAAATTGATTACTTACACCAACTTTTATGAGGAGGCTGGTTATAAATTAAATTTAATACTCAATTATACATTTGACTCGTCATTTGGCTATAACAAAGATTCGCTGGTATTAAAATCAATTATTGATAAGGCTCTTGGCATTATCAACGTAAATAATATTACAAACCAGTGGATGCATAAAACCTATGATTACCGGTATAAATTGGCGGAGACTCAGCGTCCCTGGCTGACGGGACTGTCAATTATGTTCTTTTTCATTATTGTTACGGTTTCATTTTCCCTGTTAAGAAGCAGAAATACCGGCAAACAGCTTGAAGCTATTGTAACGGAGCGCACAAGCGAACTGTCATATAAGACTTCGCAGCTTCAAATGATGATCGATTCAATTCCCGATCTGATGTTTTGCAAGGACATTAATTTAAGATATACGCAATGCAACAAACACTTTGAAGATTTTTCCGGCCTGCGTGAAGCGGATATAATCGGCAAGACGGACGCGGAAGGCTCATGGCTGTCAGTCAGTACGGTGGAAAATATCGCCAGTACTGAACTGTCCGTGATAAAAGAAGTTAAAACGTATAAATATGAAGAATTTATTTCATCGCCTGTTACCGGAAAGGCAAGTTACTTTGAAACCGTTAAATCCCCCCTCTTACGGGACGGCGTTATCGTTGGAATGATGGTTATCGCGCGCGACATATCCGAGCGCAAAAACATGGAAAAAGAAATAGCGTATCAGACCACTTTGCTTGAAACCATGATTGATTCCATTCCTGACGGCATATTCTGCAAGGATTTGGATTTTAAATATACCATGTGCAACAAATACATAGCGGAGTTATTCGGCAAAAAAACGGAAGAAATTATCGGAAGGAATGATATGGACGCTTTGGGAATGAACGCCAAAGCCGCCGAGTTAACCAATAAAACCGATAAAAAAGTAATATACGAATACGAGAAGGTAACATACGAGGAATGGCTTACCTGCACGGACGGAGTTACGCGGCTTTTTGAAACGGTAAAATTGCCGCTCGTAATGTACGGTGAAATAATAGGAATTCTGGGCATAGGGCGCGATATAACTAAACACAAAATAATGGAAGATGAAATACGCGCGGCTTCTCAGGCCAAGACGGATTTTCTTGCCAACATGAGCCATGAAATACGCACCCCCCTTAACGTCATCATCGGCCTTACCGATTTAATTCTGGAAGACGAACATTTGGGAAAGACCATTACGGAAAATCTGACAAAGATAAGCAGCGCGGGCACTACCCTCTTAAGCATTGTCAACGACATTCTGGATTTATCCAAAATTGAATCAGGCAAACTTAAAATAGCCCCGATTGAATACTACATTTCAAGTCTTTTGAACGATATAATCACCCTTGTTATCGCGCGTCTTGGGGAAAAACCGGTAATATTCCGCCTTAATATCAACGATGATCTTCCGGCAAAACTGTACGGCGACGATCTGCGGATTAAACAGGTATTAATCAATTTGCTTACCAATTCCGTAAAATATACGCATCATGGGAAAATAGAGTTAACCGTAAACTGTACGCGCGAAGGCGATACAGTCTGGATGGATATTTCCGTCAGCGACACGGGCATCGGCATACGGGAAGAAGACTTGAAAAAGTTGTTCCTTGATTATTTCCAGGTTGACGCAAAAGCCAACCGCAATATTGAAGGCACCGGACTGGGCTTGCCGATTACCAAAAGGCTTGTAGAGATGATGGACGGGGAAATCCACGCTGAAAGCGAGTACGGCAAAGGCTCCACGTTTAAACTGCGTATCAAGCAGGGATATGTCGAAGACGAGACTATCGACAAGGAACTCGCCGAAAAGCTTCGCAATTTCAGTTATTCCGATAACAAGCGCGTTATCAACAAAAAGCTTTTAAGGGTAAATTTAGATTATGCCAAAGTGCTGGTTGTTGACGATATGCAGACCAATCTGGACGTGGCGGTAGGGCTGTTAAGCAAATACAAAATGCAGGTTGATTGCATGAATAACGGTCCAGACGCGATTGAGCGCATACGGGCCGGAACCCCCGTTTACAACGCCATTTTTATGGATCACATGATGCCCGGAATGGACGGCGTGGAAACGGCGGACAGGATACGCGCCCTAGGCACCGAGTACGCGCAGAAGATACCGATTATCGCGTTGACGGCAAACGCCATACACGGAACTGAAGAAATGTTTTATAAACACGGTTTTCAGGGGTTTATAACCAAACCCATTGACGTAATGGAAATGGATTCCGTCATAAGAAAATGGATTCGCGATGAATCCGCAGAGAGGGCGCGTTCGGCAAACGAGTCTGAAGTAATATTGATGAATAATTCCGACGCCGCATCTGATAAAGACATTGAAATAAACATACCGGGAGTGGATACAAAAAAAGGTTTGTCACTTTACGCCGATGAACTGGATATTTATCTGCCGCTTCTTCGTTCCTATGTCGCCAACACGCCGAATATCCTGAATAAACTAAAGACCGTATCAAATGAAACATTGTCCGGTTATGTTATTACCGTACACGGGTTAAAAGGAACCAGCGCCGGCATTGGGGCGCAGAAGGTACGGGAAGAAGCGTATGAACTGGAAAACCTGTCAAGGGCGGGAAATTTGGAAGAAGTCCTTGCCAAAAACGATAATCTTATTAAAGACGCTGAAATTATTGTCGCAAATATAAAAACGTGGTTGGAGCAATACGACTCCAAAAACGCCAAGCCCCGTCAAAAATCCCCTGACGAGAAAATTCTTGCCGGTTTGCGGCAAAGCTGTGAAAAATTCGATATGTCAGGCATAGACAGAGCCATGTCAGAGCTTGATAAATACGATTACGATGAAGGCGTTGAATTAGTCGAATGGATAAAAGAAAAGGTAAACATATCTGAAATAACGGAAGTGGCGGCAAGGCTTACCCAGGAAGGATTTATCTGATGTCTGAGTATAAAAAAATTATTGTAGTGGACGATAATATAGAAAACCTGACCGCCATAAAAAACACGTTAAAAGAAAAATATGAAGTATTTCCATGCCCGTCATCGGTAAATATGTTTGATCTTCTGGAGCATATTAAACCGGATTTAATTTTACTGGACGTGGAAATGCCGGATATAAACGGATACGAAGCCGCCAAAAAGCTTAAAAGCAACGAAATATTTCAGGACATACCCATTATATTCCTGACATCCATGAATGACGCTGAAAGCGAAATGACCGGATTAAACCTTGGCGCAATCGATTATATCCATAAACCTTTCGCCGCCCCGCTTCTCCTGCGGAGGATAAAAACCCATTTATCCCTGATTGACCACCAACTGGAAGCGCAGAACGCCTCCCGCGCCAAAGGCGAATTTCTGTCCCACATGAGCCATGAAATACGCACCCCGTTAAACGCCATTATCGGCATGATAAACATATCGTTAAACACGGAGGATATTGGCAAAATAAAAAACTGCCTTCAAAGGGCGCATAACGCGTCAAAGCACCTTTTACACATTATTAACGACATTCTTGACATGTCAAAAATTGAAGCGCAAAAGTTTGAGCTTTCCTACACTGAATTTGATTTTGAAAAAACGCTTACTAATATTTTTAACGTTACAAACGTGCGCGCGGAGGAAAAAGATATTCATTTATCCGTAAATATAAATAAAAATGTTCCTCCATACATAATATGCGACGAATTAAGATTATCGCAGGTAATAATAAATTTGGTAAACAACGCCATTAAATTCACGCCGGAAAAAGGAAAGGTTTCATTAAACGTGGAAAAACTGGATGAATCAAACGGCAACATCACCATTAGGGTTGAAGTCGCGGACAGCGGAATAGGAATTTCGGAGGAACAGCAGAAAAAACTTTTCACCTCTTACAACCAGGCGGACAGCAGTATTTCCAGGAATTTCGGGGGGACCGGGCTTGGTTTGGCGATTTCCAAACAGATTGTCGAGCTTATGCAGGGTAAAATCTGGATTGAGTCCGAACTTAACAGGGGATCCAAGTTTATATTTTCAATAAAAGTCCAGAAGGGAACCGGCGATTCAATAAAAGAAGACTCTCTTACGTCAAGCACAAAGATTAGCTTTAAAGATCATACGATATTGATAGCGGAAGACGTTGAAATTAACAGGGATATTTTGGCCGCGCTCCTTGAAAGCACCGGGATTTCCATTGATTTTGCGGAAAACGGGGCTGCCGCATTATCAATGTTCAAGGCGAATCCAGGCAAATACGGGCTTATTCTTATGGATGTCAATATGCCGGAAATGAACGGCTACGAAGCCACCAAACAAATACGCCTTTTTGAAGAAGAACTGGACAAAAACGCCGCCGAAAACAAAACCACTGGAAATAACAGCCCGAGTTTCACCGAAGGTGAAACTCGAAGCAATAATCGGAATTTGCGCCAGCAAATTCCGATTATTGCCATGACCGCAAATGTTTTTAAGGAAGACATCGAAAAATGCTTAAAATCCGGCATGAACAGCCATATAAGCAAACCAATTGAACCTGAGGCGTTATATGAAGCTTTAAGAAAAAATCTGCCGACACTATAAGGGAGGAGTAGTGTAAATGCCAAGTGAACAGAAAAAAATTATCGCCGTAGATGATAACCCTGAAAACCTGACTATCATTAAGGACACATTAAAAGATTTATACGAAGTTTATCCATGCCAGACGGCGTCAAAGATGTTTGATTTACTTGATCATCTTACGCCGGATTTAATTCTGCTTGACGTGGAAATGCCGGATATGAACGGATATGAAGCCATCAAAAAGCTGAAAAGAGACGAAAGATACAAACAAATACCGGTAATATTTCTGACCGTCCTGGACGATATAAAAAGCGAAATTGACGGCTTAAGCTTTGGCGCCATTGATTATATTCACAAGCCGTTTATCTCATCGCTGCTTATCCAGCGGATAAAAACGCATATCGCCCTGATAGACTACCAAAAAATTGAAGTCATCACCATGGCGACGGTAATAGCGATGGAAAACATCAAGGAAGGTTTTGTCCTGGTTGACGATAAAAATAATTACCTGTCCTCAAATCCCGCCGCAAGGAAAATGTTTCCTGATATTTTAAATCTTTCAAGGGGTAAATCAATATTATCCATAGAAAACTGGCCCGACGAATTAAAAACCATTGAAAATGATTTTGTGGAATTCTCCATTAATAACGGTGAAAAACCAAAATATTTCAAAGCCGGCATCAGCCCTGTCTTTCTGGAAGAAAAAACTTTTATCGCCAGAATTTTCCTGTTTATGGATATTACGGACAATGTTAATTTAATGAAAGATCTGCAAAAGGCGGCCTATGTGGACTCTCTTACCGGAATTTATAACAGAAAGCATTTTGTTGAACTTGCGGACGCGGAAATAAAGAGGGCTGTCAGAATGGATCAGCTTATCTATGTGGCTATGCTTGACATTGATTTCTTTAAAAGAGTCAACGATACCTTAGGACACGATGCGGGAGACATTGTTTTAAAGGAAATAGCGAGCATTATCCAAAAAACCATTCGATCCTATGATCTTTTTGGCAGGTTTGGAGGCGAGGAATTCATTATCCTGTTTACCGTTACGGATAAAGATGAAGCTTACAATATGGCTGAAAGAATCCGTAAAAACATAGAACAAAACGTCATTAATTACGAGGATAATGAGTTAAAGCTTACCGCCAGCATAGGTCTGGCGCGGCTTATTAGTGATCGTCCCTTTCAAAACGCGATAAGGAATTCCGATGAAGCCCTCTATAAGGCAAAAAATTCAGGCCGTAACCAGGTAAAAATATTCGGCGAATAAGACAATAGAACGCCATACTCCCTTGACTTTTTTATCCGGTTTGGGCATAATTTCCTTCAAGCGGCTTTTAGCCGCACGGCTTGAGCCGTAATTATTCCAGCCCTTAGGAGAGTTTAGTGCCCTGCGGAAGAAAACGCAAACTGCGAAAAATCGCCACCCATAAACGCAAGAAAAAACTGCGGAAAAACAGACACAAGAACAAATAAGCTGTCCTTTTTATGCTAAGGATATGAATGTCCATTCAAATCTTAAGGAGTAACTCATGAGTATATCCGCTTTACAAAAGGCCCGTTATAGTTATAAACCCAAATTGCCCGCCATTTTATCAGGCCCTATTGATGATATTACAATAAGTTTAGGCTCGCCCGCAGAGGCAATCTCGGACAGGGAAAAAATTCGCGGTATTTTTAAAAACACATACGGTAAACCGCTTGCTTCCTTTGTCAAAGGAAAAAACGACAAGATAAAACGCGAATTAAGGGTAGGGGTAATTCTTTCGGGCGGACAGGCTCCCGGCGGGCACAATGTTATCGCCGGTTTATTTGACGGGTTAAAAAAAGGCAACCCCAACTCTACCCTGTACGGTTTCAACGGCGGGCCGAGCGGGCTTATCAACAATAAAACAACAGTCTTTACCCCTGAAATGATCGACGAATACCGCAACACCGGCGGCTTTGACATAATCGGTTCAGGGCGGACAAAAATTGAAACAGCCGAACAATTCGCCTCTTCCCTGGAAACCGCGAAAAAATTAAACCTTGACGCAATTGTAGTAATAGGCGGTGACGATTCCAACACAAACGCCGCGCTGTTAGCTGAATATTTCGTTGCAAACGGATCATCCGTCCAGGTAATAGGCTGTCCAAAAACAATAGACGGTGATTTAAAAAACGAACATATCGAAACTTCTTTTGGTTTTGACACCGCGTGTAAAACATACTCGGAACTTATCGGCAACCTTTGCAGGGATACAAACAGCGCGAAAAAATACTGGCACTTTGTAAAACTTATGGGACGCGCCGCAAGCCACATCGCACTTGAATGCGCTTTCCAGACTCAGCCGAATATCTGCCTAATCTCTGAAGAAGTCGAAGCCAAGAAAATGTCCCTTAACACGATAGTGGATCAAATCTGCGCCTCGATAGTAAAGCGCGCGGAAAACGGCGATAATTTCGGCGTCGTATTAATTCCCGAAGGGCTTATCGAATTTATTCCCGAAGTAAAAAAATTAATCGAAGAGCTTAACGACATACTCGCCGATGAAGAAAAAGCGTTTTCAGAAATTACCAATTATATAGATCAATTGTACTTTTTATCAAGCAGAATTAACGAAGCTTCATACAGATTAATGCAGTCGCTTCCCCCTGAAATTTCCGAACAGTTTTTAATGGACAGGGACCCGCACGGAAACGTACAGGTCTCCAGAATCGAGACTGAAAAATTACTTGTCGGAATGGTGGAGAAAAGACTTGCAGTTATGAAACAAAACAAACAATACAACGGAAAGTTCAGCGCCCTGACTCATTTCTTCGGCTACGAAGGCAGGTGCGCTTTCCCGTCAAATTTTGACGCCGATTATTGCTACACCCTGGGCTTCAGCGCGTTTGTTTTAATAGCGTCGGGATTAACAGGCTATCTTTCAAGCGTAAAAAACCTTATCGCTCCCGCGGATCAATGGTCTGCCGGCGGCATTCCGTTGACGATGATGATGGATCTTGAACACCGCCACGGCGCGCAAAAGCCGGTCATTAAGAAAGCGTTGGTTGAACTTGACGGCAAGCCGTTTAAAACTTTCGCCTCCAAACGCGATCTTTGGGCGGAAAAAACATGCTTCCTGTTCCCGGGCGCGATTCAATATTGGGGGCCCCAGGAAGTCTGCGACCAGACGTCAATCACCATTAGACTTGAACATGAAAAATAAAATAATATTTTTTCTGCTTTTTGTCTTTGCCGCCCGCTTATGGGCGCAGGGCATACAGGAAAATAACATACCGCTTAAAAAAGTTGTGATACTTACGTCGGGGCTTGCCTATTATGAACATTCAGGTTCCATTAACGGACAGGCGAGCGTCAATCTTCCCTTTAAACTTGAAACTGTAAACGACGCGTTAAAAACATTGGTAATAAGCGATCCTTCCTCTTCGAATCCTTCGGTGACATATCAGTCTTCAAATACGCTGATTCAAACATTACGCAGTTTAAACATCGATCTTTCCGACATGCCGGGTATTGCCGCCATTCTTTCAAAACTGATAGGGGCGGAAATTGAAATCGCCTCCCCTACCGCTTACACAGGCAGGATTACCAGCGTTGAATACCGTCAGAGCATGAACGCAAATGGTATGATGACTAATGAGCCGTGGCTTATTTTAAGAACAAAAGACGGGTTATTGTCTTTTAACATAAAAGATATTAGTTCGATAAAATTTAAGGATGCGGCAATTGAAAAGGACTTGGATCGCGCACTTGATTTAATCGCGGCTTCGAGGAATACGCTATCCCGCCAGCTTTTGGTCAATCTTCCGGGAAGCGGCAGAAGAAACGTTTCCATCAGTTACGTTATCCCCTCTCCCGTGTGGAAAGTTTCCTACAGGCTTGATCTCGGCGCGGCAAAACCGCTTTTTCAAGGCTGGGCGATTATTGACAATGACGGCGACACGGACTGGAACAATATAGAACTGTCCCTTGTAGCCGGACGCCCCGCGTCCTTTATTCAGGAACTGTACCCTCCCTATTACGTTTACCGTCCTGTCCTTCCGCTTTCAATCGCCGGAGCCGCTCCCGCGGCTTCCTATGAAACGTCGGCGTACATGGCGGCTGAAGCGGAAATGCAAAGCAAACAAAGGGCGGAGTATGATTATGTCGTAGGCAGGGAAAGGGCACCCGCTGAAGCGCCCGCGCCCCGCGCAAGTGGCTCCTCAAGCAATTTAACAGGCGGCGTTGTAGATACGGCTGGAGGAAACACCGCGGGAGGCCAGTTTGAATTTACAATAAAAAATCCGGTAAGCCTGAACCGCCGCATGAGCGCCATGTTTCCGTTAGTTGAATCAACTTTGGAAGCGCGAAAACTTCTTATCTACAGCGGAACAGGCCGCTTCCCAAGACTTGGCGCGGAACTGACAAACACAAGCAAGATGAAATTACCCGCAGGACCGATAACAGTTTATGACGGCGGAGTATACGCCGGGGACGCGTTAATTGAATTTTGGAATGAAAATGAAAAAAGACTGATCTCTTTTGGGGAAGACCTTTCAATAACGGCCTCTACAAGCAATACAAGCGCATATATTATAAGTAAAGTAAATGTTTCACAGGGAGTTATGACCATTACGCGTTTTCAAAATTATATAAAAACCTACACTTTTATTAACTCAAGCTCAGAGCAAAAACTGCTTGTAACTGAACATTCAAAGACCTCAAATGCCGAGCTTGTCTCTCCAAAAGCCGATGAACAGACAACGTTGGCGTACCGTTTTAACGTAACTCTTGCCGCAAACAAACAGACCGTTTTAACGGTTACGGAGCAACGTCCTCTTTCGGAAAGAATAACCCTTCTCCCTCTGCGGCTTGACGCTTTATTAAGTTATTCAAGCAATCAGGAAATCCCCGCAAATGTCCGCCAGGCATTCGCAAAAGCCGTAGAATTAAAACGCGCCAGCGACGCCGCCGACCTTTCCGTAAAAGAAATCACGGACCGAAGGGAACGCCTAGTTTCCGATCAGGACAGAATACGCAAAAACCTAGAAGCCGCCGGCAACCAAACCCAACAAGGCCAGGAGTACCTAAGACGCCTGGTATCCTTGGATGGTGAGATTGACTCTATTGCGGCGGAGTTACAAAAAGCCAATGCCAGCGCAAAGGCGGCTAAAGAAGCGTATGAAAAATACCTTGCGGAATTGAATTTATAGTAAAAGACCTCTCGCAGAGGCGCAAAGGCGCAAAGTCCTTGTCCGATAACTCATTGTTAATCAAGATATATAATCCTAACTACAAATCTCGAAGTAAAAACGACAATTTTATAAACAACAACCTTTGTGCCTCTGCGCCTTTGCGAGAGATAATAAGAAATAAATCTTTAGATGTTATAGCGTACTATTGAAACAATTAAACTGATTTCTTATAATAAAATCATGTTAAGTATAACTGTAACCCCACGTTTTGGGGATGTGGACATTTTAAGGCATGTAAATAATATTGTTCCCGCGCAGTGGTTTGAGATGGGAAGAACCGCCGTCATGAAATTTTTTGATCCGGAATTAACGCTTTCAAGGGAAACATTTCCGCTTATTATGGCGCACTCGGAATATGATTTTGTCGGCCAGATGTTTTTTAAGGATGTGGAAATAAAAACATGGATTTCCAAAATAGGGACAAAATCATTTACCGTCTACCATGAGGCGTGGCAGGAAGGACGCCTGTGCGTTAAGGGAACCGCGGTAATTGTTCACTACGATTTTAACACGGAGAAGTCAACGCCGATTCCGGAAGATAAAAGAAAACTGCTTGAACAACATTTAAAAGACTAATTCCTATTTTGGCGGAAGAATCTTTATCCGCAGTTCATCCAACTGTTTTTGATCGACCTCTGACGGGCAGTCGTCCATTGGGCTTACCGCGAATGAATTTTTTGGGAACGCGATAACGTCTTTTAACGAGGAGACTTTCGCCATTATCATTACAAGCCGGTCAAGGCCGGGAGCAATGCCTCCGTGAGGCGGCGCTCCGTATCTGAACGCTTCCGTTAAAAAACCGAATTTCTTTTCCGCTTCCGCAGGATCAATTCCCGCTATCTGAAAAACTCTTTTTTGCATTGACGAATCATGGATACGGATGGAACCTGAGGCTAACTCATAACCGTTTAACACAAGGTCGTAGAGGTCGCCCTTTACTGAACCGGGATCGCTTTCCATTGTTGCGTGGTATTTATCCTGCGGCCATGTAAAAAGATGGTGGGCGGCTTCCCACTTTTTTTCATCTTCGTTGTATTCAAACATGGGGAAATCTATTATCCACACAAACTCAAACCGGGACGGATCGCAAAGCCCAAGGTCGCGCCCAAGTTTGGTTCTCACTGCCCCATGAGCGGTGTTTGCTATTCTTCTGTTACTGTCAGCAATCATCAGAATAAGGTCGCCAGGCCTTGCGTCAAGCCCGCTTGTTACATAAGCCGCGTTATCCGCGAAGAATTTTGACGCTCCCCCTTCAAGCCCGTTTTCCGTAACTTTCATCCACGCCATGCCCTTCGCTTTGTAAATTTTAGCGACGGCTTCAAGCTCTTCAATCTGCTTACGCGAATAATCCGCCTTTCCTTTGACGACAAGCGCCTTTACGGCGCCGCCTGAGTTAAGCGCGTCCTTAAACGCCTGAAAGCCCGACGCCATTGCATGGGTACTGAAATCCTGCAGGCGCATGTCAAAACGCGTATCCGGCTTGTCACTGCCATAGAATTCAATCGCCTCCTCCCATGTCAGGCGTTTGAAATTTTTGGGCAGGTCAACATTCATAACCTTCTTAAAAACATGGCGCATCATTTCCTCCGTTACGGACAACACGTCATCCCTGCTTACAAACGACATTTCAATATCAATTTGCGTAAACTCAGGCTGTCTGTCCCCACGTGAATCTTCATCGCGGTAACAGCGTGCTATCTGAAAATATTTGTCAAAACCGGCGACCATCAGTATTTGTTTGTAAAGCTGCGGCGACTGCGGGAGCGCGTAAAATTTTCCCGGATACAATCTTGAGGGAACAAGGTAATCCCTTGCGCCCTCAGGCGTTGATTTAATAAAGGTGGGAGTTTCTATTTCATAAAAGCCGTTGGAAGTCATCCACTCGCGCACGGCGAACGCTACCGCGCTTCGCAGTCTAATCCTCTCCTGCATAGCCTTTGTTCTAAGGTCGAGGTATCTGTATTTAAGCCGCAATTCTTCGTTTGCCTTGCTTTCATCGTCAATCTGGAAAGGTAAAACTTCGCTTTTATTTAAGACAACAATCTTTGAGGCAAGAAGTTCAATCTCGCCTGTTTCCATTGTTTTGTTAACCATATCATCGGGGCGGGGGCTTACCAAACCTTCCACCGCGATGCAGTATTCATTTCGCAGTTCATCGCATACGGCGGCAAGATCGGGATTTTTTTCGGTATCAACCGTAACCTGGGTAATGCCGTATCTATCCCTCATATTGATAAAAAATACCCCGCCGTGGTTACGTTTGCGGTGAACCCACCCGTTTAAAATAACGGTACGCCCGCAGTCATTTTTTCTCAGCGAACCGCAATCGGCGGTTCTTTTCATAGTTTCCATTAAAAAACCTCTTTAGAGATAATAAACTTTTTTTTGTTTTTATACTATAATGACTTATGGGTTTTGAGCTTGACAATATTCTGATAAATCAAATTCTCTTTCACATGGAAAATCAGGAAGGTGTTTTTGTTTTTGACACGCTGAAAAATCAAATCGTCAATTCCGCAAATATTGACAACAACGATAAAAATTATATCGCCTTGCCCGGGTGGAGTCCCAAAGACGGCTACAGGCTTATGGAAAAATTTACCGCAAGTTTAAATAATCCCGTAGCCCGACAGGAATTAACCGCCGCGCTCAACAGGAACAAAGGCGTTTTCCGCGCCTTCAGGGATGTCCTAGAACAGTACCCCGAAGTTGAAAAAATGTGGCTCAAGTACAAAGCTCAAAAAATAAGAGAGCGGATTATTGACTGGTACAACGCGTTAAGGGAAGAATGGGGTCTTGAACCTGTTGGCGTTGAACCTGAGGACACGTCGTCCCTTGTTCTTGAAGACTTTATTTTTAAAGAAAAAAATGATTTTAACATAACAGCCGAGAACGCGGATGGTGAAGAAACAGGACAGATAAGCGCAAGGCTTCAGGATAAAATCCTTTACATTGAAACTTTAGAAGTAATTCCCGAATACCGAGGCATGGGTCTTGGAAAAACCCTCCTTGCCAAATTACTTGAAAAAGCCGACAAACAAAAATTAGATGTTAGCATAGATGTTCCAAAAGATACCGACTTTTTTTCGCGCTCATTACTCCTTGAAAACTTCAAGCCCGCTATGCAGAGGTTTATCCGCAAGAAGAATTTTTAACCACGGACCTCACGAACTGCGTACCTTCGGTACGCTCACGAACTTTTAGTCCATATCTTGTCGTTGTTCGTGTATGTACCGAAGGTACTAGTTCGTGTGGTTCGTGGTAGATCTCTTCTCTATACTGTATAGGTACTCGCGCTTGTCGAGCCGCCGTGGCCGGTCCAGTTTGTGTGAAAGAATTCTCCGCGCGGTTTGTCTATACGCTCGTAAGTGTGCGCACCAAAGTAATCCCTCTGAGCCTGCAGGAGATTCGCCGGTAATCTTTCGCTTCTGTAGCCGTCAAAATACGCAAGTGCGCTGGTGAGAGCAGGAGCGGGGATACCGTTTTGCACGGCGGCGGACACTACCCTTCTCCATGAATCCTGCGCGTCTTCTATAATTTTTGTAAAGAACGGATCGAGTAACAGATTGTCCAGATTGGGATTTTTGTCAAACGCTTCTTTTATTTTTCCAAGGAAGACGGAGCGGATTATGCACCCGCCCCTCCACATGAGGGCGATGCCGCCGTAGTTTAGGTTCCACTTGTATTCTTTCGCCGCTTCCCTCATTAAAAGATAGCCCTGCGCGTAAGAAACAACTTTGGAAGCGTATAATGCTTTTTCCAAATCTTTTACAAACGCCTGCTTGTCAGCGGGGGAAGAAATTTTTGGGGACGTAAAAACTTTTGCCGCTTTTACGCGCTCGTCCTTCGCGGCGGAAAGACAGCGTCCGAAGACGGCTTCCCCAATCAAAGTGAGGGGTACTCCAAACTCTAACGCTGCGATGCCTGTCCATTTGCCTGTTCCCTTCTGCCCGGCCGTATCAAGTATTTTTTCGGCAAGGGGTTTGCCATCGGCGTCTTTGTAGCGGAGAATATCCCTTGTTATTTCGATAAGGTAACTGCCGAGCGAGCCGTTGTTCCACTTTTCAAAGACATCTCCCATCTCGTCACATGACAGTCCCAGGACGTTTTTCATTAAGTCATAAGTTTCGCATATTAACTGCATATCACCGTATTCAATGCCGTTATGCACCATTTTTACAAAGTGCCCGGCTCCGTTTTCGCCAACCCAGTCGCAGCAGGGAACGCCTCCCTCAACTTTCGCGCATATTCCCTGTAACATCGGCTTTACAGAAGGCCATGCCGCAGGAGATCCGCCGGGCATTATCGAAGGTCCCTTTAACGCGCCTTCCTCTCCGCCTGAAACGCCGGTTCCTATGTACAACAGTCCTTTTGACTCAACATATGCCGTTCTTCTCATCGTATCCTGATAATTTGAATTTCCGCCGTCAATGATAATGTCGCCTTTTTCAAAAACTTCCAAAAGCTGATCGATTGTATCGTCTACGGCCCGCCCCGCTTTTACCATGATCATCGCTTTCCGCGGAGATGCCAGAGCGCCGGCCAATTCTGTCATGCTGTAACAGCCCGTTATTTTTTTACCCGCGCCGCGCCCTTTAACAAACTCGTCTACCTTTGACGTTGTCCGGTTGTAAACCGCCACGCTAAAACCTTTGCTCTCAAGATTGAGGACAAGATTTTCCCCCATTACCGCAAGGCCGATAAGGCCGATATCCGCTTTCGCCATATTTATCTCCTTTATACATACATATTTTATGTTTTATGTTATCATATTTAAAGGGAGTATGTCCATGTTGGAGAAGACTTATATAGAGATAGGCGGTGAAAACAAAGATTTAAGCGATACGGAACTGGAAGAGCTTTTTAAAAGTGCGCTTTTACAGGCAATGGCGCATATAAAAGACTCAAGAAAGGTAATAATTCTACCGCCTGATATAACGCGTTTCCATTCACGCGCAGGTTTATTTACGGAAACAGCGTCACACGTTCTTGGAGGCAGGCTTGGCGCGGTTCTTCCCGCCCTTGGTACTCACATGGCAATGAACGATACGGAAATTTCGCGAATGTTCGGCAGAACTCCAAAAGATAAATTCTTGGTTCATGACTGGCGAAACGATGTTACGGAACTTGGACGCATAGAAGCCGACTGGGTTGAAAAAGCTTCCAACGGAGCCGTTAAGTACGACTGGCCTGTTCAGGTAAATAAAATCCTTCGTAAAGGCGCGAATGACGGCGGCGACTTCTCTCTTGCGCTGAGTATCGGGCAGGTTGTCCCCCATGAAGTGGCGGGAATGGCAAACCACGGAAAAAATATCTTTGTAGGCACAGGCGGCAAAGAAGCGATTGATAAAAGCCATTTTGCCGGAGCCGCCTACGGAATGGAAAAAATTATGGGCAAGGTTGACACCCCCGTCCGCGCCCTTTTCGATGAAGGACTGCGCCGTTTTGGCGATGAACTTCCGCCGATTTTATGGGTGTTAACAGTAATCTCAGCGCGGACAGACGGCGAAATTGGTCCCGGCAAAGAGCGCGGCTCTCTTGCGGTACGCGGGCTTTATATCGGTTTTGGCAGGGAATGTTTTGAAAAGGCAGCCGCCCTGTCGCGTCATGTTAATGTCAATTTAATGGACGAACCTGTAAACAAGGCGGTAGTTTACCTTGAACCCGAAGAATACCGCACCACATGGCTTGGAAACAAGGCGATTTACCGCACGCGCATGGTAATCGCCGACGGCGGCGAGCTTTTAATCCTTGCCCCCGCCCTTGAACGTTTCGGTGAAGACTCAGGGATTGACGCGTTGATACGCAAGCATGGCTACCGCCCCGGAAAAGAGATAATAGCGAAAGCGTCCACCGACCCTGAACTTGGCGGGAATTTAAGCGCCGCCGCCCATCTGATACACGGCTCAAGCGAAAACCGCTTCACAATCCGCTACTGTCCCGGCGGTAAAGTTACAAGGCAGGAAATTGAATCCGTAGGCTTTCAATGGGGCGATTTAAAAGAAGCGCAAAACAAGTATGACATTAACAAACTCTCTTCCGGCTGGAACACTGTCAACGAGGAGAGGATCTTCTTTGTCCCCAATCCCGCGCTAGGTTTATGGGCTGAAAAGACTAAATTTTAAGAAGAATTCTATCTTTTATGCGTCTGTCTTAGCCAGATAACTTTGAATATTGACTATAAGCTCTTTCACATATTTAATCAACGCGTCGTTCTTCGCCAATACCCCGGTGAGATTTCCGTCCCTGCCAAGCATCTCCAATTCAAGAGCCATTTTTCGCGCATCCTCCGCCCCGATACTGTCACTGACGGCTTTTACGCCGTGTACACTGGTGACATAATTCGGCAATGTTTCAGTGGAAACATTGTTCATCTTTTCAAGAGCGTCGGGTACGACGGAAAGATACGAACGCAAAACATTCAAAAAGACTTTAGTTTTGTCGCCGTAAATTTTCTTAACTCTTTCTTTATCTACTCCGGGTATGTCTACTTCCATATTTTTCTCCTTTTTTTCAGGTGCAATTATACAATTTTTTATTCTATCATTTATCCAGTCTTTAATAAAGGTATCCACATCTTCAACGGTGAGGGGCTTGTACAAAATTGCTTGAAAACCATTGTCCAAAAGCATTTTTTCCTTCTCGGCCGCCTCATCGGTTATCATTGCCGTAAGGGCGATAATCGGTATAGTGTTCGCGTATTCCGTACCCAGCGAACGTATCAATTTGGTTGCTTCTATGCCGTCCATTTCCGGCATCAGAATATCCATAAAAATAATAT